>JGI10211J34971_10004681_pt1 | contig 10827 bp, 12 predicted proteins | sample Etolagsediment_FD_34971 | JGI IMG/M metagenome (IMG submission 34971)
ACTGAAGTCAAGGAGCCGAAACCGCTGATTGAGAAGATAGAGATAAAGGAAGAAAAGGCAGAGTTTTCCGGCAAGGGAGTGGTTGCTGACGAGGAGATTGAAAAGCAGGTAAAGGGTGGGGAAATGTCAGTTGCCCTCGCAGAGTTCAAGGGCCTAAAAGTGCAGAAGCGCAGCAGGCCCCTGGAAAAGGTCAAGAAGGAGGCAGTTGAGAAAGCAAACTACACTGATGCCTACAAGGCAATTGAGAGCTATCGCTACCTGCTCGAAAAGCGCGACAAGGGCACAGAAGGGCTTTCCTCGGAAAACCTGGTGAAATTTGTCCAGGACTCCAAGATGCTGCCAAACATCAATACTCTCACAGATGTCTACAACCTCGTTTCCTACAAGACCGGGCTGATTATGGGCGCCTACGATGTAAGGTTCATAGAGGGCAACGTGCTGCTGAAGGTAACTGACGGCACAGAGAGCTTTGTCCCAATAGGCACGAGCAGGGAGGCTAAAATCCAGCCAGGAGAATACGTGGTTGCAGACGAGTCAAACAAGGTAATAACCAGGTGGCTAACCAAGCAGCACGACAAGGTCAAGGTTGACGAGACCACCCAGGGCGCGGTAATCTGCGTGCAGGGGAATAAGGACATCCCGCAGAAGAAGGTGCTGGAAATGCTGAAGGAGATTTGCAAGCTCGTCCAGAAGTACTGCGGCGGGGAATACAAAATAATCTACCCCAAATGAAAATCGGAACACCTCTGCTTTACGGCATAGTCATCTCATCGCTGATTATCCTGGCTGTCTTCTTTGCAGTCAACATTGACAGAACCCCGGCAACCTGCTCCAACATCCNGGAGCCGGAAGCANAGGGGGGCACTGGCGAGATGCCAANTGAGCTTGTCTCGAGCATCCTCCCGTTGCTAGAGGGGAATGTTGAGGCATGCTTCAACTACAACGGCCAGATATACGTTTTGAGCAGTGGCGACCTCTACGAATATGCCCCAGCCATGTTCATGCCCGGAAAGATTTTGCCAATGGATATCGAACACGGGGTAGCAGGAAGCTTTGCACATGACAACACGCTCTACATCCTGGACGGCAACGGCGATCTATATCCTTATAACCTGCAGTATTTCTCTGAGGGAATTGTTGAGGCAGATGGCAAGCCAATAAAGACTGGGCTCATAAACATTTCAGGGGTTTCAGCGCACCTGGATTATGTTTATATAATAAACACTGACGGACAATTGATAAAGTACTACATCCCGGAGCTGCTATGCGGCAAGACAATTCCGCGCAGCAGGTTTGACCTTGCCAACGATGCAAAATACGCAAAAAAGTTAAGCTGCTTCACACTTACGGACTACATAGCGTTCCTGATGTCGGGGCACAGGTACCACGAGTATTTGGTTGGGGAGTTTAGCAGAATATGAAAGACCGGGCATTAATTCCAGTAGAGGGGAAGGCCCCAAAAAAGATAATGAGCATCCTGAGGTGGTTTGATGAATGGGCCACCGGGAAAGGCGAGGTTTATGACAAGAAGGGTGCAAAGATAAGGGATGCCACACGGCAAGGTTACAAATTGATTTTTTACGACAGCAATATTCCCCGGAATTGTGTGGTTGAGCTAAATGACGGCACCAGGCTATTCCTGAAGAAGACGATGTACCGAGGAGATATTGAGGCATACGAAAAGCTAAGCCACCGCAAATTGAAGATATGCCCCAGCATTTTTGGTTATTACAAAAAGCGCACACGGACATTGATTGTAAGGGAATTCGTTGAAGGCGAGCCAATAGACAATGTAGACTTGGAAAAACTGCCAAAAGACGAGCTTGAAAACTTTTCAAGAATGCTTGGCAAGAAACTGCACTCGCTGCACGGTGCAAAAATAACTCTTCCATGGGACGTAGAGATTATAATAACTCCAGAGGGAGAGCCTTACTTTGTTGACTTTGACAGGGCTTATGGCAGGTTTTCAACGACCTCAAAGGTAAGGGATATCAAAAAAATGGCAGACCGCATAATAGAGTCCAACGTGAGCCCCCGGTATTTGGAACTGTTCAACAAGAGCTACGGCGGAATCCTTACAAAAAAGAAGGACTAGTGTGACTGCACCCAGCGCATAACTTTTGGTATTTTCTCGAGCAGGTCGCTTGCTACGAAGCCGAAGCCCTTGTCCTCCTTTGCGAGGTCGCCTGCACGGCCATTTATCTCTGTGCCATACCGCGTCGCGCTGAAGGGAACTATCCTCTGGGCAAGCAGGCCTGCTATGACCCCGCTGAGCACGTCGCCCGTGCCGCCCACAGTCATGCCGGGATTGCCAGTGGAATTTACCTCGGACTTTGTGCCGTTTGTTATTAGGTCCTCGTGGGCCGTCAAAACTATAATTGCCCCGCACTTCTTTGCAAACTTTGCGACATTGAGCTTGTTCGGGGCAGTGCCGCTGAGCCCCTCGAACTCACCGCGGTGGGGAGTTAATATTACGGCCCTGTCCTCTGGAACAGTGAAGTCTTTCCTAAGTGCCTTTATTGCATCCGCGTCAACGACAATCGGCTTTTTACAACTCCTGATTATCTCAAGCACCGCCTTCTTTGTGCCTGCCTCAACTCCGAGGCCGGGGCCGATGACAACAGAATTCACTTTTTCCAAGTAGGGCTTTATCTGCTTCAAATGCCGCTCGCTGAGGTGGGTGCCATTTAATGGAACAGTAATGAGGTCGATATTATTCGCGGCAACATTCGCAGCGCGCTCGGGCGCTGCAACAAAGACCAGGTCCACCCCAGTCCGCAATGCTGCAAGCCCTGCAAGCACTGGCGCACCGGTGTATAGCTCGGAGCCGCCGATAACCAGGACCTTTCCGTTGTCGCCCTTGTGCGAAAATTTGTTCCTAATCATCAGACCAGCTTTCTCTTGACGCGCTCGTAGAAGTTCTTCTCAAACTTGACAAAATATGCCCTGTCCTTGGACTTCTTGACCGTTATCGAGTCTTTTTTTGTGATTTTGAAGTTATAGTAGCCGTCAAGCACCAGGACCGAGTCACGCACAGTGGCAGTGCTAAGCTTGACAACTGATTCAGGTGGTACAACAATGGCCCTCGAGCTGAGCCGGAACGGACAAACAGGCACAATCTCGAATGCGTCTAGGTCCGGGTCCACAATGGGGCCGCCTGCGCTCATTCCATATGCTGTTGAGCCTGTCGGGGTTGCAATTATTATGCCGTCGGCAAGCAGAGTCTCAATCTCCATGTCGTTCAGCTCAATCTTGTACTTCTGTATTTTCGCTGGCTTTGCGCTGAAGAGCACTGCATCATTCAGCACAGTTCCGATTTTCTTTTTGTTCAGGAAAACGTCCAGCTTTATCCTCTCGTCAACGAAATACCTCCCATTTAGGAGGTTGTCCAGGTCACACTCATATCCGTTCTCTATCTCGGTCAGGAATCCCATATAGCCCTTGTTGATGCCAAGGATTGGTATCTTTTTGCCGGACAGCGCCCCTGCTGCAGCAAGTATTGTGCCGTCCCCGCCGAGCGACAGCATTATGTCCACAGCAGGCCTTTTCATGTCAAGGACTTTCTTGTAGCCGCACTTTTTGGCTAGCTCCTTTTCAAAATAGACCGATGCCCTGGGCTCGATGTAGTCCCGGAGCTCCTCGGCAAACTTTACAATGCCGGGCCTGAGGTGCTTTGTTACAATCCCAATTTTCTTCGGCCTTTTCATAATTCCACCTTTGGTATTGCGGATTATATATTTTTGGAATCCTAGCTACATGCCTTCTGGCTCACGACGTCGCCAGCAGGGTTCTTGAGGGTTGCCATATCGTTCGCTTCCCAAATCTCCTCGCTGGAGAGCTGGTAGAGGTCTATTGCGGTCATTATGCCGTGGCCGGTGTGAACGTAAAGCTCGCCCTTTAGCTCAAAACCATTGGGGAATTCGAAGACATTGCCGTTGGAGTCCTCAAGCGTCCACCCGGTCAGCACAACCCCCTGGCCGTGGAGCAAGACCCACTCGTTGTTCAGCAGGAAATGGCCCTCCTCTTCCCCGTCTGTCTCGTCGCAGTGAACCTTTGCAATGTAGGCCTCGACATCTATGAGCGTTGGCGTGGGGCAGTCCAGGTTCTGGGTGTGCTTGCAAACCCCGTCCACGCAGCCGTCTGTTGTGCAAGAATTACCATCATCGCAATCGCTGTGCGTTGTGCACTCAGTCCCCTGGAGTTCTTCAGCTTCCTCAGCCCCGGCCTCCTCTTCGGCCTCTTCAGGCTCCTCGGCAGCAGGCGCAGCCTCCTCGCTGTCGCATATGCCATTATCATTCTGGTCAAGGCAGCAGCTGGTTCCTACAAGTATGTAAGGCTCGTTGCAAACCGGCTGTGTTGCCCCTCCGATGCAACCGGCTAGAATGACAGCCATCAAAAATAATCCAATTGGCAAAAGGTAATTTTTCATGCTTGCTCTTTATCACAGGCATTTATAAATTAGTCGCTAGGCCATTGTCAGGAAGAAGGTGAATAGTGCAAACCCGAACGACGTTATCATAAAGTAATTCACGATATAGTCCATCGCATGGTTCATGAAGTTCTTGAAAAGGGAAACCGGCGCAATCTTCCATGCCAGAAGGAAGTCGAATGCAATTCCAGGGAATATCGCAACCAGCGCAACAAGTACGAATTCCGCAGGGGCCAGTGAAAGGCCGTAGCTGTTCAGGAGGATTCTAGAGGCAAATGCAACAAATGTGATTGCTGTGCCGTGGGAGAGCACACTGTTAAGCTCATGCGGCAGTATTTTTGCAACCAGGGCAAAGGAAATATAGACGAGCGGCAGCGCCACCCAGAGGCCGAATATGTAGGAGAACATGAAAGTAAGCAGGTAGAAGCATTCCACGCCCACTTTCCATAGGTAGAAATACCTTGATGCGAATATCAGCATGAATGAGATAATCCAGACAAACCCAATCCTAAAGTTGCCCCAGAGGAACAGGAATGAGGAGATTGCTGCAAGAAGCAGGGCTGAGACTACGCCAACAATCATCAATGTCTCTCTCTGAAGAAGTAGGTTCCTTTTGTGGGGCAAAGCCTCTATGTCCATTGAATTTATAATAGACTACCCCCTTATAAAGCTTTCCGTGTGCCTTTTATTGCTTAAGAAACGCTTTTAAACTCCGCAAGCCTAGCTATTTTGATGATTAGGTGGCTCTACAAGGCATCCGCGAAAAAGCACAGCTCCGGAACCGGCATAGAATACCCTGTGCCAAAGAAGAATGATTTTATCTGGCTCTCTGTTGTGTCCCCGAAGCCTGATGAGATTGACAATATTTCCAGGGACTTCAAAGTCGCGAAGAAGATTTTTGAGAACTACCCGAGGATAAAGCGCTCCAAGCGCTACAGGTTCAAGCCGCTGATTTTCGGGATCGTCGACTACTACCTAACTGACAAGAAAGAGGTAAAGAAGGTAAACGAGCTGTTCGTTGTAGGCGAGAACTACATTGTTACAATATCAGGCTCACCCATTCCCCAGCACACAATAATGTTCAACAAGCTCAAGAATGAGCTGAAGGAGTGGAAGCTGACCCCGGGCAGGGTACTCTATGAGGTTATGGACGAGGACAGCGAGGAGAATTACGAGCTTCTGGAGATTTTCGAGGATAAGATTGTGCAGCTGGAGAAGGAAATAACTACGCATAATCATAAAATCAGCACACTGGTAAAGAGCATCATAGAGCTGAAGCGGACCCTGACTATAATGTCACGTGTCTTGTGGTCTTCCTCCAAGATTGTCTTCAGCATAAAAAAGGGCCTCACGCCCCTAAAGCTTACGGAGAGCGAGATGCACCTGCTCGACGATGTCCATGATACTTTCGTGCACCAGATTGAGACCATAAACGTTCAGAGGGAAATGCTAACAGATGCAATCACAATATCACAGACTTTCATATCAAACAAGCTTGCAGAGCTCTCGAACAAGGTCAATATGAGCGTCAAAAGGCTTACCTGGATAATGATGCTGCTCACGGGTGTGGCCACCGTGCTTACAATCCCGAACACGGTTGCAACACTGTTCGGCATACCTGCCCTGCCGCTGGCGGGCAAGTGGAGACTCATACTATGGGCGCTTGCAATAAGCACAGTCCTGCCGATTGCGTGGTTCTACTTCTACTGGAAAAGGATTATTAGGGAAGACCAGCCATATGAGGAAGAGATGCCAGAGGTGATATGATGGAAGAGAAGACAGATGCAACAAGAGAGATGATTTCAGAGACAAGGAAAAGGATAGACGACCTGGAGCAGCTGCTAAACGATCTAAAAAAGCGGCGAAAGGAACTGATAAAAAACAGCTGAACTGCCTGGTTCCATATTGTTGTCCCTACAAACATGGCTTTAGCCTTAAGCCTTTTATTTCCGACCGTTTCTCTTATTGGCCATGGAAAAAAACTTATGCTTCTACTTTTTCTAAGTGGGATAGGTTTGTCCACTGGCCGTTTTGGACAGTGTCATACTCTACAGTGTCGCCAACATTAATCTCCTTCTCGTACTGCTCATCGCAGCGCTTCCTGTCAAAGTCGTTTATCTTTACGCCATCGAGAACAATAGCGTAGTAAGTGTTGCCGTGCTTTGTAGTCCTTTTCTCCAAACTGTCTATTTTTGCTTTCATGGTAATATTTTGGTGGGCCCACGGTGATTTGAACACCGGACCTCTCGATTATCAGTCGAGCGCACCACCAGACTATGCTATGGGCCCACGTTGACTCTTAGCTAATGTAAATACATTTTATATGTTTTTTGTTTAGGTAACCAAATCTAGCAAATCAGACTTCGTGATTACCCCAGCTATGTCCGCTCCCCTTGCCACAACCAGCAAAGGGTTATACCTCAAAAGGTCAGAAACCATCGGAAGCGGGCTGTTCTCTGGAATTGTGGGGGGCACATTTGACATGACCTCCGATACCCTGCAGTTGCCAAGGTTCTTTTTACCCAGGTTATCAAGCACGACCTTTTCGGAAACCAGGCCAAGCACCTTGCCACCATCCACCACAGGAATGTTTGACAGCTGCTTTTTCTTCATCAGCCTTATTGCCTTGTCCAGCGTATCGTCGCTTTCAACAGTCACGACCTGCCGCGTCATCAGGTCCGAGGCATTTTTCCCGGTCTCCCTGCCGACCTTGTCGAGCACTGCAAAAATCGCCCTTGCCTTCTCGTAGGTCGGTATCAGCTTGCCTGCCTCGATTTTGGCGACCATGCTTTGGGAAACCCCGGAAAGCTGCGCCAGCTCTGACTGCGTTACGCCAAGGTTCTTCCTTCTTCTTTTAATGTCTTCAAGACGCATAACATTACTCTCTTTCCCAGAGTATTTATTCCTTTCGGAATAAAACAGTCAAATAATTATTTAAAGTAACCCGCACTTCAAAAAACCATTATGCCAAAATCATACCTGTTTACATCAGAATCCGTGACTGAAGGTCACCCGGACAAGATATGCGACCAGATATCCGATGCAATACTGGACGAGCTAATAAGGCAGGACCCGCAATCCAGGGTAGCTGTTGAGACAATGACGACAACCGGTCTCATAATAATGGCCGGCGAAGTAACCACAAAGGGTTATACGGACATCCAGGGCGTGGCAAGGAGAACGCTGAAGGAGATTGGCTACGACAACCCCGAGTACGGATTCGACTACGACCAGTGCGCGGTGCTTGTTGCACTACACGAGCAGAGCCCGGACATATCCCAGGGAGTTACGGAGGGCGCAGGCCTTCACGCAGAGCAGGGCGCTGGCGACCAGGGCCTGATGTTCGGCTTCGCGTGCAACGAGACCCCGGAGCTTATGCCTTTGCCAATAATGCTCGCACACGGAATCACCAAAAAGCTTTCCGAGAAGAGGCGGAGCGGTGAAGTAAACTGGATGAGGCCTGACGGCAAGTCCCAGGTAACTGTTGAGTACGAGGACGGCAAGCCAAAGAGGGTTGATACAGTAGTCTGCTCAGTGCACCACTCGCCAGACGTTAAGTACGACGAAATCAAGAGCTATGTTATAGAGAGCGTAATCAAGCCAGTATGCGGCGACTACCTTGACGAGAACACAACATACCACGTAAACCCTACAGGAAAGTTCGTAATCGGGGGCCCGCCCGGGGACTCCGGCCTCACAGGAAGGAAAATCATAGTAGACACATACGGCGGCTACGGAAGCCATGGCGGAGGCTGCTTCTCGGGCAAGGACCCAAGCAAGGTGGACCGTTCAGCATCATACATGGCAAGGTACATAGCAAAGAACATTGTCGCTGCAGGGCTCGCGGACAAGTGCGAAGTCCAGCTGGCATACGCAATAGGTGTTGCAGACCCAGTCTCAGTGCTTGTTAAGACAGACGGCACAGCCAAGATTCCAGAGGAGAATATAACTGAGCTTATCAAGAAGCACTTTGACATGAGGCCGGCGGCAATCATAGAGAACCTTGACCTGCGAAAGCCGATATACAAGAAGACCGCATCATATGGGCACTTCGGCAGGGAAGACCCCGAATTCACCTGGGAAAAGACGGACAAGGCAGACGCACTGAAGCAGGAAGCAGGGCTCTAGGCCATCGCTTCCCGGATGTCCTTGAGGCATTCACTGCAAAACCAGTTGCCAGAGATGTTCATGTTCATCAGGCAGGACTTGTTGGGGCAGTTGTTCCAGTATCTTTCATAGTCCTTTTTTGGCGAGGGCACCCCAAATAAGTGCCCGGTCTCGTGCCAGACCTGGTACCTTCCAATCAGCCTAAGGAATACTATAGGGCCTATGTTGCCGGTTGCCCTGCCGCCAGTCTTAATTTCGAATGGGAAATAGTGCAGGTCTTTCCCTTCGAAGCTGTCGCCGGTTACGATTATGACATTGAACTTTTTCTTCCTGTCCTGGAATTTCCCCTCAAGCGCATCATACGCATCCAAGAGGTCGAGCTTGTAGGAGCGCCATCCGTGCTTCTCAACCACACTAGAAAGCGTCTCCTCGATTGTTTTCTTGATTTTTGGGTGCCTTGCATTCCCGTCGAGGACCTTGACAGGAAACTTGAAGTGGCCATTAAGAAGCTCAACTTCATCCTGGACATGGCCAATAACCTCTTCGCGTGTCCTGTCGGAGACCGAGAACATGCTGAAGACATAGACCTTTTTTGCATGGTTGGGCTGCATTTTCGGGACAGCCTCCCTGAAGAGCGCCTTTTCAGCCCTGTCTACCTCCCGCGGGCTCTTTGCTGATTCGAAATCTTCCATGTACTCATCGAGCTCGCCTTCACCAACCCTGCCCTCTGCGCTTTCGAAGAATGACTGGACGCTGTGCTTGCGCTCAGAAACGTAGCTTTCCCCCTTTTGGCCCCTGCTGCGCCAGGAAACTGCCATAACGAACATCAATCCCACAAAGAGTCCCAAGACAAAGACGAGCTGGAAAAGTGCCTCAGATGCCATAAGCAAGAAATGGTCATGCAGCTATTTATGCTTTCTTTTTGTGCGGTACACGGCATAGCCCAGGAAAATTCCAGTGAACATAATCACTATTGAGAGGACTGCCAGCCAGAAGATGTCCTCATCTGGAATGTCCTCTATAAGCGGCTTCGGCTCTACGGGAAGGTACCTTATGTCCTCTGCTGTCTCGGCGAAGAGCTCAGCCTGCCTGGCGTAGCGTAGCGCTTCCTTCAAAAATTCCTTGTCCTGGTGTGATACTGCATATGAAAGCGTGAACTCTGCGTAATCCTTGTAGAGCGTGCCCCAGACTGTATCATAAGTCTCAACTTCCTGGACCTCTGCCGTGATGTATACAACAAGGTCCTCCCAAGAGCGGGTGTTCAATTCTATTCCGCTTTCAATCCTGTTGACAGTGATGCTGGCATCCAGGTACGAGGTCAGGTACCATTTGTTGTTGTACTCCCTTGCTGCCACTTCTGCGTACCATTTGGGTCCGAAGGGGGAGCTCATTTCATAGTGGTCCAGCTCTGCCGCCGCCCTCAGGATTACATCCTCGCTCTGGTTCTTGTAGGCAGAGGTGTCAATATATTTCCCTGTTGACTTCTCGACTGATATGTCATACATCAGCTCAGCTATTCGGCTCCACTCCTCTACAAGTGCAAGGTCGTAGAAGATTTCGCTGGCCTCGTCGGGGTGCCTTTCAAAGCGCTCCTGTGCCTGGGTTAGCCTTTGCTCTGCTCCAACAGCCCACTCATATGAGCCCTGGTCGTTGACATAATCCTGCACGTCCCCAAGCTTTTCCTCGGTGTATGAAAGTGTAGAGTCCGCCTCCACAATCCTGTCCCCCAGGTATTCCACCTTTTCCTCGCCGCTGGCGAACGACTCGTATATTACCATGTCAAGGACTGTCCGGGAGCTTGTGCGGGACTTGAACGCAAAGTTTGCTGCGCCGTAGAGAACCCCCATAAGCCGGGCATTGCGGGCCGTTTCCAGGTCCTCTTGGGCATAGTCCAGCATGCCCTGCAATGACTCTGCCATGCTGGGCTCCAGCGAGCTCAGGGTAAGCTCGGCCTGTGCCAGCGCGAGCATCTCAACAGCCCTCTGGATTTCCTCATCCGCCAGGGCCTCCATGGGCTCTATTTGCGGCGGGACAGCCGGCCTGTCGCCGGAATATACTGACTCAACTTCGGCCTCAAACGGCATAGAGAGGTTGTTGTAGCCGTAGACAAGTATCCTCACTGCCTCGTAGATGTTCGGGACCTCAATAACTGTCATATTCCACTGGTCCCTTGCATACTCTGCAACATCAACGTATGCAACAGTCTGCCTTGTAACCTCCCAGCCAGGGTATACCTCTTCAGTGACAGGGACAACAAGCGGGTAGCTGCCCTGGCCTGCAGGTATTAGGTA
>JGI10211J34971_10004682_pt1 | contig 10826 bp, 4 predicted proteins | sample Etolagsediment_FD_34971 | JGI IMG/M metagenome (IMG submission 34971)
TGGAGACTGCCAGAAGAAAGCTAGTTGTAATCGAGAAAATTAATATCGTCCTGGAAAAGCAGCAGGCAATTATCGATGCGGAATCCAACAACGCGGATCTGAAAGAGGCTCTCATCTCCGAAAAGGAACTGCTGAACGACAAACGGGGAGACCTGATCACCGCCAGGGAGGCCATAGCGGACGCCATTGTTGAATTAATCGCCGCAAAACAAGCCCTGGTTGCCAAGAAAGAATCTCTAATCACCGCAAAGGGCCTTGTGGCAACACAAGAAAGGACCAATGTCGAATACCTGAACCAGTACATTATCGCATTGAGCGGCCTCAGTGCTGTCCAACAGGACCTTGTGGCGGCAAAGAGGGCACTTATTCCGAAGATCAACGAGAAGTCAACCGCTCTGATTGCGTATGCTGCCGAACTGGATGCGTGGGTGATTGTCAAACAGGCCATTGCTGGGGTGAAAGAAGAGATTGCCGGTCTCACGGAAATCAGGGCAGACCGAAAGGGCGACATTGTTGGTGCAAAGATTGATCTGAATGACCTTAAGTTAGAGCTTCAAGAGGCCCGTATCAATCTGGCAATTGCTAAGATGACTGGGCAGGCCAGTTTGTTGGACCAGCAGATTACTAATACGGCAGAGATGTTGACCGAGCGCCAATCCGCCTTTGATGCAAAACTACTAAGGGATGGTGAATTGACAGACAAGTCTATCGAAGTAGAAGAATACGAAGCGACGAAGAGGTTTGAGGCGGAAGACGAGGCTAATGATATCGAATTTCTTGCTGAGGTGGGCTATATGTCACGCGAATCAGTGAGTTGGAACTGGAAAGAGCGCGAGATAGCGAATATGACGGCTGACGCAAGGGTTACAAGTGAATTGATTCATCTGTTGAGCTAGAGGGGACTATGACGGATACCATTTATCAGAGGGGCGCAGCGCGTGAAGCGGTGATTTGGAACGTTTTTTCATGGAATGGGCCTTTTGGCATGATGCACACAGGTGAAAGAACCATACTGTTTGGGTTGTATGCCAACACTTACTTGCATGGATACAACTATCTGAACGAGATCGAAACAGAAGACCTGGTGCGGCTTGTTGACAACTACACGGTTAGTATGGCGATGTTGACCAATGACGAGGCGAAAACGGTTCTCGATATCGCTGCAAAATGGTATGTGGAAAAGATCACCCAGCAGATTCATGAAGCCGACATGTTGACCAGACAAAGAAATCTGGACGCTCTCGATGACGAATACGACGCGAAGACAGCAGCGATGGATGCTGACTATGCGGCACTTGAAACCATGCGCCAGAAAGTGCAACTGGCCTGGGACCAGGCAGAGCAGAAGGTGAAAGATCTGGAGATGCGGACGGAGCTTGAGGATGTCAACTACCAGATGGTGGACATTGACATATCAGAGAAGGAGCTACAGGCTGCAAGGGCTGATCTGGCAGTGATCGAGGCCGGGCTCAAGGGTCTTGACATTCAACTTGCCATTACCGGCACGGCTCTGGACATGACCAATACGGATCTGCAAATTACCGAAGCGGAGAACCGGGTGGATGAGATCGGCATTCAGGTCTCCGAAACTGAAGTGCAGGAGTCCGGCGTGGATTTGGACATCACCAACGCCGGTATTGCTCTCAGTAAATCACAGGCCGATGGTGAGCGTACCAAGGTGGACATACAGGGGGTCGCGGTGCGGGTGGCCGAAACTCAACTGCAAACCACTGAAACGGAAGCCAAAGCGTACCAGATGGATGCTGAGATATCTGGCATCAATGCCGATATCGCCAAGCTGGGGTTGATTGATTCTGAACTGACAATCGCTCGGTCTGATAAAACTGTCGCAAAATCCGAGAACCAGCTATTAACGGAAGAGGTCCGGTTGATTACTTCCCAGGGTACGAATGTGTCTGTTGAGACCGGGTTTCTGGAAGATCAAAAAACCATCCAGGAAGACCTTGACCAAAAGGTGCTTGCCAACGATCAAGGGGAACATGATTTTAAAATAAATGTTAGCCAAAAAGAAACGGAATATGCAGACGATATGAAGGATAAGCAAATTGATGCCTTTGATGCCAAAAAAGATCGGGCAGACAACAACAAGGCATTACGGTTAGAGGACGCTGATTACAAAAAGAAATTGCTTAAATTCCGTGGTGATATTGTTACAACAAAATATGATAACCAAATAGAGCATGCGCAATTACTGGCAGACGCCAACATTGTTAACCAGCTAACCCATAGCATAGGCCAAGCGTAATGAGACCGCGGTACGATGTGACAAGCGTGGAGAGTGAGAACCAGTCCTTCTCTGAACACCCGTTTGTACGCTACATTAACCAATCAAGGCAATTGAGTGGCACTGATCATGCACTTGACGGGGCAACCAGGGCAAAATTACAAACCTTGTGGGGGTTGATCGGTTTAGGTGACATGGCCGGTACACTGTTGCAGCAGCCAGGCGACAGGACACTCGACTATGACCAGGACAAAACAAAAGGGAAGGGGTTGATCCCAAAAGTGGCGCTTGGGAAACCGGTGTCTCCTGATGTGTGGTATTTAAAATGGGCTGGGAACATCCTTAGAAGGGGGCATTCAGACTACACCGATGAAGAATGGATTACCCATTCTTTAGAAAAAATGGCTGGATATTTTAACGAGGTCGATCCGCTCGGTCGCTTAAAGTCATTGAAACAGCCTGTGCAAGACGAAAACGTGCAGAGGACCTTCACATACCCTGGTAGCAGTATCTACCCTGCGAAAACAACCGGTGTGCAGGGGTTTTCAGGCATGAGCCCTGGCGCGATTGAAAGTTGGGTGGTTGCCAATTGGCGGTATACCATAAAAGAGGCCTGGTACGAGACAATACTTAAAAACGATTCCCCGTTTTACCCTGCGTTGCCAAGGTCAAAAAGTGAGCCGATGACGAAATATGTCCCGTCTGAATCACCGAATGGGGCCATATTCAGGCCGTCTTCGCCTCAAAAAGACGACGCTCCATATACCGTTGGCCCAAAAGAGCCACCGCCTGATGGCTATGTTGGCTATCTTGCGTTTCCAGTCGGAGCGATGGGAATCATGTGGCAGATTGCGTTGGCAACCGAATCATCGATCAACAGGTCTTTTATTGGGGTACGTGCCCCAGATGAGGAAACAAAAACTCTGGCTGGTAACGAGTTGTATCCTCCGTTTGATATCAACAGGAAAGACGTTGCTGGCGCAAAATTGGTTGATAAAGGTTATGAAGTTACAGATCACACAACCGTTGAGTACCCAGCGCAACCGTTTCCAGGGCTAGAAAATCCAAGCCTACATGGATGGATGCGGTACTGGATTAAGCGGGACAATGTTGAAATCGTTCCAGGTGAGTTTGTCGGACTTGTATGCAGGGCTTATCCTGATTTCTGCTGGTGGTACCAGGAAAGCTCCCCGTTCGTATATGCTGGGAATTGGCTTGAAACGGAATTTTACACCAGTGGCGTTGTTAAATCCGTATTGTCTCCTTGGGCCTATGACGATTACGAAGCACGGTCGCCATCAATGCCCGAGCAAGACAAAACGGCAGCGGAGGCATATTACGATCCGCACGAATACGCCATGGATTTCCATGTCGGTTCCAAGCTGTACCGAATATGGGTAAAGCACGAGGAGTTAATACTCGCCTCATCAGATTTTAAGGAATACGAAGCGGGGGACAGAGTTGGCATTATTAAAGCGTGGCGATCTCAGGATGTAAACGATGGAGGCTATATCTATTCCAACGATAAGAACAGGCCGAAAAACTTTAATTGGATGGATCTCCAGTTTTTTAATCTGGAGGGGAAAAACACGAATGATGCGGACCTGTTCATCACTGACTGGCAAATCGTCCCGGTAGATTTTTTTGGGGCAACTGGAGGAGCATAAAATGAGAATACATGGACAGAGCAGATATGGAGATCTTATTAGACCTTTAATGAACAGAGTTATGAGCATGTCTGCCGCTAGGCAAAGAAACTTGGACATTAAGTCTGATATAGCTATGTCAAACCATTTAGATCAACAGAGTGGATTAAATGGCGCAATGGCAAACGCGAATATGTATGGTAAAAAGGCGCTGTCAGCTGACATGGGTAGCAGAAAGCCGTGGCAAAAAGGCAAAGCTCTTGAAGATTATATAATGAAAAAACTGCGAGACCGGGATAATGAGGAGTTTTATAAGAACTGGGGCGGTACTTTTGGTAGAAAGTCTGGAAGAGGTTCTCAAGACCAGGTAGATCCTATGGGCATTATCAATGATGTTATGGGCACAGCAAAAACTGTTGGTGCGATGTTACCAGGAGGATTGCTTGGAACACTCGGTGGTGGGATGGGCGATATTGTTAAGGGCGCTCGGGACGTAGCTGGTTCAGTGAATCGTGCGCGTGACTCTTTTGGTAAGGTCAAAGGCTATACGGGGCCAACAGACATTGATATGCCATCTATTTCTGCTGACATGAAAAAGAAAAAAGATCCAATGAGAACGATAGTGAATTCCGGTGGTATAGTCGATTATTGGTAAAAAGGAGTAAGTCATGGCAAATAATAAGCAATTACTATTAGAACAACTGGCTGCAAAACCAGTGAATACGTACTACGAAGCACCTGTTGACGAGCCATGGCAGACTATACCCAGTGGCTCGTTTGCGGGCAGTACTAGAGAAACCGGCATATACCGAACTGAAATGCCGAGCCAGGAAGTCTTTAATACAAGAAAAATTGAAAAACAATTCAGGCCGGATTTAAGAAAAGATTATGCCGATTATCTGGATGCGCTTAATGACTGGACATATGCAGCTGACCCTGCTATTGTAAAAGATGAACGGGGTGTATCATCTGTCAGGGGCAAAACTATTACAGAGTCAATGCCTGATGGCAGTACAAAATATTATCCAAAAGGATCTCAAACAGGCGATAAATATTTGACTCGGGGAGAGCAAAACAGACTTAATCTTGATGCAATGATGACTCAAAAGCATGGTAAGAATTGGAAAGAAAATGCGGAAAGGTTAATCGAATCACAAAGAATAGCAAGAACGCAAGGTTTTGGTGGTGGGTTTTCTAATATTGGATCAAAGAAGGTGACACGCCGTCCATTAGCTTCATTATCAGAAGATCAGATACTTGAAAGACAAAAAGCTAGATCTGTTGCTATGGGCAAGATACTAGAACACATGGGCGGAGTTGGTGATACAGCGTCAAGTGCTGATAGAATAAAAATGGCCGGACAGATTGTTGATGGACTATTTCCAGAAACTAAGGCCCAATCACAAAAGGCTTCTGCAAATATTCGGCCTACGATGAACATTAGTGGACGTGATGATCGACAGGATTGGTTTCGTGGTGGTTGGACCAAAGAAGAGATTGCTGATAGACAAACTGGTGTAGATATAGATACTGCTAGAGAAGTAATTACTAAGGCAGGTAAGGCAGGTATGAATCCTGAACAGTTTAAGCAGCTTTACAATAATATGCATCCAGCAGTTCAAGCACAAATTGATATCTTGATGCAGAGTACACAAGAACCTGCTGATAATGTTACTGATCAAAGGACACGGGGAGTAGCTGTACCGACTGGAGATGGACCAAAAGTAACATTACCAATGCCTAGAAGAGGTGGACCAGCTTCAAGTAATGAATTAGCTGATCAGCCTATTCCAGAAAAAGGTCTTATGGCTCCTGCTATAGTTGGTGCTAAAGCGATAAGAGCTGGAGCTAAAGCTGCAGGAGCTGTAAAAGATTTTTTAAATAGTGATATTATTCCTGAAAAAGGTTTTGGTAGAATGGGCATTAATCCTGAAGCTAATACTTGGCGTGAACCAATAGGTGAGCCAGCATATACAGGAATACAACCACAGGCTAATATTCGAAGATGGGATGAACCAACAAGACCTCGAACTTTTAATAGTATAACACAAACACCAGTATTTCAACTGACACAAACACCAGAAATTCAACCAACATTAAGATCGCTTGCTACCATAGGAATGGGTCCAGGAATGGGAACCAGACAAGCTGCAGGTGGAATGAACGATATGATTCGAAGAGGCTTTGGTGGTGGATTACCATCAATTGGTTCAGGCATGGGTAATGATGTTGCAATCAGTGGAATGAATAGCATGCTTCAAAGAGGCTTCGGCTCTACAAATCCACAAGTTAGATTACCTGATATGCCAAGCATGACATCTCCGGATGGTACGTTTCTTGGAATTAATCCAGAAATCCTTACACAATTTAGAGGTCCGGCAAAAGAGGCTGTAGAAAGTATTTCAAATTTCGTCACTAGAATGCATGAAATGTCTGCATTGACACAACCTAATGTTGAAAAGGCCTTACGCATGGCTCAAACAAATACTGAAGCACTGATAGAACATGCTGGTGGCAGTGAAATTGGTATGGATGAATTGATAGAAACTATAATTACTACATTTAATATATTAGAAAGCGGTATGGGGCCTGAAATTGCAGATGAATATATCAGCACATATCTTGGAAAATCTGGATTAGGCGGCCTTGGTTTTGAAACCCCAGCATTAATGGAGAGGTAAAAAATGAGTATTGTCGACGATCATATTAATAATATTATGGGCAAACAACCAGCTCAGAATATGAGTATTGATGATCATATTTCTCAAATTATGGGCCAGTCTTCTGAACCTGGAAAGCCATGGTATGAAGTGGATGAACCACAGGCTGCACCAGAGGAATCCGGTGGACTTGTGTCTGATAGTTGGAAACGTGGAGTATTAGGTATGAAGGCAGCTGGATATGGTGCTGCTGGGCTTGCCGGTTCTGCTTTAGGTGTTGATAGTGTTCGTGATTGGGGTTTTGAGAATTATCAAGAAGCTGAGAAAGAAGCTGAGAAATATCCTAAAACAGCTTTTACTGATGATCCAGTCAACTGGGCAGCAGAAACAATTGTAGAGCTAGGCCCATCAGCAATCGAAGCTGGTATAGGTGCTGCTATTGGTGCATTAGCGGGAACAGCAATAGCTCCTGGTGGTGGAACTATCGGTGGTGGTGCGGCTGGTGCTTTTGGAACAAAATATATTATTAAAAAAGCTATCTCGCAGCTTGCAAAGAAGGAAGCTAAAAGGCAAATTAAGAAAGGCGTTAAGAAAGAAGCGGCAGAAAAAATGGCTAACTTAGCCGTAAAGAAGCAAGTTGCTGACATGGGCCAAGACGCTTTTACTAAGTATGCCTTCAGACAGTTTGGTGGAAAAGCAGGTATGGTTGCCGCAGTTAGTGCAGTAGAGTCTGGAGGGAATTGGGGCGAACTTAAAGATAGAGGTATTGATGCTCCATTAACATCTGCTGCAACGGGTATAGCAGCTGGATTTCTTGAACTTGCCGGTGGTAATATTCATCTTGTTGAAAGCGTATTGGGTGGCGGTGTAGCGAAGAAGTTTACAGAAGCTCTTGGTGAAGGCGCCATAAGAAAGGTTGCACAAATTCTTGGCAGCGTAGCTAAGCAGGGTGGCGCTGAAGCTTTGCAAGAGATGGGACAAGAGACATTGTCTATGGTGAATATCGCTATCAATGATCCGTCTTTTGAAACTTTTACAAAAGAAAACTTATATAGATTGGCTGAAAGTGGCGGCGCTGGATTGTTGGCTGGCGGACTTGGTGGAGCAGCTACTGGAGTAATGACAAAAGTTGATAGTGAGGGCAAGCCAGATCCGGAATCTGACATAAAGCAAAAGATAGCAAAAATCACTTCTAATGGTACTGATGTTACTCAACGCGCAATTGGTGAACTTGACAAAGCTATTAATGATGTTAATGAATTGTTTCAAAGACCTGAGGCATTAGCAAAAGTAGCTGCTGAAAGTGGTATATCGGTAGAAGAAATGAAGGCTTCTCTTACTGATGAAGTTAAGCAAGCAATTCAGTTACGTGATGGCTTGATGAAGAAGTTAGGTATACCTGTTGAAGAAACTGCTGAAGCGACAGAAACTACTGAAGAACCAATAGTTGAATTGTCTGAGCCTATAGATACAAAAGAAGAATCAATAATTGACCTAACTGAGCCGACAGAAGAAGAAAAGTTTATGATGCCTGCTGGTGATCAGCCAAGTGGACTACTTCCATTACCAGGATGGGATCAGGGATATGGACTTGTTTCTGATGAACCTGGGACGGGAACACAACAAGGTGTGCAGCCATCAAATATTTTGCCTGAACCTACTCCGTTTGAATCCTTAAAGACACGTTTGTCTGGTGCGCCTATGCGCATGCGAGATGAAAATGGAGAAATAATAGCGGAAAGGACTAGGAAGTTATCGTCTAATGTAGATCTTGCTTCTCCGCGTAGCGATACATTTTTCGATGAAGCATTTGCACAAAGAAATATTCCTGCCTTAGAAAATAAGATTGCAGAAACTCATAAAGCATTCCTAGATTCGGAGTCCTTCGCGGATAGTGAGTTTTATGATGGTTCGTATCCAATTCCTAAGGTTGGCGGCATCATTGCGGCAAGGAAAACGAATAAGTATCAGACAGATCCGGAATATAAAGGCAAAGTTGATACCGCTATAAAATCTATTGCCGATTCAATTGTTGACGCTAACAAAAAGCGGATGATCCTCCTGGGAGCTGCAGGACAGGGTGATTTTGGAATCAACTACTCGGTAGAGCCTACAGGAAAAGTTCGCGCTAAATATACTGTTGATGTAATTAGGGCTTGGAATAATGAAGCCAAGACTAAATATCCAGATGCTTTTTATTTAGGTGATATAGCTGTAAGAGAAGGATTGCAAAATAGTCTTGATGCAGTTTTGGATGCTATTGAAGCAGGTCAAGTAAATACTGGAAAAATAAATATTAGTGCCGATAGTAATAAGTATGTTTTGGATGATAATGGAATTGGAATGTCTGATGTTGACATTGCTGAAAAGTTTTTGGCACTCCATGGAACTGGTAAAGATAAAGAAGGACGTTTTGGTGGATTCGGTATTGCCAAAGCTGTTATTCTAGGACCATCAGATGGAGCTACATGGACTATGGAGACTCGTGATAATTCATTTACTCACGAGATGGCGTCAGCGAATGATCAAGTAGGATCATTAACTAATCCTCGTCAAGGTACTAAGATTAGTGTACAAGCAAAAGAACAAATTATTAGTTCTGAAGCAAAAAAATATGTTGAAACTACAGAGACTCCAAATAACATCTCACTTACATTTAATGGAAAGAATGTTAAGAGTCCATTTGGTAAACGTAGAGCTAAGAATTTTACTGGAACTATTGGAGAAAAGTCAACATATGATTTAAAATATTATCCTAATGCACCAGAAGGATATGATAAACAACTTATTATTCGTCTAGTGGATAAAAAGACAGGTTCAAAATTAACACAAGCCATTAGACCCATTCACAATGATAATTTTAAAGGGACAATAGTTCAAGATATAACAACTACCGCTGCTCCTAGTCAATATGATTATCCTTTAACAGATTCAAGAATGGGATTGAAATGGGACGGTAGAAAGGAAATTGACAAAATAGTTGGACAATTTGCTGTTGATAAGAAAACTGCTCAGCGGGCTGGCCTGGCTCATAAGGATTATGAAATAACTAAGAGGTCTGAATGGAAGAATACAATAGCAAAATCTAGAACAGATATCGAATATCAGAACCTCACCAATGAGATAAATAAAATATGGGAAGAGACTAACAATTATTTTGGTCATGAAGGAGTTTCATTTACACCGCTTGATAATCTTAATGTTAGAATCGATGTTGGTTATAAAGGTACTAAGGGCGGGAGTATGTTTCAGGCAAAACATCTCGCTGCCTATGAAGCAGTTGCAAGACTGTCTGCAGTTCATGCCGGTGCTTATCTTAAAGATTTTCATATTTTGATTTCAAAAATAATTGATGGTGGAAGAGTTGAGTCTCAGTATAGAGGTACTACTGGTGAATTATGGCTTAATCCGTTAACGATAGATAAAACGAGCCTAAAAACTCCGTTGTCTTATGCAATGTATTTGAAAGGCCTGATTGATCATGAACTGACGCATTATTTAATAAGTCCACATAATGAAGACTTTAGTACTGCTAGGGAAGGGACGCAACGTAATACAGCGGAGTTGTTTCCATACATCTTGCGAATAGCTGAAGCTGCGCTTGGAAAAAGAGATATGAGTCTTTTCCGAGAAAGAGTAAAAATAGTTGAAAAACTTACTCCAAAAGAAATTGAAAAGATAGTTGAAGTTGAAAAGATAGTTGAAAAATACCTTGATCAGGAACAATTAGAATTTATTTTTGAAAACCAAGAAAAGGAGACAATCGATGGAGACCTCGAACTTTACTTACCAGAGCCTCAAGGATCAGAACGGCAACTCGGGTTATTCGGACGAGGAATGGACCGAAGCGATACTGGATTCAACGGTGAGGAACGCATTGCTGAAGATTGGAGCGGCACCCAACTCTCCGATACACAAGGCATTGCTAGAAGTATCCAGAGAAGTGTGGAGCCTGGCGCAGAATCAGCAGGCACCGAATCAGCCGGAGCCGGGATTGGATCAGCAGACACTGAACCAGCTAGGCTAATCACAAATGAACAGCAAGTGGAAGGTGATCCACAGTTTGAGCTTCGCCAAAATCAAGCGCCCGGCCAAGGTACGCAAGTCATCGACATTCAGAAAATGTTTCCTGGGCAGAGTATCGCAATTAATGAGGCAGGTCAATTGGCTGTGCATCTAAAGAATGGTCAGGGAATCATTTTTGAGAGCATCAAAGACGCTGGGAAGGGTTTTATTGAGTTTGCTTTACAAACTGGGCAGATGTCAGCAAAAGGA
>JGI10211J34971_10004683_pt1 | contig 10826 bp, 21 predicted proteins | sample Etolagsediment_FD_34971 | JGI IMG/M metagenome (IMG submission 34971)
AAGAGGTATTCTCCCCAGTAGTTGGGGAGTGGATTACAGTAGTTGTTTGGCATAGTATGCCTTCTGATTTAGTATCTCCCTACATAGATAGGAAGTGGATTGTGACCAGATTATAGAGTGGATTATAACAACCTGTGTCGCTTTCATTTTTTACCTTTTTTATATTTCTCTTGACATAATGGTGTGAATGTGATAGAATAGAATAAAAATTAAAGGAGATTTTATGTCTAAAACTATAAAACAACTGCACGACGAATATGTAAACAAATATCATACTAACAATAATTCTTATGATGATTTTCCCGTAGGAACAAGAGTTAAAATAATCACTCCCTGTTGTGATTTTCACTTTTTTTACGGAGAAGAAGGAGTTGTCGTCGATAATAAGAAGAGATATCTAGGTATACAGGTAAAATATGATAAGCCTAGACATTATGAAGATGGAACTATTGAAACAGGATTTAATTTCAATCCTAAAGATCTATGGAAGATACCAGAAAAAGAAATACCCAGATGCGATTTATTGGACTTTGACTAAAAATGAGTAATATATTATTGATAGAGAATCACACTTCTTTTCCTTGAATATGGAAAAGATATGTGAAATATGCAAAGAAAAAGAATCGGTAACCAAAATCTACGGGTGGAGGCTGTGTCAGGATTGTACACAAGACTGGGCAGAATATCTCTATAAACAGAGATTAAACTATTGTAATTGGACAGAAATATTCCGTCCTTTTTTCTCTAATTGGAAAACCAAAAAACTCAAGAGAAAAAGAAAAAATAAACCTAAAAAATATACCCCATTTAATAGATGGGATATTATGGAGTTTGATGAATGAGAATTTTATTTGTACATGGAACAGATTATTCAGCAACTGATTTTGATAATTATTTAGAAGAAAACGATATGAGTCTTGAAGAGGCTTGGGATATGGTTGTTGATGAAGATGGGTGCTGGACTCATGAAGATGGAGATAAGTATTTTGAAGTAGAAATAAGAGAATTTGGAGAAGTAGATCTAGATTTTATAACATTTCTAAGAGATGAAATTATAGATGTTGATGAGTCAAAACATAATGATTTTTTTGTTATAGAAGAATAATTTAGCAAAATATAAAAAAAATACTAGGAAAGTGAAAGAAAATATGGTATAGTAGTATTACATCCTTATGGTTGTGATGCTCATTTAGAATTTAAAGTATGTATTTAATTTAGATGGTTGGGCTGGAAACTCAAAAGTATTAAATTAAAAATGTAAAGTATGAGTCTCTTTAAGGCGCCGAATAAGAGACTGAGTGATGCAAGCCCACAAATTATTGATTTAAAAATGAGATCTCGTTTCGGGGAGTTCGTATAACCCTCTTAGATTATCACAATCATAAGCCCCATGAGTTCTTCGGAATCATGGGCTTTTTTTTATGCCAAACCATTATAAGTCCTGCCGTAACGAGCATTGCACTCTGGCAAAGAACCATCTCCTTCTAAATCTTGATTAAATAGCCGACACCTATAGCCTATAATTGTTTTAGGATTATCTAAACTATGTTTAGCCATCCAGTAGGGACAATATTTCCACATGGCTTTATTGAAACATTTCCCATTAGCTTTTGCTATCTTTTCCATTTCTATTGAACTACGCCAAGCCATTTTAAGTTCCTTTTAGTAGTATATTCTCTATCTATTCTTCAAAATAAAAAGGGATTTTCCTCTATTTGTCGAAAAATAAGATATGAGTTGGTATAAAAAAGCAAAAATTATAGATACGAACAAAAGACTCAGAAAAGAATATCTGAATGAGTTAAAAAAATTCTCTGAACTTGATTGGAAGAATCAAGAAGGAGATTGGATGATGTTTGGAGATGCCAGTCGTTACGTTATGGACGCTCAAGCAGTTAAATTGTTTTTAAGCAAAACTGATAACGGATGGACAATTTCTCTTATGACAAACCATGCATATTTAGGAACAGCTCAATATTCTGTTTTTTGGAGATTTAATTTAGATGAAGAATCTAAAGCTAGAGGTCTTTTTAAGAAAGTAAATAAAGTTGTTAAAGAAACTATGGCTCAATTCGTTAAAGAAGAAAAACCAACTTCTTTATTTTACCCTACCCTTCGCAACAAAATTCAGAATTTAAATGGAAAAGATATGACTCATACTAATATCCCTATTATTAATTATTCATATGATATAGATTATTCAGAAGATTGGGATAAGAATATTTATGGACCAAGGTATCCTAAATATAAAGAAGAAAGTTTTGATCAATATCTTAATAGTAGTATTTATAGTAAAACAAACACTCCTCCTACAGGAAAATTCGCTTTATAATTTATCCCGCAGAAATTTTTATTGTATTTTCATCATTCCACAAAGCTCCAGTAATATGTGGATCAGAAGTAGGCAAATTAGTTAAAAATACATTTCCTGAAACATAGAGATTGCCGCCTGGAACAGAAGGGTTATCAGGAGATTCATTTGTAATATGGATATCTCCAGCTTTTATAGAGAAGTCTCAGAAAACCTCCCCGCTTGTCGGGGAGGATGAATGAGACATTGAAACTCAACGAAGTTGAGTAAATATAGATAGTTCTTTGAAAACTAAATATTTTTAAGAAATTCTAAAAATAATTAAAGGAATTACAGTATTATTCCGATAATAGTATTATAGTAAAACAAAATTATTGTATTTAGGAGAATATAATGACAGCAATAAGTATAAAATTAGATGATAAAACAGCAAAATACTTAAAAAAAATGACTCATTATCTTTCTATAGAAAGAGATACAGATGTTACTCTTTCTGATTTGGTAAGAGAATCTTTAGAAAATACATATCCAATGCCAAAGGAAGATAGTGAAAAACAAGAAAACTAAACATAGTGTATATAATCTCAATTATCATATTATCTTTGTAACTAAATACAGACATAATGTGCTAATAGGAGAAATAGAAGAATATGCAAAATCTAAACTAGAAGAACTTTGCATACTCTATGGGTGGGAATTAATTTCTATAGAATTAATGCCAGACCATATACATATGTTTGTTTCCGCAGAACCTAAAGTTGCTCCATTGGCAATTGCTTCAACTCTTAAGTCTATCTTAACAGTTGAAATTTTTAGGAAGTTTCCTACATTAAAACAACAATACTTCTGGGGTTCAGGACTATTTAGCAGAGGTTGCTATTATGGTTCTGCTGGAACTGTATCAGCCGCTACTATTAAAAAATATATAGAAGAACAGAAAGATAAATGATATTAAAAGCATTTAAATTTAGATTAGAACCTAACAAAGAGCAACAAGTTTTGATTAACAAAACTTTAGGTTGCACAAGGTTTCTCTACAATCAGATGCTTAGCGAAAAACAGACTAAATATAAATCTAAAGATGATACAAAACTCAAGACGGAAAAAGAATACAAAATAGAGTTTGACTGGCTTAAAGAGGTAGATAGTATTGCTCTCCAACAAGCAAGAATAGACTTAAAAACTGCTTATGATAACTTTTTTAGAAAACTTAAAGCAGGACAACCTACAAATCTTAAGTTTAAATCTAAACATAATCCTAAAAATTCTTATAGAACTATAAATGTAAATAACTCTGTAAGAGTTGAAGAGAATAGGATTAAACTGCCCAAATTAGGATTTGTTAAGTTTAGGAAGTCAAGAGAAGTTTCTGGAACTATAAAATCTGTCACAGTCTCTAAAAACATCTTAAATAGGTATTATATTTCTGTTCTTTGTGAAGTAGAAGTAGAAACTCTTCCTACTTCTAACAAAGAAATAGGAATAGATTTAGGATTAAAAGAGTTTTGTATTACTTCAGATAATGAGTTTGTAAGTAATCCAAGATTTTTAAGAGAATCAGAATTTAAACTCAAGAAAGCACAGAGAAAACTATCTTTAAGAAAAAAAGGTAGTAATCGTAGATTTAAACAACAAAAGAAAGTCTTTAGACTACATGAGAAGATTAGAAACCAAAGATTAGATTTTTTACATAAATTATCTACTAAATTAATTAACGAAAACCAAGTAATTTGTTTAGAAGATTTACAAGTAAAAAATATGGTTAAAAACCATTGTCTGGCTAAGAATATTTCTGATGTTAGTTGGAGTAAATTTGTAGAATTACTTAAATATAAGTCAGATTGGTATGGAAGAACTTTAGTTCAAATAGACAAGTTCTTTCCAAGTTCAAAAACTTGTAGTTGTTGTGGAGATATAAAGAAAGATTTAACTCTTAAAGACAGAGAGTATATTTGTAGTTCTTGTGGTTTAGTAATAGATAGAGACTATAATGCTGCTTTAAATATCTTAAGAGAAGGTTTGAGAATAATTAGCGGTCGGGACGACCGTGATAGTTCAGTAAATATACAGGCATTAGTCTGTAGTTCCTGAGAATCCTCCGCCTTTATGGTGGAGGAGGTTCAAATNNGCTATTCCTGATGTGTTAAAAGGGACTTTAGATGAAGGATTCTATAATCGCCAAGGTCCTAAGAGTAGATATACAGATAGTAATGGAAATATTATTGTAAAGATTTTGCTAAAATTAGACGATATGAAAGAAGGATGTTTGTTTGAGGATGCAGAAATAGTGTATAATGAATATAAAGAAAAGAAAGATGAAGAAATAGAAGAATTAAGCCGCTTTGATTTAATGGATATATAATGAATTTAAAAAAACTAAAAAAAGCAGAACTGATTGAGCAAATAGAAAAACTAAATCGTAAAATAGGTTTTCTAGAAGAAGAGTTACAAGAAACAAGGATAAGAATGAAATACGCTCTTTTTGACTCTGAAGCTACTGAAAGAGAGAATAATGCCCTAAGAAAGATGCTTGACGACAGAGATAAGGACACAAGTTAATAATAATATTTTTAATTAATTAGAATACATAGCCTTCCTTTTTTCAAAAAGGTAGGCTTTTTTTATAGGATTTTTGTTTTTTTTGCAGAATATAATAAGCATATTTGCAATATAATATAGTTTTATCAGAAACAAAGGTAATAAATGAATTGGTACAGAAGATTAATACTAGCTAAACCAAAGATGTATACAGATGAAGAGATGGAAAGATATCTTGATTATTTAGTAGAAGAAGAAAGTGATAAACTTTCTTTTTGGGATAAATTAGAACTAAAAGAAAAACTGTTAAACATACTTTCTACTTATCCTCCTGGTTTTAGCATAAAGAAAACAGAAAAAGGGTGGACTGTTTTTGACCCTGATGGGCACGCAGTATCTGTTAATGAACCTGGTTTATCTACTTCTATTCCTGGAGGCAGAGTCAGATTTGATTTTATGGATATTTCTGTTTAAAAGAATAAAGACTTATAGAGGAGATACGAATATTATGAATTGGTATAAAAGGGCTCAATACGAAATGGACTGGGAATCGGCTTACAATAGGTTAAAACAGGAATTAGGTAGAGAACCTACTACGGAAGAAATTCAGAAATCTATGATGAGAAATCTTTTTGATAATAAATCTAAATGGAAGAACAAAGAACCTGTATTAGCCAATACACACAAGTGGAAAGACAAAATTCCTGGAGGAATGGCTGATGGAAAAAAGCCATCTGATTTCAACAAAAATGATGTAGAGAAAGGGCATCGTGTGGAGTTCGAACATACAGATGATCCTGACACTGCTAGAGAGATTGCGATGGATCATCTTGAAGAACATGATGACTATTATATCGGATTAGAGCATATGGAAAATATGCTTAAGGATATAGAGAAAAAAAATAAAACTAAAAAGAAAAGATAAAATTATAAAGAAAAACAATGAACAAGGAACTATATAGGGGAACTGCATCTATTTATGGCAGGAAGCCCCGTCTTAAACACGTCTTTTCATAGAGAAGTTCCCCTACTTAATCAAGTAGAAGGGAGACACTGTGCCTTATAAAGATCCTGTTAAAGAGAAAGAAAGAAGGAAAAGATATTATCATGAAGTAGAAAAACCTAAAAGAGCTGAAGAAAAATTAAAAAAAACAAAAAGAAAAGCTGCTAAAAAAGCTGATAGAAAAAGAAGAGAAACTGCTGCAAAAAATTATGCTTGGGAATTTAAAAAATCGCATGAATGTATAAAATGTGGAGAACAAGATCCAGCCTGTCTTGTGTTCCATCATACAGACCCGTCTAATAAAAAAGCAAGTATACATAAATTATACAAATATGGCTTAAATGCTGTTAAGAAAGAAATGATTAAATGTATCCTGCTTTGTTCTAATTGTCATATGAAATTACACTATTACGAAAGAAATCATAAAAGAAGAGCAATAAAGTCTATAAAAGAACCTCAAAAAAACTCTTGACAACACCTTCCTTATCTGATATAATGATTATTGTAAATACTTAAAGTATTTGCAAATAAATACTTACGTATAAATATAGGATTTCTGCCAAAGCAATAAAAAATTGAATCAAGATAATAGATGATAAATATTTTTGGTAATTTTAAATAATAGGAGTTAAAAATGGCTAAAAGCAGAGAAATGGTAACAAATAGAGCAGCTCTCAAAAGATTTATTCTAGCACAAGTAAAAATCGTAAGACCAGGGTGGAAATGCACACGAGTATCTGAAAAAGTTTTAGATCAAATTGAGGGTCTAGTAAGACACAAAATAAAAGAATCATTACGTCATCAGCCAAGTATTGGTAAAACTTATAAGGAATTTTATTGATGGAACCATCTTTTAGAAATGCTATTTGGATAACAAAACGCGGTAAGAAATTCGTCCTCAAAGATATGGATGATAGTCATATAATTAATTGTATCTCTATGTTAGAGAGGGAGAATAAAACTCATTTTTATATCTATAGAGTTTTAAAATTAGAACGAGATTATAGGGCAGAAAAGGGTTTTAAACCAGTAAGTAGATTTGATTTAATGGAATTTGATTAATGGCTAAAGAACAAGATATGAAACAACTAGTAATTGGAACAGTATTTTCTGAATGGAAGCACTCTCTTCAAGAACTTCTTAAAGAACACATTTCTCTTGCAAAATCTAAAGTCTCTTATAATATTGCAAAAGAATTTGGAGAAGATTATCAACCCGAAGAAGTAGACTATGTAATTCGAAGATTTGGTAGAACTCTTTATCAAATAAAGAAAAACGAAGAAAGATGTATAGGATTTGCAAAGATATGCAATCATTGGTTAGATACTTTTAATTTTGTTATAGATTTATTTGACCCCGAAAAAAAGATAGTAAACGGAAATAACTATGAGATAAGAATTCCAAAATTGCTTTTTGAAACTATAGAAAAAGAAGATACTTCTGATAAAGAAATTAAAAATAAACTTTTAAAACATATGAAACAACTCTCTGATAAAGTATCTTCTCAAAGCAATTGTGCACAACACAATTATAAGCAATCACTTGAGAATATTGATAATTATAAAAATAGCGAAGACTCAGGAATTGGAGGATTTGATCCCCATGTGGAAATGTTGGGAAAAGTAGTTGAAAAAAATAAAAAAGATGCACAAGAACAAAGAGATTTAAATACCTTATTTAAAGAAACATACGAATATCTTTTGGATAAAATATTGTAAGGAGATAACGATGAAAAGAACAGTAGAAGTAAATGATTTTTGCAAAAGACAAACAGAAGATTCTCAATTTACTCATTTTTATGGGACATGGGATGAATTAAGTCTTTTAGCAACTGAAATTTTGATGGATTGTAAATGTCATCCTGAGTGTTTTGAGTGTGAAGTCTTATCACGAGGTTATCGTGATGGGGTCTCAATCCTTCATGTTCCTAAGAATTTTGTTCATGCTTTTTTTACATACACTGATTACCCTATGTTTGAAGGTATGAAATTAAGTGCTGTATATGAGAGGGTTCCTGGCAGGGAACATGAACCTCCAAAAGTACAAATAAGAATTGAAGAAGAAAAAAAAGAATGTAAGTATGTTGATCTTATTCTTTATAGTCACGAAGTTTTAGAAGAAGATGGAGATGCATCTACAAATGCGACTTGGGAGATAGTAAGTATTAATGGTAGACTTAATAAAGAAACTCCTCCTATGGACCCAATGACAATTGTAAGGAATTGGAAGCATCTTCCAGGTGGCACAGAAATGAAAGGAGCAACTCCTGAAGAAGTTCTTGAAATGCTTTGCAAATCAATTATGTGGAAAAATGGAGTTAGAGAATGAAGCTAGAAGCCGAAGCCCGAAAAAAGATAGAAGAAAAAATGTTTGAGTTACTAGATGTAGGTAACATCGGATGTAGGATTAAATGTTTTTTAAATAATCTATGTCGAAGAAATAAAAACATATATTTAGAGACATTTATGTCTATAAAAAACCCTTATATTGATATGGGAACATATATAAAAAAAAGGCATGATGTTTATTATTCATTTGAATCTCTTAGAAATATAGGTTTTAAATCATTTAAAAAAATAGAAGAGATTCAAAAAGAATTAGAAAAAGAAATAGAAAAGATTCAGAATGAACCTCCAAAATGTCAATGTGATTTTTGTAAACTCGTTCGTAGAATAGATGCTACAATTGAAAGAAGAGACCCTGATGAAATGGTTGCTCTTATCAAAGAACTTGCAGATATGTGGGTATGTGCTGATTTTGATAATAGCTATCATAAGTGTATTTTTGATGGTAGTTGGCCTCAAGCAGAAGAAATATTAACGAGAAGTCTTGAAAAAGTTAAGAAATTTAAGGAGAAAGAATAATGGATTTCGGAGTTTTAGGAGTTATTATTGGTTTGATCATATTGGTTGCAGGATATTATTTTATATTTGAAAGAAAGGGATAAATATGATTAACAAATGTTGGAAATGTGATGGAGAGGGAATTCTTCCTTCAGAATCTTTTATGAAGTGGCGCAATTCTTCAAAAGAATCAATAAATAATTATCTTAAAAATCATCCTTCTAAGAAATGTGATATTTGTTATGGAAAAGGAATGATTGATTACTCTTCTATAGATGAATATGTAAACTTTCTTGTAGAAAGATGGCATAAAGAAACTCATTTTTCTTCTACTTTTGAGAAAAAACATCCTTGTATGAAGGCAATTGTTGATATAGGAGAAAAAGCTGTGCCTACAATTTTAAAAGATATAGATAAAGAACATAGTTGGGTTTTTACTATTTTAAGAGAATTAGTAGACGATCTTCCAGAAATTCCGATAGAAATTATGGGTAAGTTAGATTCTATTTCAGAATTTTTTCTAGACTGGGGCATAGAGAAAGGATACATAAGTGAAAAAAGTGAACATATACTCTGATGGGGCTTGTTCTGGTAACCCTGGAAAAGGTGGATTTGGATATATAATTGAAAAACAAGGATCTATTATTAAAGGTTCTATGGGATACAAATTAACTACCAATAATAGAATGGAATTATTGGGAGTAATAACACCCCTAACGATATTAAAAGAGGTTTCGGAAATTACTGTTATTACAGATTCTCAATATATTGTAAACGCTGTTAACAAAGGATGGATTTGGAAGTGGGAACAACAAGGGTGGAGAAATCGTTTAAATTCTGATTTATGGAAAAAATTAATTCCTTTACTTAAGAAACATAAAATAACATTTGAATGGGTTAGAGGACATGATTCTCATTCTCAAAATGAAGAATGTGATAAATTAGCAGTTTATGCTAGAACAAATAATGCTGTTCTAATAGATAAAAAATATGAAAAGACAACCAAAAAGAACAAACCAGTAGATTTATTTAAATGATTAATAAGAAATGCCAATATTTTCCCTGCCATAAGGATTTAGAAGATTGTACCTATTGCTACTGCCCCATATACCCCTGTAAGGATGAGAAACTAGGTAAATGGACAAAGACAGATATTGAAAAAGTGTGGGACTGTTCCTCTTGCTCCCTTTTCCATAAAAAAGATGTTGTAGATAAATTAAAGGAGAACTTAAATAAAGAATAACTTTCTATTATGACGACTTTTCTATGTATAGCATAGATTTAGACGTTAAGAATATAATAAAAAATTAGAAGAATAATAACATATTGATGAATAGCTTTTTTTCTGTGCTAATAAAGGAAAAAGGCTATTTTTTTTGTATATATTGATATAAGATTATTTAAGAGCAGGAATTTAAGTATTTTCTAAGAAAATAATATAGATACTTCAATAAGAATGGGTGTAAAAATATGGCATGGTATAAAGAAAAATTCGAAGACGAAATAACTGTTATGGAAACATCAATTAATATGATTCCTTTTAAAAGATCTATTAAACAAGCCTCTACATCTTTATTTCATGCTTCTGATTTTAAAGTCTCATCTTCAAAAAATAAAGAGGGAGGGCGTTATAACTCAAAATCACACACAACAGGTTTTAACGACACAGTGGCATCAGATAGCTATAGATGCGATATTCATCTTACAGAATCTAAAAGCAGAATTGTATTATCTGTAGTATTTATGAATAATGTTCACTCTTTCCCCTTGTATTCAGAATCATGGAAATATGATAAAAACGAAAGCAAAAAAGCTATTAAATCATATAACAAATGCGTTAATCTTGTTGAAGATTTAAAAGTAGAATACGAATATGAAGAAATCCCAGGTCCCGTACTTCAAGCTATGGCTAGAAATACATTTAGGGGATTAGATAAAGATAGAAAGCAAATAACTCCTAGTCGTTATCTGGAAGCGGAAAAAGATCTTCCAATAGAGACAGATTGGAGAAGCTCTATTTATGGGAATAGATTACCTAATCAATATGGTCATTCTTTAACTCCTCCTATTGTATACTTTAATAAAAAAAATGGAGAATAATTAATGCAGGTAAGAAGAGAGGAGAACTTCA
>JGI10211J34971_10004684_pt1 | contig 10825 bp, 10 predicted proteins | sample Etolagsediment_FD_34971 | JGI IMG/M metagenome (IMG submission 34971)
GTCACCACACACCGGGCCGCTTCCTCCATGGACCCAAACCCCAACAAACGAAACACGGCAAAAATGGGGACGGGTTTTTTTATGTACGGAATGTCCACCCAGAACCGCTTGATGCCCTTGACGTCCTGCATGCGAATGGTCAGCGTGGACGTGGACCGCAGCTTGTCCTCGTGGCAGGACCGCACCTCCGCCATCAGGCGGTACTTGATCTTGTTGGACTTGTAGATAAAGGCGCGGTTAATGCGCGGTTTTTCTTGGGGCACCAACACCTTTTCCGACCCAGAAATAATGAAATTGCCGCCGTACTCGTAGGGCGCATTGGGGTCCATAATGTCAGGTTCGTCACTGGTGTGGCACACGCAGGACCGCACCATGGCCGGAATGTCACCCAACAGCACGTTTGTATGCAGGGTGCGTTTGGTGGGAACCCAATCAATGACTTTCGAGCCGTCAGGCTGGGTGACCTCCTTCTTGTACTCCTCCACGTGCAACACGTTGGCGTAGAGGGACGCCGCGTAGGTTTGCTTGCGCAGAATGCACTCCTGGGGGGTAATGTCACGAATGCAGCCGTCGTCTTCCTGAATGGTGGGCTTTTTGACGTGAACGTCCTGGAACTTGACCACATGCCGCATGTTGGAGCACTCAAGCACTAAAATGGCATTTTCATTGACAATGTGAGGCGCGTGGTGTGTGATGAACTTGTTGTACGAATCAATGTGGTGGGCAATCAATCCTTCGTGGCGAATCATGGAGCGCACAACATTCCGTGCTTCCTCCTTTTTTAAAACGTCTTGGCATGAAAGTGCCTCCTCTTTGTGTTCCTCGTCTGCTTTGCTGCGGGACCGCTTAACAGCGTTGGCCGGTTGTCTTGGCCGACTGGACATCATTAAAAAAAATGTGACACAATATGAAATGTTTATTCTATTTTTTTCGGGGGCTGCAGAATTCATGATTTACGGCAAGGACGGCGTGTCCGCCTTCCAAATGAACACCGCACACGCTGGTGTGGCCAACCACGACGCCAGTTCAAAAACAGGGCGTGGCGCCAAACCCAAGGCCTTGTCTCGAATTTCTTTTTGGATGCGAAGAATTTGGTCGGCGCCAAGGCATGGCAGGTGCAGCTCAACCCAGAGGTAGCCGTCAAGGGCAGTGCGTGCAGCCGTCAACCCGGCCAAAAAAATGTGGTGGCAAGCCGTAGCCCGGCAAAAGTTGAGGCGGGAGTAGGGGCCAGTGGGTGAAGGGCCACACACTGGCGGTGTGATGGGGCGCCGTGTCACACAAACAGGCAAACGGCCACCACTTGTGTCACCAAGGTCAAGGAGTGGTGGATCCTCGTGTTTGACACCATCACCGTGTTTCACACTATCACAAGGAGAATCGAGTGACAAAAGGCACGGTGAATCGGGGTCAGCTTGGTGCCGAGAGAGCTTGGCGAGTGCTTTGACGACTACCGCCATGGGGTTGTGAAATGAAAAGGAGTGCGGGTTTTCCTAAATGTGTGACAAATGGCTATTTTTTTAATGTTACTGGGCTCCCATGGGAAAGCCGTAGAGGGAGGGGTCGTGGGTGACAGAGGTGGTGGCCACACGTGGTTGGGCTGCGGGGCAGGCGCCGTTGTAGACCGGGACTTGGATGGGGACTGGCCGCCACAGCTCGCCGCCGTACCAGGTGGAGGGCTCAATGGGCTTGGACAACATGTAGCACAGGCCACCAATGTTGGCCGTCTTGTAGCCAAACTCCACCGAGCATTGGCCGTCTTCATTCGGGAGGGGCGTCACGGGGTGAAGGTGGGCCAAAAAACACTGACCCTGATAACACACGGACCCAGGGCCAAACCGGTCTTTGCACCGCCCTTCGTCATTTTGACAGCAGTCGTAATTGGAATTCATGGTTTTTATTCATTGATCAGAAAGATCTTTTGGTTCATCTGGTGACACTTCCAGTTTTCCTTCAGCCTTGGCCATTTTCAAAATTTTTGCAACTCTTTCTTCTGTTTTATCCACACCAGTCGCTTCAGACGCGCCGTCAAGGGCCAAGCCCAAAAAGTCGTCAAAGTCAACCAGTAAGTCTTCCCACTTGGCACGCATGAGGGCCACAGGTTCAACAGAAATTTTGTCCTCTTCATTATCCAACCACTCGTCTTCCAACACTTCCAACGACGAAAAGTGGTCAATGGACTCAACGAGGGACCCACGTGAAATGAGCAAGAATTGGCGGTAGTGGCCCGTGGACCGCGTGCGGCCCTCCCCCTCGGCCAAATTGGCCGACACGGACGTGGCTGAACGGCCCAACTGGTTGAGCAAGGGCGGCAGGAGGGCAGGCAGTTTGGATCTCAAATAGGGTCCATCCAAGGCACGGATCCACCGCACCGTTTCATTGACAACGGATCGCACCTTGGGATACAGGGGATGACCTTCCAAGGGCGGATGGCGCCGCATGGAAGCAATCGTGTCCTTGTTCGCCTTGACAAAATCCCACCGACGTTTCATTTGCAATTCTGTTTGGGAAAAAATATTTGCATTTGAATTTCATGAAAAAATACATCAGTTCAAACCATGAATTTTTGCTGTCAAGTCTTGCACACGGGGCAAAGGGGTGACGCCCCTAGCCACTTGTCAATGCAGACCCCGTGAAACACGTGCATGCACTTGAGTGCCTTGGCATCATTCTTTGTCTTGTCAATCTTGTCAAGGCAAATGACGCAGTCATTGGTGACGTCATCCGTGTGGGAACTGGTTGTACGGCGACGCTTGGTTTTGCCTTCATTTCCACCGTCGGCTTGGTCCCCATCAATCAGGTGGGACGGCAGTTCAATCGATACCGGCATGACAACGGTACCGACAGTCGTCGCAGTAGATGACTGACGTGGTGACTGGCGTAGAGGTTGACGTAGAGGTTGACGTAGAGGTTGAAGTGGTACCATCACATCCAATGGCATCACGACAGGTGGTCGTGGTTGTTGTTGGCGATAGGCCCGCTTTGGTGTTTGCTTGGTCTTTAAAGCACCCGTGAGGGGGTGATGGGAGCGCTTGTTGTGGCCCACGCCACCACAAAGTGAGCAGGTGGTGGGTTTGCGTGATGGTTTTTGTGGTGGTTTGGTTTGTGGCGGTGCGTCTACAACAGTAGTAGCGGCGGATAGTGGTGCATCAAATGACAAGGCAAATGATGCGTCAAGAGCTGCTTGGAGGTCAAAGTCGCTTGGTTCTGCAGAGCCCATGGAGCTTGGTTAGTTGTGGCTTGGTTAGTTTCGGCTTGATTGGTTTTCGCTTGGTCTTCAGAGGAAGAGAAGGGAGAAGAAAACCAAATGTGCGCCTGGACAGGGTTACATGGTTCATTTGGATCTATCCGTTATGATAGCTATCCGTTATACGATCCATTTGGATCTATCCGTTATGATATCTATCCGTTATAGTCGTTAGGTTAGAGTCTGTTGCGAAACTATTTTGACCTAGAAATCTCGCCTTGACATAAGTCTTTTGCGAAAATCCACCACACCGTGATTGGCAAGGGAGCCTCTGTATTTGGCGACCTGCACGAGGCGGACAATAACAGTACAAAATTATTTGCTTATGATTTGGATCCCAAAAACCAAGGGCGAAATAAAACAAAAAAACCTTTCTCCTCTATGGAAGCTCGTGTTCCTGAGCTCATGGCCAATCATTTCACAAAGGTCACCCAACGCTGCCCACTGCAACCCCAAGACGACCTTCATCTTGATGACTTGTTTGTGGCCTTCCAAGACTTGTACAGAAAATTTTTCGTGTGGAGAGAGGCACACCCCGACCACCCAAGACGCTACTTTTTCCCTTTTGCTGGCTCATTCCACGCCTTGTAGACGCCTGTTCCATATCAAGAGATTTTTTGACTTTGCACCCCTGGGTCGTGGCCTGGATGAAGCCAAGAGAGTGGAAATCGAAACTCTCTACGAGACAGTTTCTATATATGGTTAATTCCGTCCTCACCTTTCACAACAAATAAAAAATGAGCGAAAACGAAAAAGAGATCCACCTGTGTGGCCGTCTTGGCCGTTTCGTAGAAGAAGATGCTTGGAAAATCATTTCCAAGACTGAGTTGTCACCGTGTGGGTGTGACCATGGCGGTTAGCGTCACTGTACATGTTCTGGATCTTGCTGGTCCTTTCGAATTCGCAAGGTAGAATTGGAGTTTCCAAAATTTAAGGATGAAAATCTATAAAATTATGAAAATACCACATTTAAAAAATGCCCTCGCAACCCCTCGTAGGATCTCTCACTTTGCAAGTCGAATGGAGGGCATGCAGAGCTACCTGACTCGCTTTGAAGAGGCTGCCATTATGGGGCACAGAGCCCATGAACTGGCGATTGGCAAGACGGAAATTTCAAAATCAGACCCCATGCTTCCCACTCCCGTCAAGGATGACATTGAACTTGCAGAGCGTGAGTTGATTGAGGGCAAGATTAACATGACCATCCGCCGTTACTACCCGGACAAATCCTATACAGACCATCCAGTTTCTTCTCTCAAGGTGCGTCCTCGTTGATTTGCACGTACAAAAGGGGCTTTTATCTCTGATTTGTTTTACCGTCTTTCAAGGGGTGGGAAAATTTCTTTATCCTTGCCACAATAAATGGAGACACAGTCCTATGATCAGACAGCCTTGGCCAAGATGATTTCTATGGTCAAGGAACGAACCCCGTTTTCCTTTGTACGATTTGGTAAAAACGAAGCGTCTCTCTTAAATGCGGACCCTCAAAATGCGACGTCCCTCAAGGCAGCCATGGGAGTAGTGGAATCGCAGGCTGCCTTTCCCGTGAGTCCCTCGACCATGGTACGTATCATTGACAATGTCAAGGCAGCCTTTGAAAACGGTGACCTCTTGGGAATTTATGTCAATAGGGATGGCCAGAGATCAGTAGCTTCAGCTTTGAAGCGCGCCTATTACAAACTTCCCGTCAAGGCATGTCTCCTTACAAATTTTAATCTCAACCTCGACATTGTCCACAACCTTCATGCCTTTATCGGCGGTCACCGCTTTGTGACGGTTATTTCTTCTCGCAACATTGCCCCAATTCTGCACCGTCAGTATGGAATTTTAAATGTGCGCCATCTCAAAATCCCTGCCGACCATCGCTATCCCCAACTGAATGGGAGGTTTGAAGAAGAAATGATTGGGTGCCGCGTCTTTCCCGACGTTTACACCATGGTTGAACCTTACCTGGAGCCACGGTGCCCAGGTGAAGTGTTTTTGGTTGGCGGTGGCGTCTTTTTCAAGGATCTTTGCTGCCGCATCAAGACTCTTGGAGGAATTGCCATTGATATGGGGATAGGCCTCGACATTCTTGTGGGAAAAGATCCCCGACCCGAGGAGGCTACCGACTGCCCAGTCCCAATGGTCCCAAAATCTCATATCCCATCCCCGCTCCACGTCACCATTCGATCCACCAAGGCGGTCCTTCCTGGCACCGTCTCGATTGAATCCGTGACGTCCAAAGAGAAAGCCCAACGCACCATGTCCTTTTCAACTCTCTCCCTAGCCGAAGGAAAATCCTCAAGGGAACCCTCTTTAGCCTCGCAGGATCCGCCTTCTTCTGCCACAAAATCCGCCAAACGCGAGGCAGCGGATGACGGTGACGCAGCGGGCTTTGAACCTCTTAAACCTGCCATTGCCAAGAAATTGGATCAACCTGTGTCTTCCCTGCTAGAACCCGCCGTACTTCCGGCCCCGTCTAAACCCGCGAAAGAATCCAAGGCAGTCGCTGCAAAGGAAAAATTGGAACTTTCATCCGTCTACTCATTGACTCCCTTCAAGATTGAACCCAAGTCGACGATTTGTGTTTTTACAGCCGTCACGGCAGATTCAATGGATTCCCTGCGTGACGCCTTGGAGCCTGTGAATCCTGACGTCCTCAAGTGTGGAGGCGTGGAGTTTTTATGTTTCACCAACCTCAAGGAGTACAAGCCACCAAAGGGATGGAAGAAGGTGGTGGTCAACTTTGAGAATATTAAAAAAATCAAGGTGGGGGCTTCTCAAAAATGCCGTCTCTTGGCACGCTCCATCAAGATCATGCCCCAATGGTACTTTAACATCTATTCCTACTCGGTGACCATCTGGGCAGATGCCAATGTGGTGTGGACCCAGTCCCCCCACGAGTTTTACATGGCCGTCAAGGGGCAAGCCACGAGCGACAGGCCCTTGTTTTCGTCTTTTTACCACTGTGAACGTCAGTCCGTGGCAGAGGAAATTTCGTTTATTTGTGATAAACGACCTGAAGAGGTGCATAACCTGTGGGGTCTCTTTGAACATTACCGGGAGGAGAAATTTGCGGATCGCTGTGGTCTATTTGAAACGTGTGTCATTACACGTGAACCCTCCACCGAAACGATTGCTCTGGGAGAAAAATGGTGGACAACCATGGTGAAGTTTGCTCTCCGTGACCAAATCATTCTCCCCTATGCGGTTTGGAAATTGGCAGACAAGGTATCCGTCGTGGGTCTTCGCTACAAGTGGCGTGCCGACTCTACTGCCCACAAATATCTGGATTGGGAAGTTGCACCGTGGGTCCAGCGTCAACCCCATTTGCCCATGAAATAAAAATACCACAATTGAAATTTTAATCCCCTTTTGATAAATGAGCGAAGAAAAGTCACTAATTTCAATTCACCCGCGGGCGTACAACTTGATCAAGTCTGCGACCATTACCTCAGTCGCAGAAGGTCTCGTGGAGATTATCACCAACTCGGATGATTCCTACCAAGCCATGGACCCTTCCCCGCCGTCCTTTCCCATCCGAGTCGATGTATCCTACAAGGGATGTGTAGGCACTGCAGGATGTGTATCCATCACGGACAATGCCAAAGGGATGTGTGGGACAAAGATGGAGCGTGTTCTGACGGTTGTTGGAGAAACGGTGGCGGAAGACTTTCAAAGAGGGTTCTTTTCACGTGGCGCCAAGGACGTGTCGGCCATTGGCAAGGTTGTCTTTGAATCGATTTGTATGGGAGGCTACTCGCGCCTTCATCTCTATCCCGATTCGACATTTGAATTTGTCACCAAAGACGAGCCTGCGACGCCTGCCCTCCGGAAAGCCTTGGGCATTCCGGAATGCGGCACTAGAGTGACCATACACGTCCTTCACGCCATTGGTCTCCCCTCCTACGACTACTTTGTGACGACCTTCCCTAGCATCCTCCAACTCCGATCCATCTTTGCCTCTACAAAACACGAGGTCACCCTCTCCATCTCCAACCATGCCACGCAGCCCGACATCACCACAAGGATTCAGTACACCTTTCCGGAAGGAAAGCTCCTTGTAGATATGGTCTTTGAAGTTCCGCGCTACGCTGGGTCGTCTGTCCATTTTCAGATGTTCAAGGGGTCTTTTGAAGATAAAAACCCTTTCCTGGGGAAGGCCTACCAAGAGCATGGTTTCCTTGTGTCTTCTGGAATTTCAATCCATGACATTCTTTCCTTTGAAAAGGATTTCCGCAACGACCCAAACCTCAAGTACCTCTTTGGGTCTATTCATTCCGACACCATTAACGAACTCTTGCGCTCCTTTGACATTAGTGCCAATGACCCCAAGAATCCTTTTCTCATCCTCAACCCGGACCGTGTTTCTGGTCTCAACCGCAAACACCCATTTATCATCCGTATGATGCGGTTCATTGGGCCCAAGATCCGGGAAGTCCTTGCCCTTATGTCCCTGACCACCGAGGTGGAGACGGTGGACGTTTTGGACATGACTGCCTTTTCGTCCCTAGCAAAGTCTCTGGAACTGTCTTCACGCATTTTGGACGGCACCGTGGTCAAGGTGGCCGTCAAACGTCCGACAGGCCAGTTCATTCGTAACCGCGACTTGACAGGCGAAGAGATGCCCAAGTTTTACCGTGTTCTTCGCGATTTTACGGTACAACTCCAGATGCCTCCTCAAGAGGAAGGTACACGTTTTGAGGAACCCCCTGCAGATCCAGAGGATCCGACTCCCCGTGCCCCACGCATGCGGCCCTTCTTTCCGACCATTACCATGGTGCCTACGGCAGCCCTGCGTGGCCAGTATGGTACAGAAGGCCCTACCCTGACCGAGTACACCCTTTACCAGGTGATGGAAGACGCATTGGAAAACACAGACGTCATTGAAACTTTCGGGGTGGACCGGATCGACATTGTCGACCAAGACGAAGCTGGCGATGATGAAACAGCAGAGGTGATGGGTAAGTTGTTGACCCGGTATGAGGACGAGTCTTTTGAAGTGGTCTTCAAGGAGGACCCTGAGCCTTACCGCTACCGTATTGAAAATCTTGGTTATGGCATCCGCATCATCATCAACAAGTCCAACCCGGTATTGTCCACTTTTCTTGCAGACTCTCAGACACTTGATGGAACAGTGTCATCCAAGGCCTTGGTTATTCTTAATGACATTTTGACAGAGGCCTTTTCTCGTCTTTTGCTCATCAAGGAGTTGCGTGCCAATGCGGGTGACTACGTCATGAGCGGATACGCCGCAGACGAAACTGCCTACAAGGTGTTTGAATTGCAAGACAGTATGGCGACCAAGGTTGAGGCTATGGTGTTTGAGGTCACCAAGCAAATTCTTGCCCAGCGCAAGTTGGCCAAGTTGAATGCTGCGTCTACCACCGAGGCTTAATTGCCTGGAGTCTTTACACGGTCGGAGGCGATGAGTTATAATTTTACTTCATCACACCCCTCCAGGCATATAATCCCGAATGTCAATAAATAGGTAAATGAACAGTGCCTTTGTCATAACCACCCACGGCAAAGCCTACGAGGTGGTTCATGAATGTATTTCGAGGGTGATGCACTTTTCTCCCTCTTCAAAAATTTTGGTTTTTGTAAATGAAGGAAAGGGACGTACCCTTGAACTCCATAAGGATTTTCCGACTGCCGTAGTTATCTACATTAAGGACCAGGTGGGTGGGTTGACCTACACATGGAACCGCGGAATTTCAATGGCTCTCAAGATGAAGTGTTCTGTGATTGTCCTTCTCAACAATGACGCATATGTCAATGCAACGATTGGTGATTTATTACTCGCAGCTGCCAACACGGCCTATCCCGCCATCTACGGCCCCACAACAACACCGGCCGGTGCGCCCTATGACCCTCACCAGTGGACCTACTTTAAAAACACCCACAAACCACTGCCCTTTCATGTCAATTTTAAGCAGCAGTGGCACGGACTCAATGGGTTTTGTTTGGCGTTTCATGCCAAGATGATCCTATCCAACATGTACGACGACAAACACTTTTTTGATCCGGCCATCCCTTTTGGGGGTAATGAAACAGATTGGGCGAAACGGTGGTTTATCAAGGGCGGACAGGTAGGAATTGTAGAGTCTTGTTTTGTTCACCACGATAAGCAAGCGTCGTGGAGGACCTGCTCTCATCCAGAACGTCAGGTTAAGGTGCACAAACCCAGTGACCTCACTCCGCCGAAACCCCTTGTTGCCAAACCAAAACCCATCCCGGTTGCAGTCGTTTCGTACATCTATGAAACTGAAGACGCGAAAATTCTACCCAAGGGCATCTCACAAATCCTTCCCATTGACAAAAAGACGCATCCGGTGAATCATTTCCTCCTTGTGAATTCCCCCCATGTTTATACGCGAAAACAGGAAATAAACGGGTGGGAAGTCATTGGCTACTACTGGGCAAAACGTGACAATCTGCGTTTGCGTATTAAGCATTCCATGAATGTGTTTATTAATTTGCTTCACCAACAACAACTGACCTATATCGTGTTTCTTCCCAATGGACGCGTCTTGACCCGCGACATGACTTGGTTCATCACCTCTGTGAAGGAAGCGAATGAAAACCAAGACTTTGACCTTGGGCTTTTCAAATCCTCTTCTTCTGCGTCTCTCATGTCACACATGGATCAAATGGCCACCATGAATTCCGTCGCCATGTCACGCTTTGCAAAACCCGCTACCTACTACCCCATGTATTCCATTGCCGCCATGGTGTTTCCTACAACGAAACGATCCTATTCGATTCTGCAAAATGTATTTGATGTGGCCGAGTTTGTGAATTGGGATTTTGATTTTGCCATTACTTGGCTGGCCTTTCAAAACAACCTGAAGGTGGCAACCATTCCAGCCCAATGGAAAACCAAGACCCAGGCAACCTTTTAGAGGCCTGGCCAAATAAATTTTCAAACTTAAACCAGCCTAGGGCTCCGGTCAGATAAACTGACCGTTTGCATCCGTCAGCACTCGCCCCTATGGTCTTTGGCCAAATCACTAACGGTGACGTGATTTAACAGGTGTTACTTTATTTTCGGGTAATGAGCACCTGCGGATTACCAGATCACGACATAGTCGTGAGTGGTAAGGCTTAAGCCAACCAAATCACGAAATCAATTCATTTGTCCTCGGCCCTAACAAATCGACAAGCGGTCCTTGAGGACAGAGAGCTCATCTGATCCAATCGAGTCCCGTTCAGTCAATGGGTTATAAATTTCAATCTGAGAATCATCGGGTTCAAGGCGTGGTTTTGAGGAAGAGGCAACGTGGGATTGTGAACAGATTGGGGGAGGTTCATGGTCACGCGCGAGGACGTTTGAGTTGTGAAGTGGCAGTTCACCCTGTTCAAGGATCCACCCCGCGTCATCACTTAAAAATGTGTGGATTGAAGCTCCTGCCTTGCCTGCCGTGTTTCCCTTGATTAGCGACACGATCGAGGCTGCCTTTAAGCGTGCATCTTCGAATGCCTTGGAATTTCCCTTTTCCCTCTGTACTTGATCGTCGTGAAAATGAAGGTTATGTGGGTTGAGGCTCGGGGGGTTTTCGGCCCCTCTACGAGTATCCTGGCGGGGNGGNAATGGGG
>JGI10211J34971_10004686_pt1 | contig 10822 bp, 8 predicted proteins | sample Etolagsediment_FD_34971 | JGI IMG/M metagenome (IMG submission 34971)
GTAATCGCCCCCACATCTGAAAAACCGGCAGGGCCGCTGGACACGGCGCCTGCCGAGCCCGCGCTGAAACGCGCCCTTCAGGGCTGGCTGGATTGGCTCAGCCATGAAAAGCGGTGCAGCCCGCACACCCTGTCCAACTACACCCGCGATGCCTCCCTGTTTTTAATTTTTCTCGCCGAGCATTTGGGCTACCCCCCCGGCGTTAAAGATTTAGAGCATTTGCGCGCCGTTGATTTTCGCGCTTGGTTGGCACGGCTCAGCGCTGACGGAAAAAGTCGCGCCACCATCGCGCGGCGCTTTTCGACATTGCGCACGCTGTTCAAACACTTTGAGCGCCAAGGCGTGCTCAGCAATGCCGCCATTCACGCCGTGCGCACGCCCAAGCTGGCGAAATCCCTGCCCAAGGCGCTGAGCGTCGAAGAAGCCCTGGAACTGGTGGAATTGGTTGACGTTTTGGCCGCAGAACCCTGGATCGGCAAACGCGACCGGGCGCTGCTGTTCTTGTTGTACGGTTGCGGGCTGCGCATCGCCGAAGCCCTGGAGTTGGACATTAAAGACCTACCCAAGGGCGACGTTTTCGTCATCACCGGGAAAGGCAACAAGCAACGCCTCGTGCCGGTTTTGCCCCAGGTTTCCGCCGCCCTTTCCCAGTACCTTAAGGTCTGCCCCTATGCTCAAACGCCCGACCGGGCGGTGTTTTTGGGATCAAAGGGCAAACGCTTACAAGCGGGTGTGGCGCAAGCCATGGTGCGTGATGCACGGGCTTATCTGGATCTGCCCGAAACCGCCACGCCGCATGCCTTGCGCCACAGCTTTGCCACCCACCTGTTGTCCGGCGGCGGGGACCTGCGCACCATTCAAGAGCTGCTGGGCCATGCCTCACTCAGCACCACCCAGCGCTACACCGATGTGGATTCAGCCCGTCTGCAAGCGGTCTACGCCCATGCCCATCCCCGCGCCAAACGGCAAAAATAACTGAAATTTCTGCGTTTCATTTACTGGCAGCGTTGAAGAACCCGTTTTGTGTGCGCGCATAGTACTACCCACAGTGCACATTTTTCTCATATGAAAGAGCATAAACACACACAGGGGGAAATACATAATGATCCGTTTACGCACGCTTCTTGCCGTCGCTTTTGCCGCACTTTTGTCGCTGCACAGCCCGGCCCAAGCCAATGAAAAAATGAAACCGTTTGTTTTGGCCAGTCAAGGAGCCGGTTCGCTGACCGCCACCGTTGCTGACACCACGTCGAAACTGCAAAACGCTGGTTTTGAAATTGCTGGCACCTATGCGCCCTATGACGGCGCAGTGGTGCTCATCGTCACCAATGCCGCCTTGAAAGCCAATGCCGCGAAATCCGAATTCGGCGCTTACGGGATCGCCCAACGCGTTTCCATTACCGACGTTAAAGGCACCGTCCAGGTGGCCTACACCAACCCGACCTACATGGCCGCCGCCTACCGCATGGCCGGCGACTTGGCCGACGTCAGCAGCGCGCTCAGCGCCGCACTGGGCAATCAGGGGGAATTTGGCTCTGAAAACGGCCTGACCGCCAAAGAATTGAGCGGTTATCACTACGCGTTCTTGATGGAATATTTCGACGATCCGTCCAAGCTGGCCAAATACGACAGCTATGCGGACGCCATCAAAGGGGTAGAAGCCGCGCTGGCCAGCAACAAATCCGGCACGACCTTGGTGACGCGCATTGACGTCCCGGGCAAAGACGAAAGCTACTTTGCCGTGGGCTTGTCGGGTGATCTGACCAACAATGATACCAAATTTCGCTCCGATACCTTCATCATGAGCGAAATCGATTTCAAGGACACCCGCTCAACCGCACATCTGCCCTATGAATTCATCGTCTCGGGCAATCAGGTTTATGCGCTGTATGCCCGCTTTCGCATCGCCATCAATTTCCCTGACCTGTCGATGATGGGGGACAACAGCTTCATGAACATCATGGCGTCACCCGAAGCCATCCGCGCGGCCTTGACCGAAGCCGCTGGTGGTGAGTTTAAGGGTAAATAAATGACTTCACGCACCCAGGCCAAAACCTGGAGCAAACCGTAAAAGTATCCACCGCCCGGCCCTAAACAGGGTCTCGTACCGGGCGGTGGCCTTTACAAGCGAACACTCTTTATGGTTTAATAAGAACAATCATAAGGACACAAAGCACGGAGTATACTATGCCAGATACGGCTCTGACACCGTCTCCTTTACAGACCTATTGCCTGGACGAGGTTACCCGTCGCGCGGCGCGGGTGGCGCTTGCGCAGCATGATGCTGTGCGCATTCCTTACATCTGCCAATTGTCCGGCAGTTCCGAAGAAATTATGATGATCAGCCGCTATGCCGCCGAACGTATGGTCGTTGCGACCAAAGGCGCCATCGACACCGATGAAGCCCGGGTGCTGGCCATGGTTCACATCGCCAAACTGTGCATCAACGATATTTCTGATCTGCTGCACATGCCGGGACAAAAAACCGCCAAAATCCTCAAGGAGTTGGTGGGCCGGGGGCTGGCTTTTTCACACACCATCCATGGCGTGTTGTGTTATGTGCAAACAGACGGCGAGGTGCACATCCAATTCACGGATTTAGCACTGGGCGCGTTGAGCGCCTAAGTCCTGGTTCTCAAAAATACACTTGGGCCTGAACGAGAAATCGTTCAGGCCCAATGCGTTTCAAAGACCGCCAGCCCCGATCAGGACATAAAAAGCCTATATGTGGATGGCTCGACCCAAGCACGCCAAGGCGGCTTCTTTCACCGCTTCAGAGGTGCCAGGATGGGCGTGACTGGTGCGGGCAATGTCCTCCGACGCGCCGCCGAATTCCATCGCCAAAACGATTTCTTGGATCAGCTCACCAGCCCCGGGACCGATGATGTGCGCGCCCAGAACGCGGTCTGTCTTGGCGTCCGCCAAGATCTTGACGAAGCCTTCGGTATCGCCCACCGCGCGGGCGCGAGAATTGGCCATGAACGGGAATTTGCCGACCGTATAGGCGACGCCTGCCGATTTCAGCGCCTCTTCGGTTTTGCCCACGGCGGCGATTTCCGGGTGGGTATAGACCACACCGGGAATGGCCCCGTAATTCACATGCCCCGCTTGTCCGGCCAGGATTTCGACACACGCAATGCCTTCTTCTTCGGCCTTGTGCGCCAACATCTGACCACCGATGACATCACCAATGGCGTAAATCCCTTCGATATTGGTTTTGAAATGCCCGTCGGTTTTCACGAACCCGCGTGGATCCATTTCGACGCCGACCTTATCCAGGCCCAGCTTGTCGGTGAACGGACGACGGCCAATGGCCACCAGCACGACGTCGGCCTTTAAGGTTTCGGCCTTGCCGCCTGCGGCGGCCTCAACCGTCAACGTGACGCCCGTCTTAGCCGTTTTCGCCCCCGTCACCTTGGTTCCGGTTTTGAAATTCAGGCCCTGTTTTTTGAAGGTGCGCGCCGCTTGTTTGACCACTTCGCCATCCATACCGGGGAGAATTTCCGGCAGGTATTCGACCACCGTGACGTCCGCGCCCAAACGCCGCCACACCGAGCCCAATTCCAAACCGATCACGCCGCCACCGATGACGACCATGGATTTCGGAACCTTGGGCAGATCCAGCGCCCCGGTCGAGGTGACGATTTGTTTTTCATCAATGGTGACACCGGCCAACGGTGCCGGTTCGGACCCCGTGGCGATGATGATGTGCTTGGCCGCATAAGTGTCTTTGCCGACCTTCACAATGCCTGGTGCCGAGATCACACCCGCACCGACAATGTGGGTGACTTTGTTTTTCTTAAACAAAAACGCAATGCCCTTGGTCAAGTCGCCAACCACGGCGTCTTTGCGCCCCAGCATGGTTTTCAAGTCCAGCTTCGGTGCAGCCACGCCGACACCGTGCTGAGCCAAACCGTGCCCGGCTTCTTCAAACAGGTGCGACGATTGCAACAACGCTTTCGACGGAATGCAGCCCACGTTCAGGCAGGTACCGCCCAAGGTTTCGCGCATATCCACACACGCGGTGGAAAAGCCCAATTGCGCGGCGCGGATGGCGGCGACGTAGCCGCCCGGTCCACCGCCGATGATGATGACGTCAAATGCGTTCTCGGCCATAAAAAAATCTCCGGCTCTATGTTCAAGCGTCCAACATGATGCGGTCAGGATCTTCAATGCATTCTTTGACCCGCACCAAGAAGGTCACGGCTTCACGGCCATCAACGATGCGATGATCGTATGACAGCGCCAAATACATCATCGGGCGGGCTTGGATGGACCCGTCAGGCATGACCATGGGACGCATCTGAATTTTGTGCATGCCCAAGATGCCCGACTGCGGTGGGTTCAAGATGGGCGTCGACAACAAGGAGCCAAAAATCCCGCCGTTGGTGATGGTGAAGGTGCCACCGGACATTTCGTCCATGGTCAAGCGCCCTTCCCGTGCACGCCGACCGAAGTCGTTGATGGATTGTTCAATTTGAGCAAAACCCAAAGAATCACAATCGCGCACCACCGGAACCACCAAACCGTTTTCCGTACCCACGGCAACGCCGATGTCATAGTGGTTTTTGAAGATGATATCGCCGTCGTTGATTTCCGCATTCACGGCGGGCAATTCCCTGAGCGCCGTCACCACCGCTTTGGCGAAAAACGACATAAAGCCCAGTTTGACGCCGTGCTTTTTCTCAAAGCCGTCTTTGAAGCGCTTGCGCAAATCCATGACGTTGGTCATGTCCACTTCGTTAAAGGTGGTGAGCATGGCAGCGGTGTTTTGGGCTTCTTTTAGACGTTCGGCAATGCGCTTGCGTAGACGGGTCATGGGCACGCGTTCTTCACGTGGGCCGATGGGACGCGGCGGATATTGCGCGGCGTTCGGCGTGGGTGCCGCTGACGCCCTAGGCGCAGCTGCAGGTGCTGGTGCCGGGGCAGGCGCTGGTGCAGGCGTCGCCGCCTTGTTTTCCAGATGCGCCAGAACGTCACCCTTAACAATGCGCCCGTCTTTGCCTGTGCCGACAATGGCACTGGCGTCGAGATGGTTTTCATCGATGAGCTTTTTCACGGCAGGCGACAGCGCGTCTTCGACGCTCAACGCAGCCGCAGCCGCAGCCACAGGGGCAGCGGGCGCAGCAGCAGGGGCCGCCGCAGGCGCAGAGGCCGCGACAGCTTTATCATCAATGGTGCCCAGCACGGCGCCGACACCAACGTCTTGGCCATCCTCAAAAGCAATGGCTTTGAGTACGCCGGCCGCCGGGGCTGGAACCTCCACCGTCACTTTGTCGGTTTCAAGTTCGACCAAGGGTTCATCCAGGGCAACGGCTTCACCCGGTTGCTTGAACCATTTCGCCACAGTCGCCTCAGAAACCGATTCCCCCAGAACTGGTACTTTAATTTCGACAGTCATTTTAGACCTCTCGCTTTCGTTTGACCCCTCCCGGGGTTATCCATTTTGTTTAATAGTGGGGACGTTGATGCGGCTGCACCAGTTTGTTCATGTCGCCTTCTAGGGCTTGGTCCACTATCCATTTTTGCTGTTCGACGTGATGGCGGTTCAACCCCGTTGCCGGGCTGGCAGCCCCGCGACGTCCGACATAATTCACGGTCAAGATTTTGTTGTTAAGATCGCGCACAATGGTTTCAAGGCGCTGCGCGACAAACGTCCAGGCCCCCATGTTAGCGGGTTCTTCCTGGCACCAAATCACTTCAGCGTTGGGATAACGACCCAGCTGTTGCATCAAGCCTTGCCACGGGAACGGGTAAAGTTGTTCCACCCGCACGATGGCGACGTCCTTGATTTCGCGGCGACGCCGTTCTTCCAAAAGATCGTAATAAATCTTGCCCGAACACAAAACCACGCGGCGAACATTTTTGTCCAAAACCAAACGATCGTGTTCCGGCAACACCCGATGGAAACAGGTACCCGGTCCCATCTCGCCCAAGTTGGACACCACCAACTTGTGACGGAGCAGTGATTTCGGGGACATGACGATCAACGGCTTGCGCAAGTTGCGGCGCAATTGACGGCGCATCACATGGAAAAACTGTGCCGGGGTGGTGACGTTCACAACCTGCCAATTGTCCTCGGCACACGATTGCAAATAGCGCTCCAACCGTGCCGATGAATGTTCCGGCCCTTGACCTTCGTAACCATGGGGCAGCAACATCACCAAGCCCGACATGCGCAACCACTTGGTTTCACCACTGGAAACGAACTGATCGATGATCACCTGCGCGCCGTTGGCAAAATCACCAAACTGCGCTTCCCAAATGGTCAGGCAATGGGGATCGGAGAGGGAGTGTCCATATTCAAAGCCCAACACACCTGCTTCGGAAAGCGGACTGTCGATCACTTCATAGTGCGCCTGATCGCCGGGGCGAATGTTGTTCAGCGGAATGTAGCGCTCTTCCGTTTCTTGATCGACCAACACCGAATGGCGATGGGAGAACGTGCCGCGTCCAGAGTCTTGACCCGACAAACGCACCCCATGTCCTTGCACCAAAAGCGTGCCATACGCCAGCGCTTCCGCGGTTGCCCAATCGACCCCTTCTTGGGATTCGATCATTTGTCGCTTGGCCGCAAATTGGCGCAGAATTTTGGTGTTGGTGTGGAATAATGCAGGCGGTTCTGAAATGGCGAAGCCCACTTCGCGCAACAGTTCCATGTCGCACGAGGTATCGTCTTCGCGCATTTCTTCTGCGCCTTGCAGATAGAACAAACCGGCCCACTGGCCTTCCAGCCAGTCGGCCTTGTTGGCCTTATAGCCTTCGGCCAAAGCGCGTTCTTTGTCCAGATGGGCCGAGAACGCGGCAACCATTTTATCGCTTTCGACCTCGGTCAACACACCTTGTTCGATCAGCTTGCGGGCATAAATTTCGCGCGTGGTCGGATGGGTGGCGATGGTCTTGTACATGATCGGGTTGGTGAACATCGGTTCATCACCCTCGTTATGACCATGACGGCGATAACAGAACATGTCGATGATGACGTCCTTGTGAAATTCTTGGCGGAATTCCATGGCGATGCGCGCGATGTGCACCACCGCTTCCGGGTCATCACCGTTGACGTGAAAAATCGGCGCTTGAATCATCTTTGCCACATCGGACGGATATGGTGAAGAGCGCGAATACGACGGATGGGTCGTAAAGCCGATTTGGTTGTTGATGATGATGTGAATGGTGCCGCCGGTCTGATAGCCGCGCAACTGCGACATATCCAACGTTTCGGGAACCAAACCTTGACCCGCAAAGGCGGCGTCGCCGTGCAGCAACAAGCCCATCACCTGTTCACGCTTTTCATCGCCGATTTGACGTTGCTTGGCGCGCACTTTGCCCAACACCACCGGGTTGACGCATTCCAAGTGCGACGGGTTGGCCGTCAGCGACAAGTGAATGGATTGCTCGTCAAACACGCGGTCCGCCGATGCACCCAGGTGATACTTCACGTCGCCGGAAATTTCCAGCTCTTCGGGAATAGCCGATACGCCCAAAAACTCTGCAAAGATCGCCATATACGGTTTGCGCATGACCGACGCCAAGACGTTTAAGCGGCCCCGGTGCGCCATGCCCAAAACCACGGATTTCACGCCCAACTGGCCGCCGCGTTTGAGAATCTGTTCAATGGCGGGAACCACGCTTTCGCCACCATCCAGACCAAAGCGCTTGGTACCTTTGAATTTGACGTCGAGGTATTTTTCAAACCCTTCCGATTCCACCAGCCGCTCCAAAATGGCGCGTTTGCCCTTGATGGTGAAATCCGTCTGGTTGCGAATGCCTTCGATGCGGCGTTGAATCCAGGCTTTTTCGTCCGGTTCCTGGATGTGCATGAACTCCACACCGATGGAGCCGCAATAGGTGGTTTTGAGAATCTGCAAGATTTCGCGCAAGGTCGCGGTTTCGAGACCCAGCACATTGTCGATGAAGATCGGCCGATCAATGTCCGCATCCGTGAAACCGTAGGTGCGGTAATCGAGTTCCGGATGCTGTTTGCGCCCTTCCAATCCCAGCGGATCGAAGTTCGCGATCAAGTGACCACGCACCCGGTAGGTGCGGATCAACATCAAGGCGCGAATGGTGTCCTTGGTCGCGGCGCGAATGATATCGGCACTGGGACGCACCGTGCCAGCGGTGACATGACCGAGGTTCGGACCTTCAACGACGACGGCGTCTGAGGGACTGTCGACTTCCATCATACCGCCATGGCCAAATTTACCGACCACACCGGAACTTGAGGGCGCCCAAGACGCGCCCCGCAAATCGATGAGGATTTCGCGTTCTTCATCGTCCATGGAACCAAAATATTTGGCCCACGACGGCTCAACCTGAGAAGGGCTTTCGGTATAACGAGCATAAAGCTCGGCAACGTATAGCGCGTTTGCGCCAGATAGGAATGTATCTGCTGTTTGTGCCATGGGTCCCTTACATGTCGTCCGCGCCCATTGCCCGGATCAACCTGCCCTCTGTGTCTATCCCCCTCATTAACCCGAACCCGGCCCGCTCTCGCGGGCCGGACGGTGAATGTGCTTTAGCCCTTCAGGACTTCAAGCATGGTCTTACCGAGCGTTGCCGGTGAAGAGGCAACGGTGATGCCCGCGCTCTTCATCGCCTCGATCTTATCGCCCGCGGTCCCCTTACCGCCGGAAATGATCGCACCCGCATGGCCCATGCGACGTCCCGGCGGTGCCGTTACGCCGGCAATAAAGCCAACAACTGGTTTTTTGGTTTTTGAGGCCTTCAAAAATGCAGCGGCTTCTTCTTCGGCTGTGCCGCCGATTTCGCCGATCATGATGATGCATTCGGTTTCATCATCACCCAGGAACATGTCCAGGCAATCGATGAAGTTGGTGCCGTTGACCGGATCACCGCCGATACCGATACACGTCGTCTGGCCCAAGCCCGCATGGGTGGTCTGCGCCACCGCTTCATACGTCAAGGTGCCCGAACGCGATACGATGCCGACTTTGCCACGCGTGTGGATGTGGCCCGGCATAATGCCGATTTTGCATTCACCCGGCGTGATCACGCCCGGACAGTTGGGACCGACCAAACGGGTTTTTGACCCCGCCAGGGCGCGTTTGACTTTGACCATGTCGAGCACGGGAATGCCTTCGGTGATACACACCGCCAATTCAATTTCCGCATCGATGGCTTCTAAGATGGCGTCCGCCGCGAAGGGCGGCGGCACATAGATTACGGTGGCATTGGCCCCGGTGCGTTCGACGGCATCGGCGACGGTGTCGAACACCGGCAAATCCAAGTGCTGCGTGCCACCCTTGCCCGGCGTAACGCCGCCAACCATTTGGGTGCCATAGGCGATGGCCTGTTCGGAGTGGAAAGTTCCCTGCGCGCCGGTGAAGCCCTGACAGATGACCTTAGTGTGTTTACTTACGAGAACGGACATCTTACGCGGCCTCCTTCACGGCTTTGACGATCTTTTCAGCGGCATCGCCCAGATCATCGGCAGAGACGATGGGAAGTCCCGAATCAGCCAAGATTTTTTTACCCAATTCGACGTTTGTGCCTTCCAGACGGACCACCAGCGGCACGTTGAGGCTGACCTCACGCGCTGCGGCGACCACGCCTTCGGCAATCACGTCGCAACGCATGATGCCGCCGAAGATGTTGACCAAGATGCCTTCTACGTTGGCGTCTGACAGGATCAATTTAAACGCCGTGGTGACGCGCTCTTTGGTCGCCCCGCCGCCAACGTCCAGGAAGTTGGCGGGATCGCCGCCAAACAATTTGATGATGTCCATGGTCGCCATGGCCAGACCCGCACCGTTCACCATGCAGCCGATGTTGCCATCCAACTTGATGTAGTTCAGGTCGTGTCGTGCGGCTTCCAGTTCAGCAGGATCTTCTTCGTCTTCGTCGCGCAGTTCAGCCACGTCTTTTTGACGGAACAACGCGTTGTCGTCGAAATTCATTTTGGCATCCAGCGCCATCACGGCGCCTTCGCCCGTCACCACCAACGGATTGATTTCCATCATCGACGCATCAAGTGCATTGAAGGCCGCATACATGCCCAGCATCAACTTCACCGCTGCACCGACTTGCTTGCCTTCAAGACCCAGACCAAACGCCACCCTGCGCGCGTGGAACGGCAACATGCCGGTGGCCGGGTCGATGGTGATGGTGAGGATTTTTTCCGGCGTTTTGGCCGCGACTTCTTCGATGTCCATGCCGCCTTCGGTCGACGCCATAATGGTGATGCGCGACGTGGCACGGTCAATCAAATAACTGATGTAAAGCTCGCGCTGAATGTCGCAGCCCTCTTCGATGTAAACGCGTTTGACTTCTTTGCCTTGGGGGCCGGTTTGATGGGTGATCAACTGCATCCCCAACATGGCGTTGGCAGTGTCGCGAACGTCCTCAACGGACTTCACGACCTTAACGCCGCCGCCTTTGCCGCGACCGCCGGCATGAATTTGTGCTTTGACAACCCAAACCGGACCGCCCAATTCTTTGGCCACAGCTTCGGCCTCGGGCGCGGTGTAAGCCACCTTGCCCTTCGGCACGGCAACGCCATACTTGGCGAGCAGCTGCTTGGCTTGATACTCATGAATGTTCATCTGACTGTATCCTCTCAGGGGGCATAAAAGCGCCCCCTGCCCTGATGAGATTTATTAGGCCTGTGTCGGTGTGGTCGTAGGTGTCGGCGTCGCGACAGCCACTGCTTTTTTCACGGCCGCTTTTTTCGCCGGAGCTTTTTTAGCGGGAGCCTTTTTGGCCGCTGCTTTTTTAGCGGGAGCTTTTTTCGCCGGAACGGCAGCGGCAGCTTGCAGTTTTTTGATGGTGTCGACCAAGCCGAACACAGCCTTCACGGACT
>JGI10211J34971_10004687_pt1 | contig 10822 bp, 5 predicted proteins | sample Etolagsediment_FD_34971 | JGI IMG/M metagenome (IMG submission 34971)
CCCGCCGGCGCTCCCCGGGCGGTGCGACTTTCCGGTGCGTGGCTGCCGGGCGAGGGCAAATACTCCGGGGTGGATCCGGCGCGCATCGACGCGCTGGCGGCGGACTTCCACGGTACGGTAGCGGTGGAGGCGTGCGGATCGCGCGGGTTGCCCCTGAAGGTGCCCGGCGCCGGCGAGCCGGTGATCCCGTCATCGTGCGGCGTCGTCGTCTGCGTGACCGGCCTCTCCGCTCTGGGTGCGCCCGCTTCGCCGGAGGTTATCCACCGGTGGGATGCGTTTGCCGCGCTTACGGGGCGGCCCGTCGGCTCGCCGCTCACGCCGGAAGTGCTGGCACTGATACTGACGCACCCCGACGGCTCCTTCACAGGCGCCCCCGCCGGCAGCCGGTTGATCTGGCTCATCAACCAGGCGGACACTCCCGCCCGGGTGGAGAAGGCTCTTGTTTTTGCGCGGGAAGTGATGCGGCTGACGGATGGGCAGGCCGGGTGCAGGATAGACACGATTGCCGTCGCTTCCCTACAATCGGACGATCCTGTAAAAGCTGTTGTGAAGGATACTCCTGCATGAGCGTATTTGCTGAAGCCGCCGGACTTGAGGCGAAGAATCGGCCTTTTGTCTTTGCCTCGATCCTTGCATCCCACGGTTCNACTCCCCGTACCCGGGGCCACATGATCGTACGTCGTGACGGCTCCACTGAAGGNTCCGTCGGTGGCGGAGCTATGGAACGCTACGTGGTGGAGCAGGCGCTGGANGCTCTCCTGGAGGGACGGTCCCGCATCGTGAAGCGGAATCTTGTAGAGACGGGCGCCGACGCAGTGGGTATGCTCTGCGGTGGCGTCATGGAGGTTTATATCGACGTTATACGACCCCGGCCTCGGCTCCTCCTTGCGGGGGGCGGCCATGTGAATCTGGCGCTGGCCCGGGCGGCGGCGCTTCTGGAATGGGAACTGGTGGTGGCGGAGGACCGGGCGGAGTTTTCCGACCCGGCGCGGTACCCCGCCGGCACGGTTGTGTGTTACCGGGATGGTGATCTCCCGGCGGCGCTGAAGGATGCGGAGATCGACGGCAACACCTGGGTGGTTGTTGCCACCAGTGACGACGATATCCGGGCGCTCAGGGCGGTGATAGAGCAACCGGCGGCATACATCGGCATGCTTGGCAGCAAGCGGAAGGTGACGATGCTTCTCGCCGACCTCCGGGCGGAGGGATTCGCCGAGGATCTGGTTCGGCGGGTTCACGCTCCGGTTGGCCTGGATATCGGAGCCGAGACTCCGGCGGAGATCGCCGTGAGCATCCTGGGCGAGATCCTGAAATACCGCACGGGCCGCTCCGGCCGGGCGCTGCAGGGGTACGTCCGTGACCTCGTGGTTGTCCGGGGCGCGGGAGACCTTGCTACCGGCGTCGCCTGGCGCCTGCACCGAAGCGGTTTCAAGGTGGTCTGTCTGGAGATTGAGCAGCCCACGGTCATCCGACGCACCGTCTCTTTCGCCGAGGCGGTCTTTGCCGGCTCCACGGAGATCGAGGGCATCCGTGCGATGGTCGCCCGGGATCTGGAGACGGTCTGGGAGCTGCTGGAGTCGGGGGATGTTCCGGTTCTCGTTGATCCGGACCTGCAGAGCATCGCGGGGCTCAAACCTTTCGCGGTCGTGGATGCGATCATCGCCAAGAAGAATCTGGGAATGCGGATGGACCTGGCGCCCGTTACCGTGGCGCTCGGGCCCGGGTTTGTCGCCGGAACCGATGTACACGCGGTAGTCGAGACAAACCGCGGGCACGAACTGGGACGCGTCATCCTTGAAGGAGCTCCCGCGGAGGATACGCGCGTTCCCGGCCTCCTGGGGGGGGAGACGAACAAGCGGGTAATCCGCTCCCCCGCCGCGGGAACCTACGAACCGGCGGCTGCACTCGGAGAGATGGTGGATGAGGGGCAGGTGATCGCGCGCGTCCGTATGCCCGACGGCGTTGCGGTGGATATCAGAAGCCCGTTCCGCGGCCTGGTGCGCGGTATGCTCTCCAGCGGGCTCCCGGTAACCGAGGGATTCAAGGTCGGCGACGTGGACCCGCGGGGAGAGAAGGTGGACTACACCCACATCTCCGATAAGTCCCGGGCAATCGCCGGCGGTGTGCTGGAGGCAATTCTCCACCTGCGGGCGGAGCAGGAGGGGCGGTAAGAGAGCCGCCCGGAGAGCCGCCCGGAGAGCCGCCCGGGGGCGTCGGAAATCCCGCGACGGGAGGCCGGTACCGGGGCGGTCAGTCGTTCCACGGCCAGAGATCGATGATCTTCACCCCTGCTGCCCCAACCGCCACGTAGCAGTATTCACCGTCCACGACGATGTCGTAGGCGGTGCCGCCTACGGAAAACACCGCAAGCTGGCGGATCGAAGCGGGATCGGATACGTCGAATATCCGGATATTGCCCGCAGTCCATCCGGCGACAAACGCGTAGTCCCCCACCACTTCGACGGCGGACGCCCAGTTGAATGCGAAAGACCCGAGTAACGACGGGTTGGTCGGGTCGCTGATGTCGAGGATGACGAGCCCGCTCGTGTCGTCGGCAATGTACGCACGCGATCCCGAAAGATCGACATCGTATCCTCCTGCGTGAAGATCGTAACTGCCCACCAGGTACGGCAGGGTCGGGTCACTTATGTCGACAATCTTGAATTCCTTTCCCGCATCCGAATCGACAACATACACGTTGGTATCCGTCATTTTAATACCCTTTGGGGTTCCTCCCAGACCAAGAAAGCCGAACGCTTCCGGCGCGGTAGCATCGGCGACGGAGAACGGAACGAGGGAAGCGGGGCTGTACGAAACCAGGCACGCCCGGTCACCGAAGACGGCAACATCCTGTCCGATACCGTTGTTGGACGGGCGAAAGACGCCCACCTTCAGGGAGTTTTCCGGATCGCGGATGTCGATGATATCGAGACCCGCGTTCACGTTGGTTTCAGCCACGTACACATACCCGCCCTGCAGCACGGGTCGGTAGGCGGCGCTGGTCGTCGGTACCGAATCAAGCAGGGAATACGACGCGGGTGTGGAAACATCGTAGATTTTCACACCACCGGCCGAGCTCAGCGCGGCGACACAGAGGCCGGCATCAGCATCAACGCCCAGCACCGTTCCTGCGGCTATCGTCGCCTCCAGGGCGGGTTCCGCCGGTTCCGCGATATCAATGATCTGCATCCCCTTTTCGGCATCGGCTACGTAGAGCCACTGATCGGAGACGGTGAGGCGGGTTGCCCCGCCGTACGACGGATAGGAGCGGAGCAGGGAAATCGACGCTGGTGTGGAAACATCGAGGACGTGAATACCGTTATCGCTGTCGCCGGTATAGGCGAACTTCCCTCGTACGGTGACACCCCAGGTGTTATTGACGGGGGCGGTGTTGTAGTGGCCCGATTCAACCGGCGAAGATTTCGAGGTAACGTTGATTACCCGGATACCACCGGTCTGATCGGCGGCGTATATCGTACCGCCCGAAATCGCCAGGTCCAGGGCGATAGCCGGAAGATCCAGAACACCGCTGTTCCCGCCCGTTACCGGTACGGGATCGTTTTTCTTAGCCGCATCAGAAATATCGTAAACCTTGAACTCTCCGGCTTCGGCGGTGGTTGCCAGGTAAAGATAGGACCCGTCGGTCACCACGTCCCAGACCGTTCCCAGCACGGTTTCATTGCGAACCCAGGATGCACCTGCTTCAATATCACTCACGTCGAAGACGGCGCATCCATTCGTCTCCGTGGCTACGTAGGCATACCCTCCGGCAAGAGCGATGCCGAATCGTTTCCGGGTATCGCCCGGCATGTAGTCGTATTTCAGCTCCGGAAGTGTCGGGTTCTCAAGGCTGTAGATTCGGAAGTATCGGTACCCGCCCACGTAGAGATAGTCGTCGTCGGCGGTGACACACCACGGCTCGTAGGGAAGTCCCACGCTGTTGACCCATCGGGGTGTCGCCGGGTCGGAAACGTCTACTACGCTTATACGGTTGTAGGTGCCCGTGTTCCAGTACCGTTCCACGAGATAGGCGTAGTCACCCTCCACAACGACATCCGACGCCGCGCTGCAGAGCGTCCCGGGAGTTGTGACGATTCGTGGAACGCGCTGATTTGACGCGGGGAAGAACGAACGGAGTCCCGGCGCCGCATCACATTCCGGGGCGCTGTCGCTGTACGGTTTTACGCGGTACCAGTAGAGGATATCCCGTGCGGCAAGGGTGTCCAGGAAGGTTGTCGTGCTCAGGGCGCCGCTCACCGCCGCAAAGGGTCCGTCGGGATCGAGCCCGCGCAGTACCTGAAACCGGTCGGTACCGGGGAGTGACGGCCAGTTCAGACGGATGCCGTTGTACTGCCCGGACACCGTCGGGACAAGTGTATTGGGTGAGAGGGGAATGCAGCTTTCAATCTCCGAGACGTTGTTGTCCCCGCTTGAGGATAGTGAAGCAAGCTGAAACGAGTACTGATTCCCGTTCACGAGGTCCGAAACGGTGTACGGAGACGTTGCGCCGGCGTAGGTGGTGTCGTTTCCCGCGTCATACAACGTATACCCCGCCGACAGCGCCACCGGTTCCCACATAAAAACCGCGCTCCCGTTGCCGGGAACAACGGCAAAGGAGGGTATTCCGCTCCCGCCGTCCAGGAGTATGAGGTCTTGCCGGGTGGTGTTCCCGTTCCAGTCTTCGGCTGTGAGCCGTACGACGATGTTGCCGGAGAGAGCCGTCGTGGGAAACTGGAAGGAATATGTGCCGGTGCCGAAATCGAGGCTTCCGGCAAGGGTTGATGAGAGGACTTCCCACGAGAGCGACTGAATTTCATCGACGGCGCCTGGTATCGCGGTGGACGAATTGGCGACGCTTCCGTTCACCACCACGCTCGCCGCGTAATAGCTCTGATCCGACGGTGCGGATATCGTGATTGCCGGACCGGTCTCATCATCGGTAAGGGTCAGAACCGCTTCCGTGATGTTGCTGTTCCAGTCGGTCGCGCTGAAGACTATTTCGATTTCGCCGGTGAGTCCTCTGGTCGGCACCGAGACGAGGAAATCGCCCTGAATATCAACGGTGAGGTCTGCCGAGTATTGGGTTGCCGGAAGCGAAACGGTCGCGCAGGTTACCGCTCCGGCATCGCCGTCCGTAGCGGCACAATCGGTTATCGTCCCGACAATCGTTACCGATGACTGATACACGTCGCCATTTGATGGACTGGTGATGATGATGGTTGGGGGGAGGACATCGCGAGCATTCAATACCATCCACGGTTCCAGTGGATCGATGCACGAGCAAAACAACAGGCAAACGACCACGAGCAACATACAAGGGTGCCCGAACCCGAACGTACCGGTTTTCACGTTTTTACTCCGTATTTGTCCACCAGTATATCGCTAAATTCTGTGTCACGCACTATGATGCCGTTCGGACGCGATTTGTCCGGCAATTATGCGTACGTTTTATCGGTTTTTCAGTTCAGTCACCCTTTTTCTCGTCGGATCGGGAGTTCTCGTCGTCCTTTCGGTTGTCGCTTCAATCGTTCCCGGAGCTTTCGGGCGTACGGACTTTTTCCGCAGCGTGCTCTTTTTCGCACTCATCGCGCTTCTGGAACTGAATCTGGTGTTGTGTACCGTTCCCCGTCTTGCGGGCCGGCTGCGGACGCGTACCGCGTCGCTTTTTTCGTACGGCCCGGATTTCATTCACCTCGGCCTGATAATCGCTGTCATCGGCGGTGTTTTAACGTTTTCGTTGCGCGAGCAGGAACGTTTTCTGGTACCCGTCGGTGCTTCGGTAATCTTCGGGACCGATAACCGGTCTGCACGGGAACCGGCCGAGGTAACCGTGGCCGCTTCGCGGGAAGTTCTGGATTCCCGCGGTATCGTCGTAGACTGGGTTATCACGCTGGAAAATGACGGAGAGCGGTACGAGCTCGCCATTAACGACCCGATCCGGATTGCCGGGTACCGCGTCCACTTCTTTCACTGGGGCCGCGAGCCGGTACTGGTTCTTTCAGACGCGAACGGTGTCGAGTATCCGGTTCACGCCGGGGAGGGGCTCCGCGGCCCCGACGGTACGGGGTACGCGTTTATCGGGGTGGAGTCCGGCGCAAAGTCCGGCTCCGCGCGAATCGGGGTTCTGGCTCCGGACGGTACTCAGCAGGCCGTGGTACCGGTGAAGCCCGGAGACTCGATCGGTCGATTTACCGTGACGGGGACGACGACCGAGGTNCTCAACGGTTTTTCCGCAGGTCGNGACCCGGGGCGACCGGTGGTCATCGCGGGACTTCTGTTCTTCATAGCGGGTATGGTTTTGTACGGTTCGGCAAAATGGAGGTCCTATGGCTGAGATTGCTCTCGGTGCGCATCTGGTTGCTTTTGTCCTCTTTGCCCTTTCCGGAAGTCAGCAGAATCGGCGGAATGGTCTGTATACCGCCGCTCGTGCGCTGTTGAGTATCGCTGCGGTTTTTCTGGCGGCGTTGCTGGTGTACCGGTCGCTCCGGATCTCGTTTCCGGCGCTAACCGGCACCTACGAGGGGCTGGTTTTTCTTGCGCTGGCGATGGACCTCTTTCTGGTTGCCGGTGACCGGAAAGTTTTCCGAAAGAACCACGTGGTGCTCGCGGCGGGGGTGTTTGCCGCGTTTCTCTACCTCGCCCTTCTCTCGTCGCCGCTGGTATCCGGCGATCTCTATCCACCGATTCCCGTGCTGCGCAGTTACTGGCTGGTAATTCACGTTGCGTTCGCGTTTGCCGGGCTCGCGTTGTTCACCGTTTCCTTCGTGGCGGCGATACTGGGCTTTCTGGTCAGGGACGCGGAAGCCGCCGACCGTGCGCGCGATCGGGCGGTGGTGCTGGGGTTTGTCTTTTATGCGACCGGATCGCTGGTTTTTGGTGCTATCTGGGCCGAGTCCGCGTGGGGTCGATTCTGGGGGTGGGACCCCAAGGAGACGTGGGCGCTGGTGACTACGCTCTTCTATACGGGATATCTCCACCTGCGGTACGTCCGCCGCGTTTCGCAACCAACGGCGCGTATCCTGGTTATTGCCGCGTGGATTCTGGCCGGTTTTACCTTCTGGGGCGTGAACGAACTGTTAACGGGTCTGCACTCGTACGCGTAGTCTGAAGCGGTATGTTTTCGTGATACGTTTCCGCACCGAGGTATCCGGTACCAGTTGATTCCCGGCGCCGCCTGTCCTATCGTATATACATGATTTCTCGCACCGTTCTCCTGGTCGAAGATGAAGCTATTGTTGCACTTGACACGGCGTTTCGCCTGGAAGCGAATGGCTACACCGTGCTCCAGGTGAGCACGGGAGAAGCCGCGGTTCAATTGGCGGCCGACCGTCCGGAGATTGGGCTCGTTCTGATGGATATTGATCTGGGCAAAGGGATTGACGGTGTCGACGCCGCACAGGAGATCCTGAAGGTGCGGGAGTTGCCGATCGTTTTTCTGACCTCGCACACCGAACCCGAATACGTCGAGCGGGTACGGGCCGTGTCNCGGTATGGATATGTGACAAAGAGCGCCCACAAGATTGTCCTGTTCGCCGCGCTTGACACCGCGTTCGATCTCTTTACCGCACATCGCGANCTCCGCGAGAAGCAGGAGATCTTTTCCCGAAGTGAGGCGCGGTTACGACGCGCNCAGAGAATCGCTCATATGGGAAGCTGGGAGTTCGATATGACGAACGGCACGGTACACGCGTCAGAAGAGGCGGCCAGGATTTACGGGTTTTCCGGAGAGTCGACGATTCCCGAGATCCAGAAGGTTCCGTTGCCGGAATATCGACGGATGCTGGACGCCGCTCTGGACGACCTGATTCATCGTAACGCACCGTATAACGTCAAATTCAGGATCAGGCGATTAGATGACGGACGTATTATTCCGATCCATTCGGTTGCGGATTACGACCCCAGAACAAATACGGTAACCGGTACCATCCAGGAGATACCGGAGGACCGAATCCGGCTGGAACCGGTAATTTCGGCGCTGAACGCCGCTACCTGGGAATGGAATATCAAGACGGGTGAAACGATTTTTGACGATCGATGGGCGGAGATGATCGGATATACGCTCGAAGAACTGGAACCAACGACGTTCGAAACGTGGACGCGCCTCTGTCACCCTGAAGACCTGCCTTTGGCGAAAACCGCTCTTTCCGAACATTTTGCCGGAAAGACACCTGATTATTCGATCGAGGTGCGCATGCTGCACAAAGATGGCTGCATCCGGTGGGTTATCACTCGCGGTCGGGTCATTACCCGCGATATCGAGGGTAATCCGGAACGGATGATCGGAACGCATTTCGATATTACCGAACAACGGCACAGGGAAGAGGCGCTGAAATTGCTGATAAACCAGAAAGATGCGCTGTTGCACGAAGTCGTCCATCGCACAAAAAACAACATGAGTACCGTTGCGAGCATGCTCTCGCTCCAGCGGTTGTCAATAACCGATCCACAGGTTGAACAGTTGTTTCTGGATGCCGAGATGCGTATTCGTGCGATGACGGAGATTCAGGAGCAGTTGTACACCAGCCATTCGTTTGAACGCGTCCGGTTGGACGGATATTTCCGGAGTCTTTCGCTTTCGATCGTTGACAGCCTTCAATTCGATCCGCCGAGAGTAACCGTACATCTGGATCTGGCACCGGCGGAGGTGGATACCGATCGGGCGATCAGTCTCGGGCTCGTCCTCAACGAATTACTGACGAATATTTTCAAACACGCCTTTCCCGACGGCGGGACCGGGACCATTTCGATCACGATGGATGCCGTTGATCTGCAACCCTGTTCCATTACGGTCGCCGACGATGGAGTCGGTATCTCCGACGGTTTCGATCTGCAAAAAACGCCGTCGCTTGGATTGCGTCTCGTATCGTCGCTGGTGGAAGATCAGATGGGAGCGAGTCTTGTCTGTGATTCGGCCGATGGAACCCGATGGACGATCGGGTTTCCGGTGGAATCGACGGTAGTATAGCGTAGTATCTGCTGAAAAAATCAGTATCGTTAAAAAAAATTGATGGGAACGTCAATGTTTTCCGGGGAAACTGCCTTTTTTTGTTGCCGTCAATTTCGGCGTACGATACAATTGTGCAGTCCGTTACACAAAGGAGTTTAGTGCATGGGTGACAAAATGCGTCTGCTGCCGTTTGGAGAACTGCTGGAGCGGATTTTTGAGGAGTATCGCGACCGGCGCAGTATCTTTGACCTTCACGAGAGCTCCTGGTACCGAAAAAGCGATGCGCGGACGCTCCCGATTCTGGGTGATCAGATAGAGACGGTCCTTGGGCCGGCGGCGGGGCCGCATACGCAGCTGTCGCAGAATATCGTCTCGTCCTATCTCACGGGGAGCCGGTTCATCGAGCTGAAGACGGTGCAGATCATGGACGCGCTTGAGATAGACAAACCGTGTATCGACGCGTACGACGAAGGGTTCAATACTGAATGGTCCACCGAACTCAGTCTGCAGAAAGCGTGGGAGGAGTATGCGCGGAGCTGGATCGTTTTGCATCTGCTGGACGAGGTTTTTGATCTGCGCGTATCGGGCGAGGAGCGGTCGTTCGTCTTCAACATGAGCGTGGGGTATGACCTCAAAGGCATCCTCACCGATCGGATGCAGAAGTATCTGAACCGTATGATCGATTCATCCGGCGAGCCCCTCTTTACCGGATGGCTGGACGAGATGGAGGAGCGCCTTCCCGCTCTGTTGCGGGGAACGGGCCTGGAACACAAGGCGGACGCCGCCGCGCGGATACGCAAGCGCATACCGGGGCGGATCTGTAAGAGTGTGACCCTTTCTACGATGCACGGGTGCCCGCCGGAGGAGGTCGAGTCGATCTGCCGGTACCTCCTTACCGAGAAAAACCTCGATACGTACGTCAAACTCAACCCGACGCTCTTAGGCTATGATACGGTACGCGGGATCCTTGATGGCCTGGGGTATGATTATGTGACGCTCAACCCCGACGGGTTTGCCCACGATCTCCAGTGGGATACCGCAATCGGCATCCTCACGCGCCTGCGGGAGACGGCGGCTGCCAAGGGGCGGACCTTCGGCGTCAAGCTTACCAATACCCTGGCTTCGGTGAACGATCGCGACGAGCTTCCCGGCGGCGAGATGTATATGTCCGGCCGTGCGCTTTTTCCCATCTCCATCAACCTGGCGGCGAAACTCTCGGAGTACTTCGATGGCGACCTGCCCATCTCATATTCCGGCGGGATTACGATCCATAACGTCTCCGATGTATTTCGCACCGGTATCCGTCCCATTACGATGTGCACCGTCCTCCTGAAACCGGGCGGGTATACGCGGCAGGTGCAGATGGCCCGAGCGCTGGAAGCGATTCCCGAGTGGAACGCCGACCGGATTGACGTTGCCGCGTTGCGGAAGGTAGCCGATGCGGCGCTCACCGACGCGACGCTGCACAAGAGTTTTCGCGGTACCGATGAGGTGACCAGTACCGGTGCGCTCCCGTCGTACGACTGTTACGAGGCGCCGTGCGTAAGTGCGTGCGCCATCAACCAGCATATCCCCGAATACATCCGCCTTACCGGAGAGGATCGTTACGATGAAGCGCTGGAGGTGATCTACGAGCGCAACGCCCTGCCGTCGATGACCGGAAATATCTGCGACCACCAGTGCCAGCTCGCCTGCACCCGTCTCGATTACGAAGGGTGTCTGAATATTCGCGAAATCAAGAAGATCGCGGTGGAGCAGGGGATGGCCGGCTATCTCGAACGGTGGAAAAAGCCCGAGGTCATCCGCGAAGGAAAAGCCGTTATCATCGGGGCCGGCCCGGCAGGTCTCTCCGCGGCATATTTTCTGGCCCGCGAG
>JGI10211J34971_10004689_pt1 | contig 10818 bp, 9 predicted proteins | sample Etolagsediment_FD_34971 | JGI IMG/M metagenome (IMG submission 34971)
TCCGGCAGCGGATACTCGTGTCCCCACGCGTCTATCGAAAGCAGCCCTTCCCGGCGGGCACGGTCTGCAACGGCGGGTAACGCGTCGATCAGCCTGACAGTGGTTTCCTCCGAGAGCGCGTCCGCTTCCGGGAAGGGCGGAAGGTCGTATCGCGATAACTCCTCATCCGCCATCTCAACAATGAATCGTTCCGCCTGATCTTTCGGGCTGGTTAACAGATAAATCTCGGCCTGGCTTAACTCTGCGGACATGGCTGCCTCCACAGATACGATACCGTTCGATTCGCGTTTACTCAACACGGTTTTCTGTGGGGTGTTGCGGATTTGTCGGGTCGCCGATTCCGTCGCCGTTGTCTTCCCATAGCTGATCCAAAAAATACTGCCACGGCAGGATTTCTATACCGTCGACCATCCGTGGGCGTTTTTCCCGGGATACGAGGATCGCTCGCTCCAGCGCCACTTCGTCACGCAGGGCGCGTAGACCGCGCAGGTGTTTATCATGGATTGAGCGAGCCGCTTTGACTTCGATTGCAACTCGTTCATCGAGAAGGAAATCGACCTCGAATCCGGAGCGGGAGCGCCAATAGCGCAAGGTGGAGCGTGTCGAGCGGTAATCGATCCACGCACGAAGCTGAAGAAAGATAAAGTGCTCGAAGAACTCGCCAAAGTCCGCGGATTGTTCCTGTACCACCGGGAGTCGACGCAGGGCGCGAACTACTCCCGGGTCAAAAAAATAGAACTTGGCGGTCTCAATTGCTTTGCGCCTGCGCGTACCGGTAAAGGCAGGAAGATGGAACGCCAGAAGCGTGTCGGTCAGAACCTGGAACCACTGCACAACGGTTTGTCGAGCCACCTGGGCATCACGCGCAATATTGCTGTAGTTGATGAGTTGCGCGTTCGCCGAAGCGGCCGTCTCCAAAAAGCGCGCAAAGGCCGGCAGGTTGCGTGTGGCACCTTCCGCCGCGATCTCCTCGGTCAGGTAGCGGTCAACGTACGCGCCCAATCCTTCATCCGGGTTCTCCGAAAGGTAATGCGGCGGGAGAAGGCCGTGATTGAGAGCGCGCAGCAGATCAAAGCCGGACGGCTTTAGCTCGGGATAGCAAAAGACGTGCATGTGCCGGTCGCTGCCACGTCCGCCGAGCATCGAAACACCCGATCTGCGAAGACTCCGCGCGCTGGACCCGGTGAGTAAAAACCTGATGCCGCGCTCCTCAATCATCAGGTGCACTTCGTCCATCAGGGCCGGGCACTTCTGGATCTCATCGATGCAAACGACCGCATCACGAATGCCGCGTAGCTCAATCTCCTGTCGAATACGTGACGGATCAGCCAGGACCGAAAGCAGAAGCTGCTGATCCAGGAGGCTGAATACCACTGCCGGTTGCGGACTGAGCTGGTTTCGTACGTACGTGCTTTTACCCGTTTGACGGGGACCAAACAGGAGAACCGAACGCTCCCGCAGCAGGGGTTCAAGGTCCAGAATGCGGGGTATTTGCTGATTATCGCCCACGTACATAGCGATTATCATGATAATCGCTATGATTAACAGCGTCAATCACCGTGAGCCGGGTTACGTAGACAGGGCGAAGAAGAATGCCTGGGTCAGGTTGGAAATATCCTGGGTGGCGGTGGCGAGGTTCTGCACCGCCGATTTCGCGACTTCCCGGAAGACGGGCGCAGCGATCGTCGGATCGGTTTCGGCAAGCTTATTGAACGCGTCGATGGTGATGATTCCCGCGACAATCGGCGTCATGGCCACGACGGTCGCCGTGCGGATTGCCGTTTCACTGACCAGAGAGAACTCGCCGATTCCGAACGCGGGAAGCTGTACGACGTGGACCGTCGGCATGGTGACGGGATTCTCGTCCGGCGGCGGGTCGGTCGTTTCCAGCCGGATGATCGCCTTTTTTGACTCGCTGATGCCGTTTGATGCCTTGATGAGGACGCGTTTGATTACTTCCACCTGACCCTGGAAGACCAGAACCATCGTATCGCCCTGGTCTCCTTCGCTTAAGATGAGGTCTTCGGGTTCATAGGTAATCGGTTCGACGACCGCGGCGATTTGCGCGCATTGTTTCGTACTCAGACCCTGAAACAGGTTGATACGGGCGATCGCTTTATCGTCGATTGATACATGTGCTTTTGCCGCCATCTGTTTCTCCTCAGGTCAAAACGACTGCTTTATAGCCGCTCTCGACGACGAAATCATCGGCCGGATTGACCGACACGGCAATTTTTTCATCCATCGAAAGTTTGACGCCCGCATCCTCGAGTTGCTCCTTGATCATGGCACGAATGAGCGGACTGCCGGATTCCGCCATCTGTTTTTCCAGGTCAAATCCTGCCTGCAGAAAGGTGTACCCCAGAACGACCCATTGATGCGTCGCGCGGAAGTACGCGGCTACCAGCTCGTGACGCTGGCCGTCCAGTTCTTCCGGTACGTCCGCTATCGACAGTCCGTGGTTGTCGGATCCGCTCTCTACCAGGTGGCGGAGAAGTTGCGGTACTCCGGGTTTGGTCGCGTGATTTGCCAGCATGAACGGAACGTGGGGATCCACGAAAACCACGTCGTTTGCATTCGCCCGCTTCAAGTGAGGAACGGTGCTCTCCGAGAGCACATGTGCTACCACGAAAAGCTCTTCCGAAATTCCTTTCGCCGTCAGTGTTGCCAGAATTGTCCGTTGCTCGTCCGGTTTATCGCCGGCCTGGAGTTTGCTCTCGTCGGGAACGATGAGGCACATCCGGGACTGTTCGATAAATGCCCCGCGAAGCACCGCCTCTTCGGTGTAGTTTCCGTGTATGTGGGTGATATCCAGTTCCTTGATGTCCCCTACCGTCCTGCTTACTACGTCTTCGTCCGCTTCGTTCACCAGCACGACGATCGTGTTTTTCGGTCGGTCCACGGCGATCGACTGGAGAATATCGCGGATCGTGGCGTTCCAGCCGCAGATCACCAGATGTTCCTGATATTTATCCGGGTCCAATTCCTTGCCTCCCTGCAGTCGTCGTGCAACCAGAAGCGATGCGATAGTACCGCTGAGCACCGTTACCAACCCCAAGTTTACCAGCATCATCATCATTGCCAGTGTCTTTCCGAACGGCGTTACGGGGCTGACATCGCCGTATCCTACAGTCGTGAATGTTACTACCGACCACCACAATGCGTGAAAAAGTGTTTCTGCAAGGGTAACGTGTTCCGGACCCCGCTGATCGGCGAGGCTCCCGGTAAACGTATCCCACTCCACAATCGTCTGGACTACCGTAGATACGAGCAGAATGAGGAACGCCCATTTCGCATACCTGACCAGTTCATTGCTTCGGAACCACGTGTAAAAGACGACGAACTTCTCCCAGGCGCGTCGAGCCTTCCCCGGAGCGTTGTCGTCGAGTTGGATCCGGACCTCTTCGTGACCGGCAGTCTGTATCAATGATTTGGCGTGTTCGGCAAGTTCATTCTGCTTGAACCGGCACTCGTTCGCCAGACCCGTCAGATTCATGTGTTCAGACACGTGAGTTTCATCATAATACGAAGAACGGTAATCTTCAAGAAAGAGCGGTAGCTATGTATAATCCGGTATGAGTGTACTCGACCTCGATATCGTGCAAGTGATCGTCCTGCTGGTTTCCGGCGTAATTGCCGGTTTTATCAATACCCTCGCCGGCGGTGGATCTCTTCTAACCATACCGGCGCTGATCTTTACCGGGATGCCGTCGAATATCGCCAACGCGACAAACCGTGTTTCGGTCATCATGCAGAGCGCCGTCGGGGCCGCCCGTTTCAAGCAGAAACGCGTATTCGAACTCAGAGAGGCCGCACAGATGCTTCTTCCGTCGCTCGCGGGTGCGATCGCCGGAGCGTTTATCGCTGCCGAACTCGACGAGCGCGTGTTCGATGTCGTCCTTGGCGTCGTTCTGGTTCTGATGCTCTTCACCGTTTTCGTGAAGCCGTCGCAGATTTCCGCTTCGGGAAAGTCATTACCCGTCTGGCTCACGATTCCGGTCTTTTTCCTGGTAGGGATTTACGGCGGATTCATTCAGGCGGGCGTCGGATTCCTGCTGATTACGGGGATCTCATTGATTTTTGGCCACGATCTGGTAAAGACAAACGCGCTCAAGCTGATGATTGTCGCAATCTTTTCGATTGTAGCGCTGGCGATTTTCGCGATGTACGGGCAGGTTCTGTGGTTTCACGGTATGCTTCTGGGCGTCGGATCGATGACCGGGGCGCTAATCGGCGTCCGTTTTGCGGTAAAACGCGGTGCCGGTGCGGTACGCTGGGTGGTTGTAGCGGCCGTTCTTTTGAGTGCGCTCAAGCTTTTTGGTGTCTTCGGGTAGCGTTCGTGCCGACAATCGTAGTACCGCACTCCGACGGAGGTCTGTTTCATGCGCCGAAATCAGCACTACTCGGTGCCCCACGCGACAATCGAAGAGGCACCTGCTGAAAATTATATAAAAGTCATGACCGAGTGGCCGTTTCTGGCGCGGCTGGTAATTTACCTTACCTCGATACTCCAGGGAAGGCCCCGTATAGAAGTAGTGAAGCGACGATTGCTGGGAGAGCTTGCGAATACGCTGGAGAGCGGCTTTCCTGACCTGTATGACGTCCGGACCAATTCGGTTGGCGAGCCGCTGTTTCAGGTACTCGCTCAGATCAAAATACAGGCACGGGTGATTGACACCTCCGTGAACGCTGTTCTCTGGCCGGAACCGCACGGGTACCTGCGTTTTCTGGTGACTCGTTTCCTGCCCGAGGTCGATCAGTCCGTCGCCGGTGCGATGCGTTATGATTTCGACTTCAACGAAATCCGGCAGGCACCGGTCGAAATCGCGGTGGATCACGTCTCGCATGCCGTTCAGAGCGCGCTTCGTGTCAGTAAGAGCGAGATCGAGAAAACCCTCTCCCCGTACTGGCGCGCGGCCGCCGTTCTCCACTCCGTCGTTACGTTTACCTATGGACAGGTTCTGAACAAAGCCGGTGGAAGCGCCGGAAACCGGGCCGCTCCATTATCCCTTCTTCTTCCCAGTCTGATTCGCCTGTACCAGCTGACCCAGCACGTTACGCGTTACTGGAACAGTGAAAGCGCGGAACTCATTGCGGAATACAGCAAAAACGTTCATCCGATACGCCCCGGACAGATCGAGATGGTTATCTCGGGAGTCCAGAATCTGCAGGTTCGCGGACGGATCCAGGAGCTTATCCAGCTCGCGATGGCCGATCCGCTCGTCGCGCTGAGCGCCCCGCCCATCGAAGCGGACTGGTTTGAACTGACGATTGACGCATATCTTGACCAGGTTCTTCCGTACCTTTCCAGTAGAGCGATGCGGATGGTTCGCGGTGAAATCCAGACGCTCTTCATGCAGGATTACGCTACCGATTTGACTGAGCTGCCGGTAATACCCGCCGGACTGCCGGTGATTACTCTGGGAATCATTCTTGTGCTGGCGAAAAATGAAGCGTTCATCCGGCAACAGCGTGCCGTTTTACAGCTGGTCATTGACGCCGAGTTCAGCAGAAACGGTGCGCGAGACACCCTCCACCAGGCAATCAATACGCTCGAAAGCGTTGCATCCGAGTTTGCCGAACTCTTTCTCCCCGGCGAAGACGGCCCGGGAACCGCCTGGGATTACCTTGCCCGGATAGAAAAGGGCTCCGAGCCGGCGTCTGCACAGCACCGGCAGCGAACAGTGTACCTGGATTCGCTGAAACTCAAGATTTATCCCGCAATCCGGTCGTTTACTGAATCGCTCATCTTTCCTGGTTCAATGGTTGAAGTCCGGAAAGAGGGCGACGAAGAGTTTGGCACCATCAAATACGGAAATCTGCTCGTTCAGGGAATTAAAGATCCCGATCCGATCGATACCTATCTGGAATCCGTATCGCGCAACTGGAAGGCGCTGGGCATCAAAATCACGAATCTGATGTATATCGAGCAGGAAAAGACGCGGTAATCAAGCCGACGAACACACGACGCGTTTTACCGGGCGTTGGTATGGAACTGCTCGCCCAGCTCCGGTTCCCGTCCGGGTACGTAGTTCATGAGCGACCATTGGCCGTAATACCAGTCGGAACCGGCCGGACGGGCGCTGAAGAGAAAAACCGAACAGTTTGATGCTTTGATCAGCGGCATCCATGGAGTACCCGACTCGGGTGTCGTCCCGAAACTCGTTTTCAGAATCCACTGGATCATCCCGCCGTGTGTCACCGAGACGATTTTTGAAACTCCGGCGTTTGCGTCCCGCACCAGTTGTTCCCATGCGGTTAACGCCCGGGCAGCAAGAGAGGTAACCGGTTCGGCACCCGGCACCGCTTCCCAGCTTCCCACGGTAAACAGCCGGTATTCGTCGGGGTATTGCTCTTTGATCTGAGGAATCGTCAGCCCGGAAAACGAACCCATGTACAGTTCCTTCAACGATTCCATCGGTTCAGGCGGATGATACCCGTTTGAATCCGCAAGAATCCGGGCCGTTTCGAATGCGCGCGCGAGCGGCGATGCGTATACCCGGTCTATGCGTACTCCCTGAGAGCCAAACCACGCGGCGGTATTCCGCGCCTGGTCGCGCCCTGTTTCGGTCAGCGGTTGATTATCGTGTCCCTGCATCTGGCCGCGCAGATTTCCCTCGCTTTCGCCATGGCGGACGAAGAAAAACTGGGCAGGCTTTTGCAGTGTTCGGAGGATGGAGGAGAAATCGTTCATTGTCAGAAATCCAGGATGATCGCTTCCTGCACCGAGTCGTCGGTATATTTGATCATCAGCGTCTGCGTCCGTGCGTCGTAGTGCCGGCCTTTGATATACGCCTCAAAGGTGGGGTCGTCACGCCAGTCCCGGCCAAATAACTGCATCGAGGTAAACGGCGGAATTCCCTGCATGATGAGATAGTGAGTCCGGTTTCGCGGATACCGGACGACGAAGGTGTATCGGTCGTCGGACAGGGAGTACGTCGTGAAATCGGTTATCGTCCAGACAAACGCACCGGCTCCCAATTGCGAGTAGAGCGAGATCATACGGGGGTAGTTCGGGTTCTCGGTGAAAAACGGATAGAGCTCTTCCGGGCCGAAACTTCCTTCCTGACCCTGCAGGCCACCCTCGTTAAACAGAATGAGCGAGGGAAGATATCCGGAACCGTCCGCGAGGGAGAGACCGGAAAGAACGAGATTCCGTCCGATCGCGATCAGCAATGCGGAATCTTCATCCTGTCCGATCCGTTCCAGAATCTGGCCCGCCCGGATGGAATAGCGAACATCGATTTCGCCCTGGCTCGTTTCGATAAAGAAGTAATCGTCAAACTGGACGATCGACGGAATGATCTGTTCCTCTACCAGTGCGCGAAATCGCTGTGCGGCGGTTGCCGCCTGTTGTGAAGGGAAATCGGTATCGAACGCGTTTGCGAGCATGCCGATAGCGGTCGGGATGCCGACGTTCCGGAAGTCCACGTAGCCCATGAAGTCGACTACCGCCTGGTAGAGTTCCTCGCTTCCCCGATTCGCCGAGAAGGTGATCAGATCTTCATCCCGGAAGACGGTCGGGTCGCTGCTGCGGACGCGGGCGAGAAGGCGCTGGACGCGGCGCTGGTCCTCGGTGAGAAATACCGGCGTTATCTGCCGGAGATTCCCCAGGAACACAGCCGACATCAATCCGATCTCGGACTGGTGGAGGTCTGCCGCACGACGCATCTGGTTGAATGCCGAGGTGTATTCTTCGCGCGTCCACGCTTCGGCAAGGTATGCGGTCAGTATTGCTTCGGAGAACCGTGGCGATCCTTCGCGGAAGCTCCATGTACCCGACCCGCCGTTAAACCGCGTCTGGCCCCAACCCTGGTACGCAAGGTCGAGGTACTCGGTAATCGTTGTTGTATAGAATGCGTCACTGATGCGTCGTTCTCCGTCGGCAAACGCCACATCCACGACGTTCAACCGGCTGTCGCCCAGCTCGGCGTATCGGATCAGACGGCTGTTGCCGGCAAGCGGGACAAACAGTTGCTTCTGGACAAAGTCAAACCGGGTACGGGGCGGCGCCGAGAGGTAGTAATCGCGCTCCTGGAAGCGGACCTGGAGCGATTCGGGTGCGCCGGGTCGCGGGTCAAGCGCCTCGGCGTCGTCATCGAATACGAACGGGATTACCAGCGTCATGTTCGGGCTCCACCCGGGAGCCGGTTCCGGCGAAATATGAAGCTCCGAAGGCGCAGTCTGGGTAACGCTGAAGCGGAGGAAACTGCCGTCGGAGAGTTGGATACTCAAAGAGGAATTGTCTTCTTCATACCGGACGGGAACGAGAGCGGTGTCTTCATTCTCCTCGGTAACGAGCAGGACGGGAGAGTCTTCCGAGAGGTCGATTACAAGCCCGGAAAAGCTGATGAGAGCGCCGGTAATACCATCGCTCGTTTCGTCGCCACCGGGGAGAACCGAACCGGTAAAGCTCATACCGCCAATTGAACGACGCACCGAAAGCGTCCCGGAGAACTGGAGGTAGAGAAGGCCGAAAATAACGGCAACGTAAATTACCGGTACAATTATATATCTGCGGATTCTCCGCGTGTACATGATTGCAACAATCTACCAGCAACTCCTATAGATTGTCACGAACCTTGTGAACGAAGTTTCAGTCGTTATTCGGGACGAATCGGCGCATCTGCGGGTCAAAACGCGTATCCGGGTGGGGGAACGCCGCTTCCATGATCCGGGGATCGGCCACTTCGTCGGGGAGACCGACGGTCATTCCCCGGTTGGAGCAGAGCCACATCCGGTCGGCGAAGTGCAGGGCGAGTTCGATGCTGTGCGTTGCCACAAGAATCGATACGCTGTCGTCCTCCCGGGTGAGGCGTTTGAGGCGGGCGAAGAGGTCTACCTGGTGGGGCGGATCGAGGTAGGAGGCCGGCTCGTCGAGCAGGAGCAGTTTCGGCTCCTGGGCAAGGGCGCGGGCAATCATCACCCGTTGTTTCTGGCCGTCACTCAGGGTGGACACGGTCACCGGCGCAAGGTCTTCGGTCCCCGTCTGCGTGAATGCCCGCTCGACCGCCGCCCGACCGTGAGCGTCCTGGCCGCGGAATGGTTCGTAGGGCATACGTCCCAGCTGCACGAGCTGGCGTACGGTGAGGTATCCGGTCCGGACCGGTTCGGTAAGAACCACGGCGATGCAGCGCGCTCGGTCGGACGCCGGCAGCGCGTTTCTGCCGTACAGGGGGCGCCCCTTGATCTGGATGGTGCCCTCGTGCGGCCGCTGGAGCCCGGCAATCGCTCGCAGGAGTGTGCTCTTTCCGCTGCCGTTGGCGCCGACCATGCAGACGAGTTCCCCCTCTGTCAGCTCCGTCGTAACATCGGCGAGGACCGTCTTTTGCCCGTACGCCATCCGTACCCCGGTCAACTGCAGGAGGCTCACACGGTTACTCCCCGGCTCCCCGACCGCAGGAGAACAAGCACCACGACCGGTACGCCGATCAGTGCGGTGACCGCGTTTACCGGAATGATGCCGCCGCTTCCCGGGAGGTGGCTCACCAGGTCGGCGGCAATAGCGAGAAGGGAGCCGGTAAGGGCCGTCGTGACCGAAACGATGCGATGGTCGGAACGCTGGAGGTACGCGCGGGCGATGTGCGGCGAGGTTATACCGATGAAGCCGATAGGGCCGCACAGCGCCGTCGCGATACCGGCGAGCGCCCCGGAGACAAGAAGAAGCGCCTGCCGGTTGCGCTGAACCGGAATACCCATACTCCCGGCGTACCGTTTTCCCAGCAGCAGTGCGTCAAGCCGTTTCCCCCGCACGCTCATCACCACGGCAGTCCCGACGGTGAGCGCTCCCAGAAAAAGTGCGTACGCGGTTTGCGGGTTGTCGAAGCTCCCGTAGGTCCACGCGACGTAGCGCTGGAGCGCCTCCGCCTCGGCCCGGGAACCGATTATCTGAATGACCGCGTTTGCGGCGTAGCCAAAGAGCAGGCCCAGGATCAACAGTGCCGACGGTTGCGCGATGAAGCGGCTCACGGCAACGACCAGCATCAGCGTGGCGGCCGAGCCGATCGTCGCGGCAACGAGGGTTGACGCGTGAAGCAGCGGCGAGAAAAACGCCGCGGTTCCGGCTACCAGGAGTACCTGGAGCGCCACGGCCAGACCCGCGCCGGAACTCACTCCCAGTACAAAGGGACCGGCGAGGGGGTTGCGGAATACCGTCTGCATGATCAGTCCCGACAGCGCGAGCGCCGCTCCCGCCGCGACCGCGGTAATGAGCCGTGGCAACCGGAATGAACGGACAATCAGCACCGCACCGATATCGGTTGTATCGGGGGAAACGAGCGCTCCCCAGACGTGCGGGAGCGGTACGGAAACCGACCCGACGGTCAGCTCGGCTGCCGCAAGAAGGAGCAATACCGGAATGAGCGCAATAACGCGAAAGCGTGGTTCATGGATCAAGTCTGCGATAATACACCGCCTCGTACCCGGGCAACAGTGACGGGTGGAAGATGCTCACCAGATCCGAGAGTACCAGATCCGGTCGGGCGGCACCCGACTCCCAGAAATCGTTTCCGCCCGCTTCGTTGACCCGGCGATTGTAGTGGTACATCCGGTTTTCCCGGTAGACCGGCAGGACGGCGAACCGCGGGTCGCTTTCGAGCGCATCGCTTCGGGACCGCCATCCGTACCCAAGATTCACCCAGTAGTCGGCATGAAGCGCGCGGCTCACTACAGCTTCAATATCCAGAAAAACCGTGCCGGTTCCCGGAGCATCGTTCCACAGGTAGTCTGCTCCCGCGTCCGAGAGTAGGCTTGCGGTGTAGCTGTTACCGGCGGGGAGAGCCCACGTCCCCTGGTAGGGCGCGTTCACCAGTACACGTG
>JGI10211J34971_10004690_pt1 | contig 10817 bp, 9 predicted proteins | sample Etolagsediment_FD_34971 | JGI IMG/M metagenome (IMG submission 34971)
TTACAGCAACACAATCTTTACGATTTTCAGCAATTGAGATAATTTTATTTGCTTTTGCTTGTGAATCTTCTTTTGTCTCTAGTCCAGGACCACAAATCAGATAATCAACTTCAATTTCATCTTCGTTTGCAAATAGATCGTATGCAGAACTTAATCCACCCAATTCTGCTTTTGCCCCGTTACCAGAATAATCAGCACCTGCAGAAAGTTCAAATGTTACGTTTCCAATCGCATTAAATACTGTTCCCTGTGCTTCTTGATTCCAACCACCAGAAGAAGCATTTAATGGAGTAAATGAATCAGCAGGAACACCAGAGTATGTGGTAAACCCAGTTGTAACGGGAGTTACATTATTTAAAGTATCTTCCGAGGTGTAATAATTTGTTCCTGAGTAAACATAATTTGAGAAGTTGGCAAGATAATTTCTATACCAAGTCTTTTGTGGTGAATTTACTCCAGAAACAGAATCAGTTGCCTTAGAAATCGAAGTGTGCTTCTCAAGGATATTACCTTGAACACCAGTTAAAGATCCAGTATCATCAATAATTACAATGTTTAGCGCATCATTCTTTGCATTTCGAGTTGCTGCATACTGATTTGTTACTGGTCTTGGTGCAATAGATCTCCAGAATAAAGTTGAGTTTGTTAATCCCAGAGTCTGCTGATTATACCAATCTAGTGTAGAAGATACTGGAGAAGTACCAGTAGCGATACCGGAATTATTAACAAAGGTTATGGTGTCACCGGATTGGATTTGTCCAAATCTAGAACCTTCCGAATAATTAATACTAACTTCTTCTCCACCAATAGTTACTAATCTAGAAAATGTTACTGCAACTCCAGAATTAATAGCAGAACTTATAGTGCTTGCAAGAGAAACTGTGGAAGAACCAACTGATGTAATCGTTAAATTATTCAGTCCTGGTGCAGTTAGTGTATCTAATGTATTTAATCCTGTTGTACTAGAAACATAAACAATATCTGTACCAATACCAGCAAGTTGAGAAGCAGTTGTTTGTAGTGTAGTTTTATATTCTGCAGATGTGGATGATACCCTAGAAACTATTTTTACATCAACAGTGCTGTTTCCATTTGTTACATCTGTTGTTACTCCAGTTATAATTCCTTTTAGGTGTCCACTAAACACCGAAGTTGCTCCAACGCCAGCAAAAGTTACGTTAGTTAGAGAAACGGTAACCCCATATCCAATTTTTGCACCAATATTAGATAAATTTGTAGTATTGATTCCAATAATCTGGTCTGCCTTATCATCAATTACACAAACTTTAAGATTATTTGCCCAAGTTCCTGGAGTTTTTGCTGCAAAGTGATAACTTCCAGTTTCTTGAGAATTATAATCATCAAAGTTTTTAATATCAACTGTTGCAGTCGTATTGTAACCAACTCTTGCATTCTTAAGGTTAGTATCATCTACTCTAACTACTTTTAGTATACCACCATAAGATAGATATGAAGATGCACTCATCCAATACTCATACTGAGCATCGGTTGAAAGAGGTTTGCCAAAAGTATTGATTAACTCTTGTTCTGTTGTAATGTCAATTGGTTCTTCGACTGGACCAATCGCAAAAGGACCAGCAATTGCTCCAATGTTATCAATGACATTATCAGCTCTTCCTACAGTTAAATCAACCTCTCTGACAAGAATGCCTGGAGATAATTGAGGAGTCGCCATGTTTTTCTCCCTGAAATACTCTATTTCTCTAAAAAATATTTATGAAAAATGGTATTTTAGAAATTATATTCCCACATATAAGACATATCGCCATATTCATCAGTAAACCAACGAGTTCCATCGGAATCTACAAAATTATTTTCCTCTCTTCCGTCAATAATAAAGCCAAATGGAGCCATATCTTGCTCTAATTGATTTTGTTGCTCTTCATATAATCTTTTTCTGACATCAATGTCAGTCATTTCTTTAAAATAATCCTGAACGATTAGCCAAGCAAAAATAACTAAACACATAGTTAAATCATCATTACACCCTTCTTCTGCTTCGAATGAACTATATTTTTGGACAAATGTGGTCAATTCTGATATAATATCGTAGTCATTGAATATTAATTTTTCTTCTTCGATAATAGCTTTTAAATTTATACAACCAACTTTCTTGACATTTTTGGACATTTTTACGCCCATTTGAGTTTTTTTCCCAGAAAATCCCTGACCTACAATTTGACCTGCTCTTCCGCGCATTGAACACATTAGAACATTTGGATATTCTAGATCATAATGTAATGCAGAAGCTACTTGATCTCCTACATCATTAATTTCACATAATAAATATGCATCATTATATACTTTGCCAGCATCTCTAATGATGTATGGAAACATCATGGGTTTAATTTCATTATTTTTATATTTTGCTACTACCCTATATGGGAATGTTGTAATATCAAAAACGACAAAAGCAGAATAGTCTATTTCTACTCCTCTAGCAACATCTACAGTAATTACATATTGATGATCTTCTTTTGGATTTTCATATATATCAAAGCCAGCATTTGATTTGATTGGTCTTTCTTGTGTTAGTGTTGATAGCTTTGCACCAGAAATCAATGTGTCTACTGAACCTAAAAATTCGCAGTTGTGGGATACAATGTCGTTTGTATAATATAGATGATTTTTACCAGAATTGACGATATCAAATAATTCTATATCTTTTTTGACAACTCTACGAGATTTTAAGAAAGTTCCGCCGCTCTTTGTTAAAATTTCGGTATTTTTATCGAGATCTTTTGCTTTTATGATTCCTTCTATTGTTGATAATGGATGATCTAGTGAACACTTAAGTTCTTTTCCATTCTCAAAAATCAAATGTGCATAATTGTTTTTTTTGATCTTATTCACCCCAAAGAATGATTCATAACCATTTGGCGTGAGTATTTTTATATTCTTATGATTTTTTACTACTGTATCTGGTAGGTTCATGTTATTAAGAATCTTATGCATTTATTTAATGCTTCTTGTGGATCATTTATACAGAGAAATTAATTCTTCTTTTGTTGGTTTTTTTTCTTTTCCATCCGTTCTTCAACCAATTGACTTTTACTTTTTGGTTGAATATCATATTTTTTGAACAAACGACCAATGACTTGTCTTGTTTTGGAGCCATATTTCTCAGCGATCTCTTGCTGGGACAAGTTCAGTTCAAAGTAATCATACATTAGATCTTCTTTTGATGGTTTCATTGGTTTGGTTTTTATGATTTAGATCATTATAGCACATCATAAAGGTCACCAATGGTTATCGTCCTACGGATTCCCGCCTCTTTAATCTCAATCTGCGTCTCGGTTGAGACCGACTCAAATTCTTGCCTCCATTGACTTTCGCTTGTGTTGGCGATTGTCGTTTTCTTAAATTCTTCGTCTCTCCCTGGAACATCAGTCCAAAACACCTCAATTGGTACATATTCATTCTTTCCCTTGATTGCATCGTCCCATAATTTATAGAAATGATTGAGACCTTTAGGCGTTTGGTGTCCTAAGAAGTTATTATAAAGAACCGAATGCGCCCACTTATCACCATCAATATCAGGAAGTGAAACATCAAAGACTTCATTATAAGATTGCTCAATATCTTTTATCTTTAGCCAGACCATATCCTCCCGAACATTATCATCTAGAAACTCTCTGAGAGTCTCATTAGAATTCTCATAAAGAGACTGACGCTTGGTGAGTAGAAACTGACGAGAATAGTTTCTAAAGTTTTTGGGTCTACCAGATTTGAGTTTAAGTTTGCGAATGTCTTTATTCTTGTTTTGTTCAATAATTAAAGACGATCCAGGAATAATATCAATTGTGCTTCCATTTCTACTTGAATGCTTCACCAAACTGACTCTTTCTTGTTTTCTTTGTAGTCCAAATCCAATCTCATCAAAATACTTGATCACATAAGATCCAGTAATTTCGATGGTATAATGAGTGGAATATACTTTAACTAATTCTGTTGGTTTTGATGTGGTTTTATAAATTGAACCAATAATTCCAAGATTTGCTAGTAGAAGTTGAACTTGCCTTGTTAGTTCTTTAGATGTTGATGTATAAGTTACTCTTCCTCTTTTATTGATACAACCATCCCCATCAAACATTCCTCTCAGTAGTGAGACAATGTTTTTCTTTGACCAAGATAAGACTTTATCTGGTAAAATTTTCTCATTTGATTTTTTATTAATATCAAATCCTAATAGCTCAATAAACTCAACTAATTGTTTTGAATTGATTGTATAATGTACATCATCAGTTTTTGAATGGGCAAGATTCAATTTATTCAATGAAGAAGAGATGTCATCTCCACAGGATATGATGACTTGTCCTCCTCTGTGATTTCCGGTATCATTATTGACTATGTTTCTAGCATAACCTTCTGATACATAAAGACCTATAAAGTACGCAATATCTTCATTAATATAATCACAGGAAAATAGATTTTTTGATTTTCCTTTTTCTGGATTAAACCCTACATAATCATCATTACCAAAAATTTGTTGATTGTATTTTAATGCAATATAATCTCCTACGGACAGATCTTGACTTTTTACATAATCGTATTTTCCGTCTTTATACGCCCACAACTTATGCTCTAGGGAGCATTCTATTTCTTCGTATCTTGTTCTTATGATATTGGTTGGTGATTTTTTATGATTGACTAGAACATCACTCGAATAGAATTTATCTTTTCCTCTGATTGTGTATTGATTTGTGATATACGCACCTTCTTTGTTTGGGTCAATTAATGTTTCTATTTTTCTGTATCCTTTATCTGTAAGTAGATAAGTATCTTTTGTTACACAAGATACGACAATCACCTTTGAAGACTTACCAGAAGTAATCGTAGGATATACAGAACTAAAGAATGAGTCGGCAACTTGATTTGGAACGAATGCAAATTCGTCCAAGAAAATAATATTGTAAGTACTACCACGAACAGAAGACGCAGAAGTTGAAGCGGCAAAAATCTTAGATCCGTTTTCCAATTCTAGCGAGCCTTTATTCCATGAGCAGATACCTTGTTGGAGCCACTTTGGTAGATTCTCATAACCAGTCTGTAAACGCCCAAGCAGATCCCTAGCTGTCTGTGCTTTGTTTGCTAGAATAGCAATATTTACATTGTCATTGAAAATTGCATAATGAAGTAGGTATGAAACTACGGTTGTACTTTTCCCTGACTGACGTGGGAGCTTACAGATATTAAATCGATTCTCATGAAAAGACTTCAACATTCTTTCTTGGAATGGATACATATCAAAAGGTTGCAGACCATGATCTAGAGTAACAATTTGAATATAATTATTCGCAAAGTATACAGGATCATTAGCGCACTTTGCGAATTCTATAATTTGCTTTTCAGTAAATTCAATTTGAGTATTCGCTTTCTTGAGTAACGGATTACCCAAATAATGTTCTTCAGCCATAATACAATAGTTTAAAAATTAATCTTCTACTTTTTTACCTTTTCTCCATTGGTAACAAGACCAATACTTTGCAGTTGTTTTGTCTTTTGCTTCCGGAGAGTCGCAATTGTGTCTATCTCTAAAAGCTTTCAGTCTTTTTGGGTCATCTCTCCTAATTTCCATGTTTGGATCACCAAAACGAACTGTAATAATATTTCCAGTATCAGGATCCTTTACATAAACTTTAAACTTTTTTCTTTCTCCTGGTGTCCTCATAGGCTTTCCCAGAGGCTTTTTTTCGGTTTCTTCTCCAATAGTTCCGTTATTCATAAGATAGTTCTTAGACTTTTTATCTGGGACTTGAACTATAGGAACATTTCTTTGTATCGCACAAGGAGCATAAGTTATTACTTTACACCCAGGATATACTTTATTCGCTTCATCTGCAACTTCTCTGCGATTTGGGATTCTCAACTGAGGAAAAAACATTTGAATATTATAATATTTTGCTCTCCACATAAGAGTCACAGACATATTATGTCCGTTCTTTTGTGGCATAATAGCCTCATCTATCTTAACACAAGAACCTTCTTCATAGTCTTTTTTACTTGGATCTTTTCTATATCCATCCCAACATGGATCTTTCTTTTTTGCGATTTCCTCTGGAGTCTTATGTGGTTTTACTGAGTTTTTTGGTTCTTTTGCTTCGTATTGAGTCTTTTTCTTTTTTTTCTTTTTATCGCTACCACATCCCATTTCGGATAAGATTTTATCTACCAGTAAAGTTTCTTCCTTTTGTGGTTCTCTATAATATGGAGGTAAATGTTTGTATTTTGGGACACTAATTACACCAGTACCACCTTTTTTTCTCACTGTATTTACTGCTGCTTCGCCTTCACCTGGAGTTCCTGGTTTATCTATTATTTTAGTTACTTTATTTTTTACTGTTTCCTTTTTATGTTTTTTTGGATTTACATCAAATGATATATTCTCATCTAAATCCTGATCACTTTGGAGGTACTCAGTTGCAGAATCAATATAATCAGCTGCTCTTGTAATTTTTGATTGTACCCAAGCAGGGAGTTGAGTATCTGCGCTCTTAATTGCTTTTCTTAGATTCTTAATTGATCTCTCAATTGAATCCAATTCAATTCTTGCCATGTAGCCTTCGTCATCTTTTTTCTTGCCACTGGCAATTTCTTTGTGGTCTTCGTTAATTCTTTTCATTTTTGTGAGTCAATAAAAAGCAATTTATTTTTATTTATCGTCGGAACTATCTTTTAGTTGATTTTTAAGCATTTTTGACAATTCTGCAGTGGAGCCAACAAATAAAGCATTAGTAACATTAGTAGGACCTCTTTGTGTTTTTGTTTCGTCTAATGCTTTGATCTTCTTTTGTAGATCCATAAGTTTATCTGTAGCATCAGAAACATTTTTAATTAACTGTCCAACAACTTCATAAGCTCTTGGAGTATCTGTTTCTTGTGCCAATTCGAGGACATTATTAATTGCTTCTTGACCTTTTTCTATAATTGAGTATAGATTCCCACGAGTATACTCATAATCTTTTCTGATATCGTCAATCAAAGACTCTTCCTTTGATATAATATCTTTGGAATCTTCTTCTGTAATTTCTGGATGAATAACTTCATCAGAATTATCATCTATATTAAATGTCTCATTTAGTTTTTTGTATTTTTTAGTCATTTTCATACTGATCTTCCATTCAATCTAAAGATCCAGAGAACCCAAAGTCATCTCCAGGTTCAATGAGTAAATTATCTGCTGCAGTAATTAGCTTCACATCAGAACCAGAAATATGAGAGAGAATCGCAGTTGAATCCTGTCCTCGTCTAACTGTCAATGTATTACCAGAAACAGATTCAACATAAAGTTCTTCTTGATTAATATCAAGATAAGAACCTGGAGTAATTCCAGTGGAATCAGAAACTTCAATTAGAGTATCAGTCTTTTCAATATCAATTGCAACCGTAGTGGTTACAGTTCCGGTGTAGCTTTGAATTGCACGAGGTTCTACACTATAACTAACTTCTCTTCTAGCCACACCAGATGCTTCTCCAGCAACAAAACCAATAGATACTTTCTTGATAATTTCGGAAGAAACAGAATCTGTAGATACAGGACCAAACAAATATGTTTTAGCTGTAAATTTTAATGTGTATACTAAGGCTCTTCTTTCTGTGTAGTCACCTTCATAATTGTCAGTCATTGAGATATTATCGAGTACGATCGGGATGTCTCTCTTCTCCCCAATTTCTTCGACTAAATCTACAGATAGACTATAATTTGGTTGGAAGTATGGTAATATTTGCTCAACAATTTGTAGCATATCATCATTGAGCTTAGTCATAATACTAAGCTCAAAATTTAAATTATATGGAACTGGAAAATATGCTTTTCTTATTTCATTATTATCTACATCTCTAGTCACAAAAGTCTGAGTTGTAGTTAATTTTCTTGTTGTATCATAAGACATGCCAATTAGTTCAAATGACATTCTTGGTAGATTCATTTGAACTGGCTTATTTAAATTGGGTACTTGCTCCAATCTAGCTAGAAATTTTTGGGTTGGCCCATACGCCAATGGAACTCTAATAGAAGATTTTACTACTCCACTATTATCTTTATGTTTAATTGTAATACCATCAAACAAAGTACCAAAAGACACTACAGTTTTTCTGATTATTTGGTTATAAAAATACTCAAACATAATGTTAGGAAATCCTTATATTATTATTTAACAAATTATGGAGTTCCAAATGGATTACTCTCACTAAAATCAATAATTGTGCTGGCTTCTAGTTGTATTTCTTTATTTTGTGCGAACGGATCAATCAAATTGTCAACTTCTGTCTTCTTAATTTCATAACTTGCACTTGAAGCAGATCCAACAAGAGTTTCTCCAGGTGCAAAATCTCCAGTGATATTAGAAAGCTCTAATTTGTTTGTTATGGCATTCCATGATTTAACTCTTGCGGTATATCCAGATGAAGATCCGACAACAGTCTCATTATAAAAATATGTACCGTAACCAACCATGTAAGGACTTTGAATTTGAACAATTGGTGCCTGTGTATATCCAATTCCAGTAGTAACAATTCCAATTCTGGTAACAACACCATCAGTTAAAATTGCTCTTGCCTGAGCTGGAATTGTTGATGTACCAATAAATTGAACAGTTGGTGCTTCGACATATCCCGAGCCACCGCTCGTGACGCTAACAATTCCAACAATTCCATCACCAATTGATGCGACAGCTGTTGCACCTTGTCCATCTCCACCATAAAAAGCCACAGTTGGTGGAGTAGTATATCCATAACCAGCATTAGTAATCTCGACACCCTGAACTCTAAATAGTGTAGAATCTGTCTCGCAAAGATCAACAATTCCACCAATCATTGTTGCAATTCCAGTTGCTACTTTTCCTGATGTTGGCGGAGAAAACTTGACTGTTGGTGCAGTCTTATATCCATCACCACGATTTGTCACTTGAACAAAAGTTACACCACCATTTACTATTGTTGCTGTTGCTGTTGCGGTGACTCCAGCGCCAATCATATCAAAAGTTTGAATATATCCTTGTTGTTCTACATTGTCGTCAATGTAATCAATTCCAGTGTCAATAACTTCGTCTTGATATCTGAACAGTTCACATCTTAATGTATAAACATAAGTTTTTTGGAGTTGATAAAAAGGTACCTCATGTTCAACAAATTTAATTTCAAATAATCGATCGCCCAATGGAAAATAAATCAGGTCACCTTCTTTTGGTCTAGTGAATAACTCTACATTAGATTGATCTTTTATTAATGGTGAAATGTAATTTTCATATCTTTCTTTTGATATGATTAGTGTCAAATCATTATATGGTTGAACACCAAATTTAGTTAATAATGTTCCAGCACCTTCATATCCCTCATAAGTATCTACATAAGCTTCAATTGGATATGCGCCATCAAACTCAGATTCGATTACTTCTTTGATGATAGTTTTTTTTGTTATATATTTCCTAGGAATATAATGTACATCAATTCCATAGATCTTTAGCTGTTCGTTGATGAGATCTTGTATTAGTCCTTGTTCTGATTTTGAACCCTGGAGAAAAAATGGATTTAACATAAATTATCCCACAAGATCTAACGGAGGAATTTCATAAGTACTTGACATTTTCTCCATAATAATATCAATTTCCCGTTGAGCATCATCATAAATTGGTCTACCATCTAGTTCAACACCACCTGGAAGTTTGACTCCTCTAAATTTAATCAGATTTTGCCCCCATTGGCGCTTGATAAGTGCAGTCAAATATTGCTTCAAGAAAGAATCATTCCACACTTTAGTTGATTCTGCTGGATTTAGTGCTCTATAACAATCAATAACTATAATTTGGCCAACAGTTAAACTTGACCAGTCCACATCAAGATACAATTTATCTTCTCTTTTATTGAATCTGACTTGCTTTTGTGTGGTTAACAGCCAATTTAAATCTTCTAGATATGTTTTTACCATTGAGTATGTCAAAAGTTCAGTTGACCCCCAATAGTAAACATCATTTAAGAATAACTGATACTTAATACTGAACATTCCACTAGAAATACTATTAGAACCTTCAAATTGAAATATTTTATTGACTCCTATCACATAAGATGGTATCTGGAGATAATTAGCAGTTTCTTGGTACTCATAAGTCTTTTCTCCAGTTACTGTAGTAATTCCAACTCCTTGTCTACCTCTGGCTCTATCTAAATCTTCTTGTGTAATTTCATATTTGAGAAATGTTTGCGCTACTCCATCAAAGTGTCTTTCTTGAAAAAATTGAATAGCGTCATCTACCAGATCTTCTATTTGTTCTTGTGCAACATTGACCTCTAATACTGGAGCACCTAACTTTCTCAGGCAATAGTCAATTAATTCTTGTCTAGTAGATGGTTGTGCCATTGTCTTCTACTCTTTGTTACTATTTATTGTAAACTTTCAAATGAAAGCGAAGAAATTACTTCTTGCTGCTTTAGATATAATTTATAATAAGACTTTGCAATATTTCTTAGGTCATTTACATTCTCTATATTATCAATTTCCGATGAATATTTAAAATATTCAAAAGTTTTAGTTAAATTTTGTAGTTCAATGTTATCTGGATTCATTTTAATAGCTCCTTTAGTAAAGTCTTGATCTCACCTAAATCAGTTTTTATACTCGAAACCTCACTTTCAATAGTCTCAATTTTTTTCTTTTGATTTTGAATGGAATCTCTTCTCATAATATAAGACTCATAATCATTTTTGTTTGTATTAATGATAGCATTAGTTCGTGGATCTCGATAGAGATCTTTTTGTCCTTCGACTGGAATTAAATTCATAGTTATGCAAGAGCAATTACT
>JGI10211J34971_10004691_pt1 | contig 10816 bp, 8 predicted proteins | sample Etolagsediment_FD_34971 | JGI IMG/M metagenome (IMG submission 34971)
TCTTTCGTTTAAATTGTATAAATTAAATGATATTAAAACCTTATAATCTTTTTATTAGTTAATTTAATATAAAATAACTTATGAAAAAAAGTTTATTAGTCATCACCATTTTATTTTCCTATCTTAGTTCAAATACCTTGGATATTAAAAAACTACAAAATGAATTTAATATTAATGTTATTGAGGTCAATGCCTTCAAAAAAAGATTTAATAGCTATCTGAAAAGAAACTGTGCTGATAATTTTGAATGTGTAAAATCCAATATAAATAGACTAAAATCTTGGGAAACAGTACAAAATGATAAGTTTCTAAAATACATAATTAACAAAAAACTAGTTCTTACAAAATTTGATCAAGAGTATTGGAATCAATTATTAATTAAACTCGATAAAAAAAGTTTACATTTTGATTCTACTCAGTTTGTAAGTGTTATTGATTTAGAGAGCCAATTGTATATTCTAACAATATGGGATAATGATGCAAACGAATTTCGTTATATTGGAAAAGACTTCATCTCTAGTGGTAATATAAAAAGAGAAGCTGAAGTTGAATTTGGAGATGACCATTATTTAAAAACACCCTCTGGTGTATTTGTAAGCCAAATTGGATGGCGTTCAGATGGTGAGTATGGTGATGATAATGTCACACTAGGATATGGTGAAAAAGATAGGTTTGTATTTTATTTTGGAAAACAAAATACAGTGAGATATAACACATTTGATGAAAATAAAGAAAAAATATATGAACCAGAAAATTGGAAACTAATAAGAGATCAATTGGATTTAGCAGTACATTCACATAAATCAAGTAAACCAATGGGGGAACCAAATTCTCATGGCTGTATTAGAATGACTGATGAATTAAATAGATTCTTGGATAATAACTTAGTGCTGCATAAAAGTATGTTTAAAAATAATAAATGGTTACGCCAATATACAAAAGAACCAGAAAATCCAAATTATCATAATTTTGCTGGAAAATATTTAATTATTTTTGATAATATTTAGTTATTTTTGCTCCATTTAAGTTATATTATATTCATTTATAGTATATAATGATGATAATAGGTTAAAAGGAAATAGATGCTTATTCATAATTCTGATACAGTTCACATTGATGATATGAGTCAGTTTAATAGTAATGATTTAGAAACATTACTACATAAGGTGCTTAATCATATTCGCTTCGTTACTAATGCAGATGCTGGTAGTATATATCTTGAAGAGAATAATGAACTAAAATTTAGTATCTTTCAAAATAATAGCTTTGATTATGAAACAATTTTCAAACTTCAAGAACCACTTAAAAAACTAAGATTTCCAATTACCCCTAATACAGAAACACTCGCTGTTGAATCATTTATAAACTCTAAAGTTATAGCAATTGATGATATTTATGAAAAAACAAATTATAATTTCAAATCAACAAAAGACTTTGATCAAGAATTTAACTACAAATCAAAATCAATATTAACAGCACCTTTAATTGATAAAAATTCAAATAATCCAATAGGTGTATTACAACTTATAAATAAAAAAGATAAAAATGGGGAATTTATCCCATTTAAACCTTACGATAAAGAGTTTATAGTTCTTTCTGGATATCTTATAGTTTTAAGTATAATCTCTACTAAAAACAGTTTAGAAGAGTTACGAAAATTAAATTTGGATTTAGAAGATCAAGTATGTAAAAGAACTCAAAAACTTAAAGACCAAACCAATCGTGACCCAATGACAAACCTATACAATAGAAGATATTTTAATAATGTAGTGGAAGAGATTTTTCCTATTTTACAAAGAGGTGAAACCTTAATGTCTATTTTAATGATTGATATTGATAATTTTAAATGTATCAATGATAAATATGGTCATGCAATAGGAGATTTAGTTATTAATAGACTCGCTAGNATCTTTCGTACAACCTTACGAAGTAGTGATATAGCTATACGATTTGGAGGAGAAGAGTTTGTAATATTACTTACTAATACAAACTTAGAAAATAGTATAAAAATAGCTGAAAAAATTAGACTAAATACTGAATTATCTGTAGTGCATGTTGCAGGAAAAGAAGATATCCACTTTACAATCAGTATTGGTGTAAACGAAGTTAATAAAGATGATCAAAACATCAATAAATCCTTAGATTTAGCAGATAAAGCACTCTATAAAGCAAAAAATAATGGTAAAAATCAGGTTTGCCATCTCTAAACTCTTCCAATTTTTAATTACCATCTAAAAACCTATTCAGTTTCTTTTGGATATAATCGCGACTATATAATAAATAGATGGGATATATAAATATGAGTAACAAATACAATCCAAAAGAAGTAGAAGACAAGTACTATAAATTATGTGAAGATAGAGGATATTTCGAAATAGATGGAAATAAATCTATCCAGGAAGAGGGAAAAAACTTCTCAATCATGATGCCACCACCAAATGTAACAGGAAGCTTACATATTGGTCATGCGCTAACATTTACACTACAAGATATCATCACAAGATATAAAAGAATGGATGGTTTTAAAACTCTATGGCAACCAGGAACTGATCATGCTGGAATTGCAACTCAAAATGTAGTTGAAAAACAACTTCTAGCTGAAGGTACAACAAAAGAAGAGTTAGGTCGAGAAGGTTTCCTTAAAAGAGCTTGGCTTCAAAAAGAAACTAGTGGTGGAAATATCGTACATCAAATGAGAAAACTAGGTGTTACTCCTGCTTGGAAGCGTGAAAGATTTACTATGGATAGCGGTCTTCATGAAGCAGTTAAAGAAGCTTTTGTTTCTTTATATGATGAAGGACATATCACTCAAAATAACTATATGGTAAACTGGTGTACTCACGATGGTGCATTATCAGATATTGAAGTTGAACATGATGAAGTAAACGGTAAATTTTATACTATGATTTATAAATTTGCAGATGGTTCTGGTGAACTTGAAGTTGCAACTACTCGACCAGAAACATACTTTGGGGATACTGCTATCATGGTTCATCCTGAAGACTCAAGATATACAAATATAGTTGGTAAAGAGGTACTTTTACCGTTAACTGACAGAAAAATCAAAGTTATTACAGATACTCATGTAGATATGGAATTTGGAACAGGTGTTGTTAAAGTTACTCCAGCACATGACCAAAATGACTACGAAGTAGGAAAAAGACATGGTTTAGAATTCATTAAAGTATTTAATGAAAAAGGTATCTTAAATGATTACTGTGGAGAATTTGCAGGTCTTGAAAGACTAGAAGCTCGACCTGTTATTGTAAAAGCTTTAGAGGATGCTGGTTATATTGTAAAAATAGAAGAGCATATTCATCAAGTTGGACATTGTTATAGATGTAAAAATATTGTTGAACCATTTATCTCTCAACAATGGTTTTTAAGTGAAAAAATTGCAGCTAATTCTATTGCTAAAACAAAAGAAAATAACAACTTTCACCCAGCACATTGGATAAACTCATACACAGCATGGATGGATGAGCTTAGACCATGGTGTATCTCAAGACAATTATGGTGGGGACATAGAATCCCTGTATTTAATTGTGATACAGAGAGTTGTGGTCATCAATGGGCTGATAAAAATGATGAGCCAGAATGTTGTCCAAAATGTTCAAGCAAAAGTTTTTCTCAAGATCCAGATGTACTTGATACTTGGTTCTCTTCAGCACTTTGGGCTATGTCACCACTTGGATGGGGAAATAATGGTAAATTAAAAGAGTTATACAATGAAGTAGAAGATATGAAAGACTTTTATCCAAATTCATTATTAATTACTGGTTTTGATATTATGTTCTTCTGGGTAGCTAGAATGATGATGATGGGTGATCACTTTATGGGTGAATTACCATTTAAAGATATCTATATGCATGCCCTAGTTCGTGATGAGCATGGTGCAAAAATGTCAAAATCAAAAGGTAATGTTATAGATCCACTAGATATGGTTGAGGAACACTCAGCTGATATCATTAGATTTACACTTGCTTACCTTGCAGTTCAAGGTAGAGACATTAAACTTGGTGAGAAAAATTTAGAACAATTTAGAAACTTTACAAATAAGTTATATAATGCAACAAACTTCCTACAACTTAATGTAGATACATTCCCTGATTTAAAAGATATTGAGGTAAAAACTGCACTTGGTAAGTATATGCAATCAAGACTTTCACACGCAGTTGATAGCGTAAGAGAAACTTTAGAAGCTTACAAGTTTAATGAAGCTGCTTCTGAACTATATAAATTTGTATGGAATGAGTTTTGTGATTGGGGTATAGAGTACTCAAAAGGTGACAAAAATAGTATCGTAGAACTGGGAGCCATTTTTAAAGAAACATTAAAAATGGTAAGTCCATTTATGCCATTTATTGCAGATCATTTATATCACAAACTAAGTGGTACTACTATTGAAGATGGTGAATCATTGATGATAAATAACTTCCCTTCAAATATCAAAAAAGATGAAGAAGTAGAAGCTATGTTTGCAGTTATTGAAGAATCTATTACGGCTCTAAGACGAGCAAAAGTTGTTATTGATATGGGTAATAGTAAAATAGCAAAAGCTTATATCAAATTAAACAAGTCAATAGATACGGAATTAGCAAAACCATTTATAGAAAAACTAGCAAAAGTAGAATCTATAGAGTTTGTAGATGCAAAAGTTGAAAATAGTATTACTGATGTTTCTGATAACTTAGAGGTATATTTACCAACTGGTGAAATAGATATGACTCCAATTATTTCAAAACTTACTAAGCAAAAAGAAAAACTAGAAAAAGAGATAGCAAAACTAAATAGTATGCTTTCAAATGAAAGATTTGTAGCAAATGCACCAGAAGCTGTTATCGCAGAAAATAAAGCTGGTCTTGAAGCTGCTCAAGATAAGTTAACAAAAGTTGACGCAGAATTAATCTCACTCAACGGATAAAAGTTGTGACTTAGGTCACAGCATCCTTGAACAAAATATACTCCAATAGTTTTTACTAAAACCTTTTTTACTCAATATTAAAAAAATTTAAATCACATCTGTACTAATCAAAAGCTTTAATGAAATTTTTGTTAGAATGAAGAATATTTTTTAAGGGGTACAAAATGAAAAAACTGTTTATACATATGTTAGTAATAGCTGGACTTTTAAGTTTTGCAAATGCAAAAGAAGTTAAAATTGGTGTTGTTATGCCTATGAGTGGTCCAATAGGTGGATTTGGTCAAAGTGCTAATAAAGGGATTCAATTAGCGCATCAATTACAGCCAACACTAAAAAATGGTGATACAATCAAGATAATTTTATTAGATAATAAATCAGATAAAATAGAATCAGCAAATGCAATGCAAAAACTTGTTTCAAGTGATAAGGTATCAGCTGTTATTGGAGCACTTACATCTACAAATACTATGGCTATTACAAAAATAGCTGGACAAAATAGAACCCCAATGGTTGCACCAGTTGCTACAAATATACTCGTAACAAAAAATAGAAAATATGCAAATAGAGTATGCTTTTCAGATGCTTTTCAAGGTCAAGTTGCAGCAAACTTTATAAAAAATGAGCTAAAAAAATCAAAAGTTGTAATTATTACTGATGTAAAACAAGATTATTCTATTGGTATTTCTAAAGTTTTCAAAAAAGCATTTAAAAAAATGGGTGGAAAGGTTTTAAAGCAAGTTAAAATCACATCAGGAACAAGTGACTTTAAAGCTGTAGTATCGAGTATCAAAAGTATGAATGCAGAACTTGTATTTTTCCCTATCTATTCAGCAGAAGCTGCACTTATTGCAAAACAAGCAAAACAACTTGGACTTAATGTACCTTTTGTAGGAACTGATGGGATGACTGCTGATAAAATTTTCTTTGAAACTGGTGGAAAAGCTGTAGAAGGTTTTTATAATACAGATCTTTATTCAAGCGATGCACCAAAAACAACAAAAGCTAGTCAAGAATTTGCAAAAGCATACAAAGAAAAATACAATGAAAATGTACATCCTTTTGCAGCTCTAAGTGCTGATTCATACAATATTATTGTAAATGCAATTAACCAATGTAAAAATGCAAATGATGGACCTTGTATCAATAAAAAAATTAAATCTACACAAAAATTCGCAGGTGTATCTGGTGTAATCACTATTGAAGAAAATGGAGATGCAACAAGAAGTGCAGTTATAAACCAAATCCAAAATGGAAAAATGGTTTATAGAACTACTGTAAATCCTTAGAGAAAAATACAGCTTGTATAAAAATAAGCTGTATATAAAATATAATGGATATTTCAACTTTTATTCAACAACTTATTAACGGTGTTAGTCTAGGTTCAATGTATGGACTTATTGCTATTGGATATACTATGGTCTATGGAGTTTTAAGACTTATTAACTTTGCCCATGGTGATATTATGATGGTTGGTGCATTTGCTGCATTTTTTGGTATGAGTATTTTAGGACTTAATATCTATACTGGAGTTTTATTTGCAATACTCATATCAGTTATTGTTGGCGTACTTACAGATAAGGTAGCTTACAAACCACTAAGACATGCTCCTAGAATTTCATTACTCATTACAGCTATTGGGATTAGCTTTTTTCTAGAAAATATTGTCAATGTACTCTTTGGTGGAACTCCGAAATCTTTTCATGCTCCAGAATTTTTTGATCAAACATTTACAATTGGAGATGCTATATTTACACCTTTAGTATTTATTGTTCCATTTGTAACTATTATACTTTTACTCTTGCTTTTAGCACTTTTGTATAAAACTAAATATGGTATAGCAATTCGAGCTTTAGCTTTTGACATAAAAACAGTTGCACTTATGGGAATTGATGTAAACAGAATCATTATGTATGTATTTGTCATAGGTTCCTCTCTAGCTGCTGTTGGTGGAGTATTTTGGGCTATTAGTTATCCAATACTTACACCTTATATGGGTATTATGATAGGACTAAAAGCTTTTGCAGCTGCTGTGTTAGGTGGTATTGGTTCTGTATATGGTGCATTTTTAGGTGGTATTATTTTAGGTTTTACAGAAGTGATTTTTGTAGCTTTTTTTCCAGAACATGGTGGATATAAAGATGCTATTGCTTTTATATTTTTAATCTTTGTTTTACTTTTCCGTCCAACTGGTATTATGGGAATCAATTTTGAAAAGGCGAGGTTTTAATATGTTTCCACTCAGTCGTATAAACTTATTGAAACTTCTTTTAATTCTTTCAATTTTTGGATTTTTATTTATTGCACAAAATAACTTTAATGACTACACAATAAGAATACTTAATAATATTGCAATATTTATTGTCTTAGCTGCTTCTTATAATCTTATTAATGGTGTTACTGGACAATTTTCTCTTGAACCAAATGGTTTTGTTGCTATTGGCGCTTATGTTACTGCTTTAGCACTATTGAGTGAAGATATGAAATGGGAACTATTTCAACTAGAAGATCCTCATCCTTATATTTTAGCTTTAAATTTGGATTTGATACCTGCTTTGTTATTAAGTGGTATTGCTGCTACTGTAGTTGCTGTTTTTCTAGCAACTCCTGTATTTAGAGTAAGAGGTGATTATCTAGCTATTGTTACACTGGGTTTTGGATTTATTATTAAAGTGATTGCTATAAATACTCCTGAATTTACCAATGGTTCTATTGGTCTTAATGAGATACCTTCGGTTATCAATCTTTACTGGACAGGTGGGATTGCAATTTTGACTGTAATTTTTATGTTAAATATTATTTATTCAAAATATGGAAGAGCTATGAAAGCTGTAAGAGATGATGAAGATGCAGCAAGTGCAATAGGGATAAATACTTTCAAAATAAAAACTCTAGCTTTTGGTACAAGTGCATTTTTTGAAGGTGTTGGTGGAGGTCTTTTAGCAATATTACTTTCAACTATTAGCCCAGATTTGTTCACTTTCTTTTTAACTTTTCAACTCCTTATTATCATCGTTTTAGGAGGGCTAGGTTCTATGACTGGTGCTATTATTGGTTCAGTTATTGTTATAGGTGGAATGGAATGGCTACGATTCCTTGATGCTCCTTTGAGTTTATTTGGATTTGATTTTGGTTCTCATCCAGGGCTTCGAATGGTTGTATTTTCTGTTTTACTTATTATCATTATGCTTTTTGCAAGAGAAGGTATTATGGGTAAAAAAGAGCTTAGTGATATTTTCAAGAAAAAAGGTTCTAAATGACATTAGAAGTCAAAAATATCACAAAAAACTTTGGTGGAGTTGTTGCTATTAATGATACTTCATTTTCTATAGAAGAAAAACAGATATATGGACTAATAGGTCCTAATGGTGCAGGGAAAACTACACTTTTTAATATCATCACAGGTAACTACAAGCCCTCATCTGGAGATGTTTTTTTAGATGGAGTAAAAATCACAAAGAAAAAAAACTACAAAATAGTACAAGCTGGTATTGCCCGAACATTTCAAAATATACGATTGTTTTCCTCTATGAGTGTTGAGGAAAATATCTTAATCGGATTTGACAATACTGCAAAGTATTCTTATCTTGAATCTATGTTTCGATTACCAAGATTTTATTCAAATGAAAAAAATATCAAACAAAAAGCATATGAGATTATGGAGTTTCTTGATATTGCACAATTTAAAGATGAATTAGCCACAAGTCTAAGCTATGGGAGCCAGAGAAAAGTGGAGATAGCAAGAGCACTAGCCACACAACCTAAACTACTACTTCTCGATGAACCAGCTGCTGGTATGAATCCAAATGAGACACACGAACTAGCAAATTTACTTTTCAAAATAAGAGATCATTATAACCTTACTATTTTACTTATAGAACATGATATGAAGTTTGTCAATCATATCTGCGAAAAAGTTATGGTACTTGACTATGGAAAAACAATTTTTGAAGGTGACATAAAAGATGCCATCAATGATGAAGAGGTTATTAAAGCCTACTTAGGAGACTTCAAACATGCTTAAAATAAAAAATTTAGAAGTGTATTATGGTCTTATAAAAGCAGTGAGAGGTATTGATTTTGAAGTTCCTCAAGGTCAGATTATCTCTTTGATTGGTTCTAATGGTGCAGGAAAAACATCAACATTAGAAGCTATAGTTGGAGATGTCAAAAAAAGTGGTCAAATACTTTATAAAGAAACAGATATTATAAAGCAAGAAACACATAAGATAGTACAAAATGGCATTTCTCTTGTACCAGAAGGGAGAAGAGTATTTATAAATCTTACTGTTGAAGAAAATCTCAAAATCGGTGCTTACAACAATGAAGCATATTTTGAAGAAAAAAAAGAGCATATGTATCAACTCTTTCCAAGGCTTATAAGTAAAAAAGATCAATTAGCTGGAACAATGAGTGGTGGTGAGCAACAAATGCTAGCAATTGCACGAGCATTGATGAGTAATCCAAAGCTTTTAATGTTAGATGAACCAAGTATGGGACTTGCTCCAAAAATAGTCTCTGAAGTACTTGATATCATTTCAAATCTAAAAAAGGAAGGCTTAACTATCCTTCTTGTAGAACAAAATGCTTATGCTGCTTTAGCTATAAGTGACTATGGTTATATTTTAGAAAACGGCTCTATCGTATTACAAGGTAATTCAGCAGAACTACTAAAAGACAATAATATAAAAGAGAAATATTTAGGTGCTTAAACATTTCTCTTTAGAAAATGAATCTTCAAGCACTTTTTGCTATAATGTATACCATTAAATAAGTAATAATCACGAGAATTATACTTAATAAAAAGAGATAAAATATGAAAAACATTTTTGCAAATATATCTAAAATTTGGATTGTCATTTTTGTAATACTTCTTATAATATCTTTTGTTTCTATTCAATTAACGGCACCTGCACCAAAAAAAGAACTCTCAATTGCTACAGGTTCTATAGGAAGTGACAGTTATGCTTATGCTATGTCTTACAAAGCCTTACTGGAAGAGGAAGGTGTAGTTCTAAAAGTAATTCCTACGCAGGGAAGCTTAGACACTATTGGATACCTTGATTCAAAAAAAGTTGATATAGGGTTTGTACATAGTGGGATTTTACTCAATAAAAGAGAATACAACTTTGAATCACTAGCAAGTGTATATTATGAGCCACTTTGGATATTTTATAGAAATGATGGTTATGGACTCAACTATCTTATAGAAGCTACTGGAAAAAATGTCGGAATAAGTATAACCAATGATGGTACATATGATTTAGCCCTGAAGCTATCAGAAGCAAATGGACTTATTAAAAGTGTAAAAGCATCTTATATGTATGATGAAGAGGCACTAAAACAACTCAAAGATAAAAAAATAGATATATTTGTAACCTTAGCAACAAAAGACAATCACAACATCCAAGAACTTCTTGCAGACCCAAGTATAGAACTTATGAGTTTACAAAGAATCAATGCCTATACTCAAAAGTTTGATTATCTATTATCTTTGAAGCTTTATGAAGGAAGTATTGACCTTTATAAAAACCTACCATCAAAAGATGTAAATCTCTTAAGTACGACACAAAACCTTGTCTGTAATCCAGATATTCCAGGTGAACTTTTACGAATTTTTCTAAAAAAAGTACAAGAGATACATGGGCAAAAAACATTTTTCCAAAATTCTGATGAATTTTTAAACTCTAAACATATAGATACAGTTATCAACGATGATGCAGAGCTTTATTTACTCAATGGGGAGTCTTGGTTAGAAACTATCTTTCCATATTGGATAGCATCTAATATCGATAGACTAAAGCTTCTTATTATCCCTCTTATTTGGCTTATTATTCCACTATTTAAAAGTATCATCCCTTTGTATATTTTTACAATTCGTTCAAAAATATTTAG
>JGI10211J34971_10004693_pt1 | contig 10814 bp, 6 predicted proteins | sample Etolagsediment_FD_34971 | JGI IMG/M metagenome (IMG submission 34971)
ATTTTCTTCTTCTTAAAAAGGGGACTGTCGCCATTGGGATTCAATAGCGACAGTCCCGCCTTATTATTATTTCAGAAAGGTCATCTTTCCGACCATCTGCTGTTGACCAGAGACGAGACGGTAGAAATACAGACCGGATGAAACAGGTTTGCCTTTGCCATCCAAACCATTCCAGACAACATCATGGTTTCCAGCAGAGAGTGGTTGATCCACCAGAGTGGCCACATGCTGTCCCAGCTGATTGTAGATGATCAGATGAACATCATCTGCTCTTGGGATCTGGAAAGCAATGGTTGTGCTTGGGTTGAAGGGGTTGGGATAGTTACCCAGTGCAAAGCCGTCAGGCATCACAGCATTGTCGATACTTACCGTACTCAACACCAGATCCTCCTGATAGAGAGGGACTAGTTTATAGGCAGAGGAATCCAGATAGGTACCAAAGTGGTGATAGACCCATCCTCTAACAGATTCAAAGACAGAACCTGCTGGTGGTTGGATATAGGCACCAAAGGCCAGACTATCCGAATCATCATCCACTCTGACGGCGCCGCTGCCATCATCGATAAGCAGAATGTCAAATGGGGTCGGATCGTTTTCGAGAATGGTGGCATCCTCGACCTTGACCACAACATTACCCCACTGTTCGGCGGTGGTTGGCCAGCGCAGATCGCCAGTGGCGACGACAGGTTCTTCAGGCACTTCCAGACCAAAGTCCAGCAGATCGATCTCTGAGGTTATGAAGAACTCGGTCATGTTGGATGTACTGTTGCCTTCAGGGGTGACATATTCAGCGATATATCCTTCCATCTGGATCAGGTCACCCTCATAAAGCACAGGGTAAGCGGATGAATCAGGATGATAACTCAGGATAGAGGACCAGGGTCCACCATCCACATCCTGAATGATGAACTTGATTCCATTACCGGCATATGATAGCCCTGTGGGCATGGTTACAATACCCTGAATGGTGACGATCATGGTGTCGGTCCAGCCAGCATAGTAGTAGCTGGTATCTGCAAACCAGACGCTGCTGTCCAAAGCCGTATATTTGGGGAGGAGATCACTGTAGCGAACCTGCTGGATGGCCTGAATGCGGGTCAAGCCATTGGCAAATTCAAGATCACTGGCAATGCGAGGCTCAAGCTTAAATGCGCCGAAGGAATACTCCAGCACACCGGTAATGGATGAGAATTCTGCATCTAATTCTGGTGTATAGAAATAGTCAGCGGCATCATCAACGACCAGGTCGTTTGTCCCATCGCTTACCAGCCATTCGCCATAACCCAGATCAGCATTGGTAACGGTTACATTTTCGATGGTAATGAGACAGCTTTCATACAGTTCCATATCCATATCCAGCGTCACCACCATGGGGTTCATGGTATGACCTGAGCTTAGGATCTCAAACTCGGTAACATCCAGAATTTCGGTCAGATCGTTGTATTCAGCAACGGTACCAGTCAGACGAACCTCGTCGCCTTCCTTCATGGTTCTACCGGGATCATAGACTTTGATGCCGGAAAGAGCTGCTTCGTCATCCTGTATGAAATAGTAGCGTAGATCATCTTCAGGATAGAAGGCATAGGGTTCAGCGGTGACAATACCCTCGATAGTGACAGATGCACCCGTGGGGATGGTCCCATCCTGGATCTGAGAGATGGCAGTCACATCACCACCATAGACCACATAAACAAAGGCGTCCGTGGTGCTTAGGCCACCCAGATCGTCCGTTGCGCTGATGGCATAACTGACGACAGCATCAGGTGCCTGAGCAGGAATCACTGCTGACCAAACATCATCATCGCCTTCTGTCATGACGACAACCATTTCTACACCGCTATTGACGACATATGCCAAAGAGGCTGAGACCACATCACTATTGTCGATGATCATGGCAGAAACCGTTACCTCGTCCAACGGGGTTGGGCTGGCAGGATCCTGGGATACATCGGTGATCAGAGGTGTGGGATCGCCAATTTGTTCCAGATCTGAATAGTAGCGGGGGAAGACCTGAAAGTTTTCATAGTAGCGACCCACGATGGCTGTCAGATTAAAATACCCCAGCATGGCTTCATAATTATGGAGATCAGTATCCCCATCGATGCGCATGGTGAGTGTCGTTCCACTGGGATCGCTGATGGTCAAATTTACGCTGGAGGTCCCTGTTGGCCAGGTCCCGCTCACAATGGTGACACTGTCAATACGGACATATTCAGACTCATATGTTACGCCATTCGTGGCGATTTCATCCAGCGTCAGGACTTGAATTTCCGGGAGATCATTGCCACTGCTAAGAAGCTCAATATCGGTGGGTGCGCTTGGAGCGATTTCGATCAAACCACCATAGATATCGATGGCACCAGAAACGATGACTTCATCTCCAACTGCCAGCCCAGCATCAAATCCACCGGCATAGATCACCATACCACCGGTATCGTCCTGAATGGCAGCCTGGGTTGAGGACCCGCTCGTGCCCCATGTGGTGGCAGTCACAATGCCCTGGATGATCGTGGGTGTGCCATCAGGTAAAAGGCGTGCTTCCGCGATGGTGAGCGGTGTTACTGCGCCCAATTCTGTGATCCAATCCGAGATCAAAGCGATCTGCTCAGTTGTCAGGGTGCCGCCCACAGGCATGATCTGTCCATGGACACCTGTTCCGGCAACCTTATTATATAGGACGGATGCAGCAGGATCGCCTGAAGCAACCCTCAGCGCTGGAGCATAGTTTGTAGAGACCACATCAACCAGATTGGCTTCGGCTGAGCCGCTTGCCAGACTTAAACCACCCGAGTTGCCGTGGCAACCCACACAACTGACTGTAAATATGGGTTGAATCTCTGCATCGAAATCAACGGCGTGCAAAGACACAGCCGCGAGTACCATGAGAGGTATCAAGTACCAACGTTTCATATTCTTTCTCCTTTTCGTTACACATTTTGTGGAGCAGCCAAGAGTCTGCCCTTTACCCGGTATTTCTATTTGATCACTAAAAATTTACCGACCTGGGTTTCCCCGCTTCGGTGATTTTCTACCGTGTAAACGTACATCCCTGTGGCGATCGGTTCATCAAACTTTGTTATAAGATCCCAGGGGTGTTCACCGCCGGAGAAAATCGTTTTTCCGCCTGGCACATTGGCAATGTCACCGCCAGCGTAGGTCAGACCATCATGCTGAATCTCTTCAATGAGATCCCCACCCAGGGTGTAAATGCGGATCAAGGCACTTTCAGGGAGATTCCGGAACCAGATCAAGCGGTCTCGCTGACCACTCCCATCCCAGAGGGCGCTGGTTCGATACGGATTGGGATAGACGGAAACCGCTGCAGATGCAGCATCCTGGACAGGCTGAGTTCCCGGGATCACATTGATACGATTCTCGTTTCTGGAGCTCTCCAGACTTTCCAATCCCGTATTCTCATCCCCGCCGTCATAAGCGGTAACGGCATAGATCGTTTTACCTGGCCAGCCGTTCTGGACACCCTGATTCACCCATTTGTAATGATAGAAGCGGCCGTTTATCTCAACCGAATCAGCAAGACCCAGGTCATTTTTGATCCTGACCAGATCAAAGCCACTGTCATAACCGAACTCATCGCCAACAAGATCAAATTCAGCCAATAATGAATATTGGGCGGTGTTGCCCACGGTTTTAGCGCTGCCGTAAATGCGATATCCTGCGAAATCCCGTTTCCTTGAAACCGGATCCAGAGCAAATTCAGGTGAGTTATCCCAATACAGGGAAACCTGCTGATCATCAGCAATTACTGCCAGGGCCGGCGAGGGGGGTGGTTCTGGAACGATATAGCGATCCAGGACGCCATTCATATTCAGATCTTCATCCCCGTCAAGTTCACCATTGCCGTTGACATCTTCCCCATTGAATGCTTTCTGAGCCCAGTCAGCATTCTTGATCAGATCCTGCCGTCTGAGAAAATCATTATTTGAGCCTTGATGAGACCAGGGAGCTCCCAGGACAGCAAAGACCACATTCACCGATTCACCCACAGGGAGCAGAAATCCGTCCCCCTCAGCCTGGGTGCCAAAAGGCCCAGCGGAAACCAGCATCATCCAGGAATTGGGCAGATTGAACCAGGGTTGGCTTTCATTATTCTGAACAAAATCCTGATCATAGAATGGGGAGTCGGAAAGCTTGGCATAGCGTTCCACATCATCGATGGGCATATTGAATTCCGGAATGTCCTGATTTTCCGGACTGTTCCAGCGCCACTGATTATAATAGGTGTACCAATCACCTTGATTGTCTGCATGCGAGGTGGCTCGCCGGTTGGGTCCATGGAGCGCCATGATACCGAAATAAACCCGGGACCAGCCATCATCGCCGTCAAAATCATACTGATAGCCAATGTTCCTGGGATATCCATTGTTGTTGTAGGAGCGCTCAAAGCCGTTGATGTTGTCATACCAGCTGAAGCCGCTACCCGGCTCCCAGCGACTCTTGTAATTCATGTTGTTGACCGAGGCATCAGCCCAGATCCCTGCAAAAATATCCTTGATCGGCCAGCCAGTGCCGGTGGAATCGACGCGGTCAGAACGATTGGTGAGGGTATAGTCCAGGATCACAAAAGATTCCATGAAGGAATGTGACCAGGCATATGATTCGAGATGAACTTCTATCCCCAGCGGCTCATGGTTGATCAGGTCGCCATTGAAATCATTGAAGTCCGCCAGCAAGTCCTGATGACTCACGGCATCCAGAGAAAAATAGCTGGCCAATGGGGAGGTACTGGCAGATGATATACTTGAGCGGGTCCGGATGGTATCACCAAGTGAACTGGAGGTGGTGAATTCAAACCCCTCTTCACCATAATCAAAGGCACCATCCACAATGGCTGTTGAAACGCGAGCAGGTTGGGGAATGCCATTGATGACGGGAATGCCGCCGACCCAAAGTCCACCATAACTCAGGAGCTCTACCATCTCACGTTCAATGCCATATTGTTTGTAGCGGGCTGACGGTTGATCCGGGTTGTTCCAGCCTTCGCCTATGATGCCGAAATTGGTGACGGTGAGGCCCATTTCACCCACAATGGTATAATTATCATAGTCATCAATGGCTGTTTTATGCAGTTGTGCAAAACCGGTGTGGGGCAGGGCCCAAAAGAGGGAGAAGAGGGTCGCAAGAACGCTTGGTCGCATTTGGTCAAGATAATATTCTGACCTCCACGGGAAAGTAAAAATCCATCACTAATTGAATTCAAATGTGAAAGGTTTGTGCCCGGCTTGTTGAGTTGGGGAGATGGGGCGTTGGTGGATTGGGGCGTTGGGTATAAGGGGTATAGCGGTTTAGAGGATACATTGGGACCAGGTTTCGATGTACTTCAGTATTCGCTATTCCTTGTTCGATATTCGATATTCAATATCCCAGCTCCTTGCGTCTCTGCGAGAGAAGGACGGCGGTGGGTTGGAATGTGGGGTTAGGGGTATAGGAGCTAACTAAAATCCAGGTCGACCAGTTTGTTCTGCTTTTTCCAGAATCGCCGGTATACCAGGCTGGGCTGTTTTTGAATGGTCTCCGTTTCCAGCATGCGGGTCAGGGCATCTGATATATCGCGTTCCAGACTAAAGGCCTCAGCTGTGAGTTCAGCTCTTTTCTCAGGCGGCACCTGGTAGGCTTCTTTTAGCCAGCGTGTTTCCAAGCTGGCCAATTCTGCCCGGATCAGTCCCTGTCGATGGGCATAATCCTGCATGATGCGCCGGTGCAGCACTTCATGACCCCACCAGAAGATATCATCATCATAGGTTTCGACCCCTTCACCTACAAATGAAGTCGGTAGGGGGTCGGGTCCAAACCATACGGGTTTGAACACACTGGTACAGGGGCTGGATGATGCCGTGGCCCAATAGGTTTCTGCATCCTGAGTGAGATGGGCGACAAAGGAGGCGGTGGTCTGGCTTGACTGGCGCGCCGGACTGGCCCCTGCATGGGCACATACATGATTCATCAAAAAATGTTTGTCTGGCCCATAGGGCTCATCGCCGTGATCACGCAAATGGGCAAATGCATCTGTGAGTCCATAGGCCTTTTGTCTCAAAAGTCCCTGGGAGCGGGTCCGGCGGACTTTGCAGGCTGAAAAATGGGTGTAGAATTTGTCGGAATAGCATCTGGCAAAGTGAAAATCACTTTTCTTTTTGATCCATCCTTTTTCCATGGCGTGGTAGATCACGTCTTCATGCATGAGGTCAAAGTCAGAGCCGATGGTGAGACCGTTGCTGATGGCATAATAATCTTCGACCTTCTTTGCCACCCAAAGATGACCCGCAGTCTCCAGAACCCAGGCTTCCTGGGGATCAGCGATGAGAAAACTATTATGATAGTAAAAATTTTGGTTGCGGTAGCCACCGTTTCCACCTTGCCCGTATTTGTCCAACAACTCGGTGATTGTCTCCAGTGCGCCCCTTGCAGTGCTGCGGCGTTCGAGGGCCAAGCGAAGCAGATCCATCCCCGTGAGTCCTGTGTCCTTTTGGACCGGCATGCGGGTGAAAACGGCCTCATTGCCGATGACGACGCCCCGGTCATTGGCACCGATCTCAGCCCCCCACATCCAAAAAGGGCGACTGATGAGGACGGCATGGGTCTCTTCCACCTGAGGGATACTCATGTAGGTACATTCTACGCGCTCGCCAGGGTCATGTTTGCATTCAGGCAGATATTCGAGAAGCTGAACTTCTGACGGTTCCCGATCACTATTCTTGCCGAAGATCATACTCCCATCACTGGTAACGGAAGGCAGGGCAACAAAGGTATCACACATGCTTATGGTCCCTTATCTTTTGATCTTGCCAGGAAGAACGAACTCGTAGCGCTTTCCCAGGAGCTTGGTCTTGATCCAGCGGTCCAGACGTCGAAGCCCCAGAAACAAGCGCCAGATCAATTTGTCTTCTTTATAATATGCCTTGACCTCATCCAATACCAAGGGTTCCATCTTATCTGCTGTTTCAGCATTGATGAGTGATATCCATTGAGGGACCAGATCAGCACACTGCTCTTTAAAGAGATTGGCGATGAGGTCAGTATACACCAGCCGTCTATCATAATAACGAGTCATCACATCATCCAGAAATTGCCAGCGGATCAACCACCTCAAAAAAGAAGGGGCACTCTTCAGTAGCAGCTCGGGGTCCAGACTTTCCTGGCCGTTTATGCGCATCAGTGGCGTGCTGGTGTCAATGAACAAGAGCTCACCAGTCTCGGAATAGACCCAATTTGACAGCTGACCATCAATGGCCAATGCTAACCGGGGGTGATGTTCATCATTGAAGCGCCAGATCTTTTCGATCTCTCGGATGATCCCGGCAGCCATGGCCTGATTTTCCTCAGGACGGTTGGTCTGGATCAGCTGGTGACAAAACCGTTGTGGATCAAGCTGATCCTGTAAAATGTACAGAGTAAATATTCCTGATAGACCTTTAACGATGGCCGTTTTGTCAGGAGGGATGGTCAGTCCGGCTGATCTGAGGTGCTCACAATAAAGCCTATAGTTGTCTGCATATTTGACTGCCTCAGTTTTATCTTCAAAAAGAGGCATACGCTTGGCAGCGGTCTGGTCCTGATTATCGATCTCGAGCACGCAGGAAATCTCACCATACCCCAGTATGGAACAGGGAATGGCAGCCTTGACAGGGTCTCGTGGATCCAACCCATTTTCAAACTGTTGAAGTCGTTCAGGACTAAGCATTAAATATTATTTTTTTTGCGAAAGCCAAACAGGGATTTCGCCTGTTCCTTCACTTTGATGGCCACCCGCAGTTTTCGGGCAGAATCCAGAGCCTCATCCAACTGTTTCAGGACCCATTCCAGCTCATCTGATGTGATGGTAAGAGGGGGCATGAATTGACAGATCCGTTTGTCGTTGTTGGCGTAGATCATGAGAATGTCATGATCATAGGCCGCCTTGGTCAAGGCCGGGCCAGCATATTCATCCCGCAGCTCCAGACCCACCATGAGTCCGGCTTGACGAATTCCAAGAAAGAATTTGGGGTACTTTTCCTGCAGGAGTTCCAAACCCTGACGGAGTGTTTCGGCTCGGTCATTCACCTGCTCTAGAAAATCAGGATCAGAGGAAATATCCAGAACCTTGCGGGCCACTCGACACCCCAGTTCAGCGCCACCAAAGGTGGAGATATGTATAAAGGGGTTTTTCTTGAAGATGGCATCCAGAGGCTCGCGGATAATGGTTGCCGCGATGGGGTAGATCCCACCAGATAGTCCTTTTCCCGTAATCACCATATCGGGAATGATACCTGAAGGCTTAAAAGCCCACAAAGTACCTGTGCGACCCAAACCAGACTGCACCTCGTCAATGATGAGCAGGGCACCATGCTGATCGCAGAGAGATCGAACGGTTTGCAGATACCCTGGATTGGGAATGGTGATGCCCAGCGTGGCCGGGATGGTTTCCAGAATGACCGCAGCCACATTGTTGTCAAGCATTTGTTCCAGAGCATCCACATCGTTGAAGGGGATTTGAATGTGGTCCTGCTGGGTTAGCCCGAAGGGATCCCTGTATTGGGCATCTCCCACTGATATGGCCAGACCCGTATGACCATGATAGCCCCCCCTGGCAGAAATGATTCGTTTGCGACCCGTATGTCCCAAAGCGATTTTCAAGGCCAGGTCAACGGCTTCTCCACCGCCCACAGAAAAAATGGTCACATTCAGATCGCCAGGCAGTCCCTGAGCCAGTTGTTTGGCCAGATCAGATCGTTCCTTGCTCATAAGGTGATGGTTGCCGATATCCAGCTCGTCCAGGGCAGACCGGAGGACATCGCTGATCTCCTGGGAACGATGTCCTAGATTAAAAACCCCACCATTGCTGTGACAATTGAAGAGTCGCTTCTTTCCCTCAATATCATAGAGCCAGGGGCCTTCTCTGCGGCCCATGACAAAATCCATCCCATAGCGTTCATAGAAGCTGACCTTCCCTGCGGAAACATGGTCGGCATAGTCCTGGATGATGGATCTTTTATCCATTTGGATTTAAGATTTAGTAATTCCAGTAGATGGATATGAAATGCCGGGGACCCAGGGTATGGGTGAGTTGATACAGTGAGTACCCCAACTTGAAATTGTCCCAATTGGCCACAAAACCGGCAGAAGGAAGGATAGAGATGTCTTCGCCGGCCGTTGCGATCTGAACACTTGCCAGAACTTCCAGCAGGTCCAGAACTGGATAAGTTGCGGCCATGGTCAGGGGAACCTCCCCTGATGTGAACTCAGTCTGGAGTTTGATCTTTGGGAGCTTCCATTCCATCTCCAGCCACAATTCAGTGGGGAAACTGGTACGCTCTTCCTCCAGCTCTTGGGAAGTACCTAAGTGACTGATTCCCGCGCTGAATAGTATGGATTCGGAATAATTAAATGCTGCGGCCATGTTGAGGGACAGTCCATTGGCCGAGGCATTTAAGGTCCGTTCATACAGATATTCAACACCGGCTCCAACGATCACTGAGCCAATGGCCTGGGAATAGGATGCGCCTGTATTAAAAAGAGCATAGCCGAAGGTGCTTAAGGGGTCTTCTGTGGGGATATCTCCCCGATACTCAATGTTTCCGATCTGCATGGTGCGGAATCCAAAATAGCTGTTATCCAATTCCAGTCCGATGATGCCACCCTGAATATCGGCGACCCAGTTCCAGACGCTCAAATCAAGCTGGCGAGCAGGATGGGTCAAAATGCGAGTGGGTTTAATAATAGGGTTATTGGTGATCCCCAGGGCTGCTGCCTGGGCATTGTTTGGCGCATTGAGTATATCCAGACTACTCTGACTCCAGATGCTGGTCACTAAGAATAACAGGATGGTGATTTGACGTAACATGTTAAAAATTCACTCCCCAGCCTAAATAAGTGCGCAGACCTTCATTGACAACGCCCCCAGCCAGACCAAGATCAATGTGCAGTCGGGTCTGGTTTTTTCCAAAGGCTAAATTATAGCGGGCGCTCAATCCAGGATGCATACTGCCATCTTCAAATGCGATGCCTGTGTGCAGACTCAGATCCTTGAGGCCGTTGTATAGCACGGCGATTCTAAAAATATCGGATTTGATAAAATAATGATCATGTTCTACTGCCAACTGGAGCATGCCTATGTCCTGCAGCCATCCAGTGGCCAAACTCATGGGCAATACATCCTGGTAGCTTCCGCCGCGCTCGAAGACCTCCTGGGTCTTCCATTTGTAAGCGCTATTCCAATCCTTGACGGCAATGGCCAGCGTCCCCGTTGACGTAGCTTTGTAGACGACTCCCAGGCCGGCACCAAAGCCGCTACCCTTGAGATCAAGCCATCCCTCATCTGAGCTGAATTGTTTTGACAGCAGTTTAAAGGAAAGACCAAAAGCCAGTCGGTCGCTAAAACGATTGCTGAAACTCAAGAAATAGGTCGTCTCGGAGTCACTGAGATCACCAGCATAATAGCCCCTTGAATCCCGTGCTTCGATGCCTCGGGTCCCGGCTGAAACAAGTCCCATACTGAGATGGGCCGTGGGGGGAAGGGGCAAGCCAACGTTCAGTGAATAGATGTATCTGTCCAGGGGCAGGTTAACCAGGCCGGCATTCAGGTTCCGACCTTCAGTCCAGGCTCTGGCTGCTGGATTTTGGGTGTAGGCATTGTCACTGGTATTGGCAAAGAGTGTGATCCCGCCAGTCCCAGCGGAAAGGGGATCCATGACCATCCTGTTGCTGGTTCCTGTATAGCCCCCCAGATCGGATGCTTCCAGGATTGACCATCCTGCCAAGAGGATGAAAAGGAATCGGATCAGCATAAAGTTCTTCAATTGATCACCATCACTTTCGTCCAT
>JGI10211J34971_10004696_pt1 | contig 10811 bp, 9 predicted proteins | sample Etolagsediment_FD_34971 | JGI IMG/M metagenome (IMG submission 34971)
TTTAATAATTTATTTACTAAATATGGTGTAAATATATATGCCACTACTAGTGACATAAGTAGTGCAATAGGTACAAATACTGGTAATGGATGCATAAATTGTCCCATCATTCCACCAACAAAAAACATAGGTATAAATGTCATAATAATAGCAATCGTAGCTACATTTGTCGGATTACCAATCTCATTTGTAGCTTCTACAGCAATTTGTGCTATAGACTTATCTTTGCTATCATGTGAGTGCATATGTCTATGAATATTTTCAATTACAATAATAGCAGCATCTACTAGTAATCCAAGACTTAATAGTAATGCAAATAATGTAATTCTATTAATAGTCTCACCAATCATAAATCCTACAAAAAGTGTAAGAGCAAGAATCATAGGTACTGTTAAAGATACAATCAATGCCTCTTTGAATCCAAGTGCAAACACTAACAATATAGCAATAATCACGACAGATATTACAAGGTGAAACATCAGTTCGTTTACAGCATGATTTGCTGTAAAACCATCATCTCTAGTAATTACATAACCAATATTTTTATTAGCTAAGTCTTCTTTAATCGTCTCAAAGTATTCAAATACTTCTTCATTAATCACAACAGTATTTGCACCTTTTAATTTTGATACTGTTAATGTCAAAGAATTATGTGCTGTATCATCTTGATAATGTAACTTTGAATATAATATATTCTCTTTTTTATCTTGAATATTACCACCAAGTGTAACTGTGGCGATATCTTTAATATATATAGGTTTTCCAGCATAAGAATCTACTAAAATATTTTCAATATCTTGTACACTATGTATACCATGGTCAAGTCCAAATACCGTAAAGCTATTATCTTTCATCATACCTTTAATATCAGGTAACTCAAATGTAATACCTTTCAAAGTCATAGCTACTTGCCCTAATGTCATCTTGTACTGCTTAAGATTTTTAAGACTAACCATAATATTAAATTGTTCTTTTTTCTCACCTTTTAAATCAATCTTTGCAACATTATCAATTTTAGAAATACTATATCCTATCTTATCTATCTCTTTAAACAATTTAGTTTGTGTCATCTCTTTTGATTTTGAATAAAATGCAATAGTAGCTACTGGTATATCTGTATCAATATCCATAGTTTTAATAAGTGGTTGCATTGCATTTTCAGGTAAACCATCCATATTTTTCATAATTGCATCATATAGTTTTAAATCAGAGTCACCTTTTTCTTGTCCAATATAATATTGAACTTGAACAATACCAACATTGTCTTTTGCATATGAAAATATATTTTCTACACCTTTGATCTCTCTAATTCTTTTTTCAAGTGGCTCAATGATTACTTTTTGAACTTCAGAAGCATTTGCTCCAGGAAGCGGTACAATTACAGCACCACCAGCAACTTTAATTTGTGGGTTTTCTTCTCTAGGTGTTAACTCTAGACTTAAATATCCAAGAACTAATATCACTAATCCTAAGATTAATGTCAAAGGATGTTTAATAAATCCAGCAGCTAATTTACCAGCTATATTTTGATTATTATTTTCTTCTTCGTCAGTCATAAAACTACTCCTTTAATGAGCTACCAATAGATAGCTTTAATTTTGCAGATACAATTGTTTTTTCATATTTAGTCATAATTACATCAGCTTGTGCTTTTAGCATATTTTCTAATTGCATCAAAAGATACATCATATTTGTTCTAAACTTTAGATTATTAGCAAACATATTTTCAGTCTCCAATAAAATATCCTCAGCCATATCTTGTGTATTTTGCTTTTGCTTTAAAGTGGAATTTAGTGTCTTAAAATCTAAATAGTTTTTCTTAACTTCTAAAGATATACCATCTTTCATATACTCAAAATAATTTTTTGTTTTTAGATAATCTATTCTAGCTTTTTCTTTTTTTGCCTTTGTAATATCTCCATCAAATAGTGTATAATTTAAACCAATAGCAACTAGATAATAATCATTATCATCAATATTAAATGGTGTATTTAATGTATCATTATTCATACCATACTCTAAATGTGTTCCAATCATTGGTTTTTCATCTGCACTATCAAAGGCTATTTTCTTTTTCATAGTATCAGTATTTAATTTCATCCATTCTAAATCTTTTCTTGAAGAAAGGGCATCATTTTGAAGAATATCTAATTGATTTTTATTTAAATCAAAAATCACAAAATCTTTTACATCTGATATCGTCTGATCAGCAGTCAAAAATTGTAAATAAGCAATTGCTAGATTAAATTTTGTTTGTGCTTCTTCAATTTTTGCATCTACACTATATGCTGCCATTTTTGATTGTTTTACATCTATTATTCTTACTAGTTTTCTATCATATAACTCTTGTGCTGTTTGGTTGAATCTATTTGTAATCTCTTTCGCATTTTTAGTCATTTGCATAAATTTCTTTGCTGCTACTGCACCATTGTAAGCTTTTAGCACTTCTAAGCCTATTTGCTTTTTATCATGAGACAGCTTTGCAGCATTTGCTTTGATCTGAAGCTTTGCCATGGCTGCTGCATTTTCAAGCTTACCACCTGTATATAATGGCATTTCAAAAGTAAATTTTGTCTCAAAGTTGTTTCTAGCTTCTGGATTATTTAGCTTGTCTGGTTGTACTGCAAGCAAACCACCCATTGTACTAGGGTCAAAATTTCCAACTGTTCCATCATCAGCAGCAGCAATTGCTCCACCTAATGGAGTTAAAAATTGATCAAATCCAAAATCAGCAAAACTAGCTTCTCTTGAAGCTAATTTCATTCCAAATACATATCCTGCATTGTTTGTTCTTGATATTTGTTCAGAAAATTCTAATTTACCTTTTTTATGTCCTTGTGCTTCTTTTAAATCCTCAATAGACTTTTTACTTTCAAATTCTTTTGCTTTTAACTCTTTATTATTTAGAAGTGTTAAATCCAATGCTTCCTGAAAACTTACTGTTTTTGCTAGAAGTAAAATAGGTAAGCTAAGCATTAATACTAATCTAAACATTGTTTCCCCTTTTTTAATTAGTTTTTATTAATTCTAATAAAGTTTTTATATGTGCTTGCAATAGATCATGATTATTATACTTTTCCAATGAAGAAAAAAGCAATATACCCTCACCTATTACAAATAATCCATCTGCTAACTTTATTGACTCTGATTTTAATACACCTTGACTAATACCGTCATTGAGTATTTTTTTTAGCCATGTAGTATATTTGATTTTAATATTATACAAATAATTAACCATCTTTTCGCTTGGAGTATCAAGACATATAGATATAAACTCTTTATAAAGTTTTCGTCTTTGAATTCCTTGCTCATCATCAGAAATACATAAATCAAATAGTGCCAAGATTTTATCTTCGATTGTAGTTGATTTTTCTATGTTATATAATATTTCCTTATCATATAAGTCCTGTGCTCTTTCAATGATTTCAAATACAATATCCTCTTTTGAATCAAAATATTTGTAAATACTACCTTTTGCAACACCTGCTTTTTGAGCTATTTCACTAACAGTAAGATTTGAATACCCTTTATATAAAAATAATTCAGTAGCACTTTGGGCTATTGAATCCCTTTTTTCAGATATATCTACAATTTTTGGCATATAATTCCTTTATGACTAGTGGTCATTATAAACAAATGTTACTTAATTTTTACTGACTATTAGTCACTATTATTCTAATTATAAGTAAACATAATTATTACTTAAACTTATCTTAATAATTTAATCTATATCATAGATAAGAATTTATTATAAGGAAGTGATATGGCAAGATTAGTTGTACTAGGTGGTGGTGTTTCAGGACATACAGCAGCAACATTTGCAGCAAAGTGGCTTGGTAGTGAGCATGAGGTAGTAGTTGTTACTCCAAACAGCAAATGGAATTGGATCCCATCAAATATTTGGGTTGGTGTTGGAGATATGCCAAAAAGTGATGTTGTATTTGATTTAGCTCCAGTATATAAAAAAGCAGGTATTACCTATGAGCAAGCAAAAGCAGTATCAATTAACCCTGAAGGTAATGAACAAAGTGATAATCCATTTGTAACTGTTGAATATACAGGTCAACAAAAAGATGGCCAAACTGCAAACATTGAATATGACTTCTTAATAAATGCTACTGGACCAAAATTAAACTTTGGGGCAACACCAGGTTTAGGTGAAGGAGCAAATTTAGGTGAGCATACTGTTTCTGTTTGTACTGCAGATCATGCAGAACATGCAAATCATGAACTTCAAAAAGTTATTGAAAAAATGAAAAATGGTGAACGACAAAAAATCTTAATTGGTACAGGTCATGGTATGTGTACTTGTCAGGGTGCTGCTTTTGAATATATTTTCAATGTTGAAGGTGTAATTAAAAGAGCTGGCGTAAGAGATATGGCGGATATTAAGTGGATCTCAAACGAACAATTTTTAGGTGATTTTGGTGTGGCAGGAGTACATATCACATCTAATGGACATGTAGTATCTTCTAAAATTATGGCTGAATCATTATTTGTTGAAAGAAATGTTGACTGGATCACAAGTGCACATGTAAACAAAGTGGAAAAAGGTAAAGTTTCTTATGAACTACTTGATGGGACAATGGGTGAAGAGGAATTTGATTTCTCTATGTTGATTCCACCATTTACAGGTGTAGGAATAAAAGCCTACAGTAAAGATGGTTCAGATATTACAGATACAGTATTTGCTCCAAATGGATTTATGAAAGTTGATGCTACTTATGGTAAAACTAAATTTGAAGACTTTAGGGCTTCTGATTGGCCATCAACATACCAAAATCCTACATATAATAATATGTATGCAGTTGGTATTGCATTTGCTCCTCCACATCCAATTTCTATGCCAATGACATCAGTAAATGGTACACCAATTACTCCATCACCACCTAGAACAGGTATGCCATCAGGTATTATTGGAAAAGCAGTAGCATCTTCAATTTGTGATATTATCAAAGGTAAATCAGATACTCCAACTCATACAGCTTCAATGGCAGAAATGGGTGCTGCTTGTGTTGCTAGTACAGGTAAAGGTTTCTTTAATGGTACAGCAGCAGCACTTACTGTTTATCCAGTTGTTCCTGATTATGAAAAATATCCTGGAACTGGTAGAGATCCTGATCATACATTTGGTGAAATTGGTCTTGCAGGTCACTGGATTAAACAAATTTTACATCACTTATTTATATGGAAAGCAAAGCTTAAGCCATTCTGGACAATTATCCCAGAATAATTTTAAAAACTAAAATAAAGGAAACACAATGAGCAGTATGTTAGACGCACAAAAAAATATGACACCATATGATAATAAAACATTTAATACTATGGTACCAGGTCCATTTATGAAATATATGAGAACAAATCTATTATGGCAATTTATTAGGTTTATATACATCAATCTTAAGATGATGATTGTTGTAGCAAAAAGTCACTAATGTATGATTAAAAGTAAAATACTACCATCTGATAGAGTTTTACTTTTAGTAAAATCAATTATTACACTAGAAGTTATTCTTCTAGTTGTATCTTTTTTCAATGATACACTCTCTTTGTATCTATTATTTTCTCAAAATATAGGTATTTTAAACTTTATATCATTTCTATTACTACTGGCATATTTTTTTTGGCACTATATAGATGCAAAAAAGAAAATGACATGTACTGGCTGCAAAATAGCAAATACAGGTGGAAATGTAGTTATTTATTCTGTAATACTATTAATACTATATATCTTCTTCTAGTAATTTACTAATAGCCTTACTACACATAGCTAAACCAAAGCTACCTGTAACTCCCACAAAACTTCCTAATTCTTTACAGTTTGGTAATTCAGTAGAAAATATCACCTTAAAACTTTTGTTAAATCTAATCTTTTTAAGCTCTTCACGAATCTTTTTTGCAAATGGGTCATTGTGAGTTTTCCAAATATTTATATATTCTATTTTAGTTGGATCAAGCCTTTTTGCACTTCCTGTAGTGGAAATTAGTTTTTTATAGTATCTTTTGATTATTTGTACTTTTGGCTTAATATCATCAATAGCATCTAAAATTAAATCATATTCATCAAGATCATTATCTTCTACCCATTGTAGATCTATTTTAGCTTCAATTGGTGTTACATTTGGATATAGAGTTTTCAAATGCTCAACTTTAACTTTTCCAACTGCATCACTTCCTATTTGTCTATTTTGATTACTTTGCTCAAAACAATCAAAATCTACAATAGTGATATTTGTAATTCCACTTCTATAAAGACAATCTAAGGCATATCCACCTACTCCACCAACACCTAAAATAATTATTTTTTTATCTTTTAGTTTATTAAAATTCTCTTCACCAAAAATCTTTTTACATCTATCGTATTTCAAATTTTACTCTTTATTAATTTTTAGATATTATATCATAAATAATTTAGGAGTTTTTTTTGGAAAAAGAACCAATGACAAACCAAGGCTTTGAAAATATCACAAGCCAATTAAGTGAAATGAAACTAACTTTAAGACCAGCAATTGTAATATCACTTGATGAAGCTAGACAATTAGGTGATTTAAAAGAAAATGCAGAATACCATGCAGCAAAAGAAGATCTTGCAAATATGGATAAACAAATAGCAGTAACAGAAGATATTATTTCTAGATCTGTAATAATTGATCCAGCTATATTACCACATGATAAAGTAAGCTTTGGTTCATCAGTAGTTTTAATTGATTTAGATACTGATGACGAAATTAACTATACAATCGTAGGATCACAAGAAAGTAATCCAGAAGATGGAAAAATATCATTTAATTCTCCACTAGCGAAACAACTTTTAGGTAAAGAAGAAGGTGATGAAGTGAAAGCTCAACTTCCAGGTGGAGTTAAAGAATTTGAAGTGGAAAAAGTATTTTATAAAGGCTAAACTATGATAAATGTAGCAATAGTAGGGGCAAGTGGATATACAGGATTAGAATTAATTAAAATTCTTGTAAACCATCCACAGTTTAATATCACACATATTTCAAATAGTGAAGGTGGCATTAGCGCAAAAGATCTACACCCATGTTTAGATGGTGTACTTGATATGGATATTCATAAAGCAGATGCTAATGAGATAGCAAAAGTTGCTGATTTAGCATTTTTAGCACTGCCACATAAAGCATCTATGGGATTCGCTAAACAACTACTTGCTCTTGGGGTTAAAGTAGTTGATCTTAGTGCTGACTATAGGCTTCAACTTGATACATATGAAGAACATTATTGTCCACATGAAGATAAAGAAAATTTAAAACATTCTATATATGGTCTGCCAGAGTTTTACAATGGTCTAATTCCAAATGCTAAGCTTGTAGCAAACCCAGGATGTTATCCAACGGCTACACTACTTGCACTTGTGCCATTTGTGCCATATATTGATCCAAAATCAAATATATTTATAGATGCAAAAAGTGGCGTAAGTGGTGCTGGTAAAAAGCTAAGTGATACAACACACTTTGTAAATGTAAATGAGAATATATTTGCTTATAATCCATTTGGACATAGACATGCTCCTGAGATTGCTGAAAAGATATTAGAGCTAACAGATATAGAAGCAAAAATTAATTTTGTACCACATTTAATCAATGTAAATAGGGGTATGTTAGTTTCTATTTATGCGACATTAGAAGATGTTTGTGATGCAAAACAAGTACTCAAAGAGTTCTATGCAGATGATAAATTTGTACGAATAAAAGACAAACCTGTAACTATCAAAGATACTGCTGGTACAAACTTCTGTGATATCTTTGTAGAACAAAATGGTGATTCTATTTTTATTTCATCTTCAATTGATAATCTTCTTAGAGGAGCATCTACTCAAGCAGTTGTAAATGCAAACTTAATGTGTGGATATGAAGAAGATTTAGGTATATCAAAAATAGCCTATGTGCCTTAATATAGATGAGTCTGCAATATTTATTGCAGACTCTCACTACAATACAAATCGTCCACAACTAAAAGAAATTTTATTAGATATTAAATCTAACAAAATAGAAACTACACAATTGTTTTTAATGGGTGATATATTTGATTTTTTGTCAGATGACATTACATATTTTCAAAAACTAAATCAAGAAGTTATAACACTTATAAATCAACTTTCAAATACAATTGAAATCATTTATCTTGAAGGTAATCATGATTTTAATTTAACTAAAACTTTTCCCAATCTTTTAGTTATTAGTAGAGAATTCCAAGCACTTATTTGTAAATATAAAGATAAAAAAATAGCATTGGCTCATGGTGATATATTTATGCCAAAAGCATATAATCTTTATACAAGTTTTATCAGATCACGAGCCACTGGTAAATTAGCAAATTTACTAGATATAAATCATACTATATTTAAAAAACTAAACTCTTGGCTATTAGAAAAAAACATATGTGGAGATATAAAAGAGTTTGATAATTTTGCACAAAAAAGAATTAACTTATACAGTCAATATGATGTGGAAGTGATTATTGAAGGTCATTTTCACCAAGATAAGAGATATAAAAACTATATCAATCTACCATCACTAGCTTGCAATAAAAGATATTTTCAAGCTAGTGATATTTAAAAGATAAACTCTTTTATAGCAATAGTGCTATATTGTAAGCAATATAAGACATTATCCAAGCAACTATTGTAGTAAATACAAATAGATACCCTAAATATTTATAACCTCCAGCTTCCTTTGCAAACACCATAGATGCTGCAAAACAAGGTAGATAAATCATCACAAATACTATAAATGATACAGCAGTTGCAAATGGTATTTGCTCTTTAATTGCACTTAATAGTTGATCACTTGTTTCATCAACCTCATCACCAACATTATATAAAATTCCAAGAGTTGCTACTACAACCTCTTTTGCTGCTAATCCTGTTTCTAATGCAACTGATAATTTCCAATCAAATCCAAGTGGTTCAAAAAATGGTTCACTTATCTTTCCTATTTGTCCTAAATAACTATGTTCTAATTGTAAAGCTTGATTATTTGTATCCATTTTAGGATAATTACTTGCAAACCATATTAAAATTGTAGCAGCCAAAATAAATGTACCTGCTTTTTTTAGATATGACCATGCTTTTTGCGAAACAATCATATAAATTAATTTGAAAGTTGGAAATCTATATTTTGGCATCTCCATTACAAAAGGTTCATCTTCACCTTTAAACACTGTAACTCTTAATATTTTTGCCATCACAAGCCCTAATAAAGCTCCTGCTATATAGATATAAAATAACACATCTCCAGCAACTTCAGGACTAAAGAATGCACCAGCAAATAGTACATACACAGGAAGCTTCGCACCACATGACATAAACCCTATAATAAATAGAGTGATTAGTCTATCTTTCTCATTTTTAAGTGTTCTTGTAGCCATATAAGCAGGTACAGAACAACCAAATCCAGTAACTAATGGTATAAAACTTTTTCCATGAAGTCCAAATTTATGGAAAAATCCATCTAAAAGAAAAGCTACTCTAGACATATATCCAGTTGTCTCAAGTAAAGCAATACCTATATATAAAATAATAATATTTGGTAAAAATAACACAACAGCACCAACACCAGCAATAATACCATCAACTATTAATGATCGCAATCCTTCATGAGCAATACTAGTACCCACAGCATCACCTAGCCATCCAAAACCAGCATCAATATAATCCATAGGAATTGCACCTAGTTCAAATGTAAGTTGAAATAATCCCCACATTAAAAATAGGAAAATAGGAATCCCAACAAATTTATTAATCAAAATATCATCTATTTTCTTTGTCAGTGGCTTATTTTTATTTTCTCTATTACAAGTTACAGTCTCTGCTCTAATACCTCTTGCTATTGCACTATGCTCTGTAGCTTGAATATCTGTATGGTTTTTTGTCTCAAAATAGCTATGGATATTATCATGACACTCTATTAGTAAAGGTTGAAGTTCCATAAAAATTGGCTTATCGTGAATTTCTTTAAAAAACTTTTCATCATCATTTAACAATTTGATTGCCATTTCACGAGAGTCTAAATCTTCATATGTATAGTCATGTTCATCAAAATATGAACTTACTGCATATATTTGCTCTTCAATAATATCACTATAACTTACTTTTGATCTTAATCTATTATCATCATCTGCTGCCTCATGAACCTTATTTAAAAGCTCATCAATACCCTCTTTTGTATTTGCAGATACGGCAATAGTAGGAATACCTGTAATAGCTTCAATTTGCTTAGCATCAATAGTAATACCTTCAGCATGTGCCTCATCTATCATATTTAAGGCTATCACCATCTTTTTATTCATATTTAAAAGTTCTAATGTAAGAAGTAGATTTCTAGTGATATGTGTAGAATCAACTACATTTAAAATTACATCATAATCTTCATTTTGAAGATAGTCTCTAGCTACTTTTTCCTCTTGTGAAAAACCATTGATAGAGTAAGTACCTGGTAAATCTATAATCTCTAAAATATGACAATGGTGTTCAAAACAAACTTCACTTTTCTCAACTGTTACACCAGAAAAGTTTCCAACTTTTAGTCTTGAATCTGTCATAGAATTTATAAGTGAAGATTTACCTACATTTGGTTGACCTGCTAATACAATTTTTATAGGTCTCATTAAACTATCTCTACTTCTATTTGTTTTGCTTCATCTAGTCTGATTGCTACAGAAGTATCATCAACTAACAATACAATAGTATTTTTTGTAGGAGATATCTCTTCGACCATAACTGTATTACCTTTTATAAGTCCAAAAGAATAAAATCTTTGTTTTAACTCTTCATTACAATCTATACTTTTAAT
>JGI10211J34971_10004698_pt1 | contig 10811 bp, 11 predicted proteins | sample Etolagsediment_FD_34971 | JGI IMG/M metagenome (IMG submission 34971)
GGAGAGATCTTTTTTGGTGAATTCTCTCGTCACTCCTTGGGCCGAGGTCTGCGTCCCGGCCTTAAAAATGTGAACTTCTTTGATCATAATTGAAGACTGGGACAGCCCTTTGAATTTTACCCCTCGATAAGTTCGTCGAGAAGCTTATTCAGCTCTTTATCCGCCGACATATCCGGAGGTTCAAAAAGTTCATCGAGAAGTTTATTCATCTCTTCGTCATCATCCTCTTCTTTGGCCTCAGGAGTTTGAGTCTCCTCGGCCGGCGCCATTTCTTCTTCAACTTTCGAAGTCTTAGCCTCCTCCTCGTCAGGTTCCTCCGTGATTTCCTCGATCTTCTCCTGTTCCTGATCAAGAGTGGACTCTCCCTCCTCAAGGTCGACCTTAAATGTCTCCTCAATCCATTCCTTCGTCGGGCGGTATCCGACTTTTTCGATCAAAGTTCCGACATCATTCATCGTAAGCGAAGACTTATCCTCCGTGACAAAGTTTCTTCGAACCGTCGGAGAAACTACGCTCGAGCCAAAGTTAAGGTCGACGATCCAACGTACAATAGTCTCGTTTAAGGTTGCGCAGAGAAGCTCCGAAAGCTCCTGCGCACGAATTTGTCTAACATTTTGAGCGACTTCCGACGAAGCCCGAGATCCAGCTTCGGCATTTCCTGTTTCGTCTTCGCCCGAGATCAGCATATTGATCTCTTTGATCAACGAATCTCGAAGTTGTGAAAAAGTTTCCGGAGACCCNTGAGGATTGATAAATTCGAGTGAGTATCCTTCGGGAAGAATGAGGGCGGTCTCTTGAGAGAGATTCGTAAGATGANCGTAAAGGGTATCTATTTCCGATGTAGTGGCGGAAAGTGGNGCGGTTGCCACAGCCGTTGGATTCGCGAATCGATCACTGTACAGAAGCTGAGACTCGAGCGCTCGGCGCTTGAANTTGACGATCGGATAGAGAATTCGACCGAGACCGCAACCGTATGGATCTCCGTTCGCCTGAGCCCAATAGCGAAAAACGATGAATTTACGAGCGGGAAGATCTTCCCCTTCAAAAGTATTTGCGCGGGTCACGAGCTTCATCGTAAAGCCCATGTCGGCATCTTCGCTCTCTTGAAAGAGAAAACGGCGTACGTCTCTCGGTCTCACATCGTACGCTTTTACACCGCTCTTCGTACGACGCCACATTATTTCCCCGACCGAGAACCCTACGACGTAGGCTTCAAGCATCGCTTTGAAAATTTCGTCTATCGGAAGTTCGTTTAGTTGACCTTCGACGAACTCTTTTACCGCTATATCTCCTGCGGAATCCGAAGCCGCTTCAATAATTAGATCTCTCGACGTAATTTCCTGAACAACTTTCTCCCAAGCCGCCTGAACATTCGCGTCAAAGAGAAGCCTTTGATAGATGATGAGAGCGGCGATTCCTCCCTTCTGAAGAAGAAGTTCATCGTTTGGACGAACGATAACATCACCAGTTCCGGTGTGCATAACACCCGGAAAGTATCCATAAACCGTCTGACGATTATACGGATTTGCGCTGTACTGGGCGACTTCTCCCTTGGGAATTGGTGGAATAGAGAACCTTTTTGCCACGTCAGACTACCAAAGAAAGTGTAAGCGGTGGTTGGGGATTTCCGGAGATACTGTATGAAATAATTACGGAGTAAATTCCTTGCTCCCCCTGAGTCCAACTACCTCTCACGGAAAGATCTTGTATCGAACCCACCTGTTCCGCGATCGCGTTAGAGATCTTCGCATCGATCGCCGCGGGTTGTAGTGTCTCAAAGGTCTCATCCGGAAGACCGTAATCCGCTCTCATAATCCTTTCGAAAGGACGAGTCTCTAGCACGGAGACGATTCTCTCTTCCACCAATTGAGCGTCGGTAGAAAGATTCAAACCACCCTTTGAAATTTGTAATGGATACGTGAGACCGCGGATTTCTGTCATGAAATTCTATATCGTCTGACGATCTCGGCGTTGATCTTTCTTACGTAGGTATCCCACTCTTTAGGCTTCTCCTTGCCGAGTCTGAGAGCCTCCTCTCGCAATTCATTGAGAGCGATGTTGGAATACATTGAAGGGTCCAACAGACCTTTCTCTTTAATTTCGACGTCGTTCTCCATCCCGACAACGAGAAGGGAGGAACACAAAGCCCCGAGTGAGATTTTGCGTTCCGCCGCTTTCGCTTTGATTTCGGAATGGAGAGACTCCTCGACGTCAAACGTTAGGCGTTTCTTTGCCACGGAAGTCTCTCCTTGTGATTATCAGTTTAGACCCTGCTGAGAAAGAGCGTCGGGAATGCCGCCGATACCGACGCGGACAAGATCCACTTCGATACGCTCCAGTGTGGGTGCGGGAACCACAAACACCTTCACGTTGACGTAACCGTTCTCCAGAGCACCGCCGAGGTTGTTCCGCTCGTCGCAGACGACCTCGAAGGCTTGCGCGGGAGTGGAGCCGAACAGAGCACCAGGTACGTAGAAGTTCTCGTACAGGGTGTTGTGGGCGATCGCGCGGATCTGGTTGAAGGTGACGGCCCGACCGTCGATGATGCTGAAGATCTGACCGTCGAATGCGGAGAGCAGGCTTCCGTAGATGACGTTCAGGATCACGCGGGTGTTCACGAAGGCGTACAGGGCCTGGGTGGCGTTTCCGCGGTTCACACGAGTGCGGGAACCCCAGACGAACACAGGTCCGAACACCTCTCCGGTGTCCGCGTCGACGGTGCTGTAGCCGGGCAGCTGACGCAGAGCGTTGAGACCCTGCGGGTTGCTGACCTCTTGCTGAGCGGTCGTGATCTGGATCTCCACGCCGCGAGCACCTGCCAAGCTGTACTTGGCGCCGGCGGGAGGCAGCTTGAATCCAGAAGCCTCGTCGCGGTAACGGCGGAGGGCAAGACCGGTGACGTAGGAAGTCGGTTGGATGAAGATACCAACGTCGTTCTTGACGTACGGGGCGTAGTAGGCCAGGAAACCCTGCGTGGTCGAGTAGGACAGGGCCTCCTCAAACAGGCGGTTGTGGCTGTCCATGCCCTTCTCGATGAAGCGCACCTGGGGAACGCCGCCGTTGTTGACACCGCGGAGAGCCTCGTTGATAAGATCGCCAGCGGTGACAGCCAGGAAGTTCCACAGGTTGTTAGGAACGTCGGCCTCGGGCTCGAGCAGCTCAGCGGTTACGAACGCGCCGTAGAGCGTGTCGTAGTTCTGGCCAGTCTGCAGCACGTAGTGGATGAAGATGTCATCGATCGACGTGTTGGCTTGCTCGCCGGTGCTCAGGGGCACGCAGACGAAGTTGTTCTCGCCAGCGAAGTCGGCAGCGGCGTTCAGGGGAACGGCGATGTCGTCCTCGGTGTACTGGAAGGTGTAGGGGTTGGAGATGGAGGTCACGAAGAACTCCACGCCAGCTCCGTTGTCCACACCAGCGTTGGCGATGGGAACTGCAGTACCGGCGACGGCGTCAGCGGCGGTGAGAGCAAACGAGATGGTGTTGGGGTCAACCACGATCACGTAGTAGACTGCACCGTCCTCGAGTCCGCTGGCCAGCGTAGCGCCGGTGGCAGCGTTCACCGACACCTGGTCACCAGTAAGGTAGCCGTGGGAGGAGATAGTAAACTCGTCGGCGGCGAAGGTCACATCAGCGGCAGCAACCTCGAACACGGGCACGCCCACTGGGGTGTCACCGTAGGAGAGGCGGATGTCGGTGCTGATGTCGGCGGTGTAGGCGACACCATAGGGGTCGTTCACGCCGGTTTGGATGGCCACGTTAGCTTCGTCGCGCACACCGGCAACTGCCAGGGTCACGTCGAGCTGGTACTTACGGCCGCGGATGTAGCGCAGGATGCCTGCATCGCTGAACTCACCGCCGTCGAGAGCTACGCTCAGGCGCTTGTAGTAGCGAACCGGAGTAGCTGTGGTGATGACGCTGGTCGGGTAATCCGCGAAGGCCTCGGAGGCGAGGTCGGACGAGGAGCGAGCCAGACGGAACAGGTTGCGGTCGACCTTCTCGGCGAAGTAGATGTCCGAAGAGGTTGCCGTGGTTCCCTCGAAGATGGTCTCGGTGGCGGTGGCGATGTCGCCGTCGAAGTACAGGCGGTCAGCGGTCTGAACGATGTGCTCGGCGGAGAAGATCATCGCGTCGCGGCCAGTCATGATCACCGACTGGGCAAAGGCTCCAGCGGGATTCCGAACGGTGGTCGAGTCGGTACCTGCGCCAGGCAGGAGGATCTCAGTGCCGGACAGAGCGTTGGAAAGCGAGAGCGCGAGTTGGATGGTATTGTCATCCACCTTGATCACGAAGTACGAGGTACCCGTGGTCAGGTTGGTCGGGCTAGCCGCGCCGTCGGAAGGCAGCAGGTAGTAGTTGATCTCGTCACCGGTCGCATAGCCGTGACCGATCAGCGTGATCTCGTTGCTGACGATGTCCACATCAGCGGAGCTGAAGTAGCGCAGGGTCAGACCACCACTGAAGATGGCGCTCGAGGGGTCGGTGATCTGGCGAACCACACCCTTGAAGTCGTGCTGGGCGGTAGGCTTCTGGAGCGTACCAGGCAGGTGCAGGGTGTTGAACGATACGTCGTCGGGGCCGCCGTTGGCCTCGACCAGGCTGCTGGTCTTGCCCTTGATCTCCACCGTGAACTCCCACGCGGGGTCAGAGTAGGTGAAGAGCAGGAGGCCGCCACCCTGAGGAGTACCAGCCGTGGTCAGGTCGATTGGCTGATCGGCAGAAGCACGAGCCTTTGACGTGGCCAGCTTGATCTCGTTAGTATCAAGCGTGTTGTCGATGTCGCGGGCAATGACGTAGAACGAACCGGAGTCCAGAGGCTCGTTGGTGATCCCGGACGGTACGTCGGTGTACAGAGGTGGAGTCGGGAGCGGAGTGTTCTGGAACAGCGAAACGGTCACCAGAGTACCGGATGGCAGCGCATCCACGTCCCACTCGTCGGCCAGGGTGATCACGTCGGTCGCGGTGGTCACAGCGACGTCGGCGCGAACCTTCTGGTCATCCTTCATCGCGTAGCGGATGCCGTCTGCGATCACGGAGTTAGCGCTAGCAGCGGCACTCGCGGGGTCGTAGTTGGCTTGCGTGAAGTTCAGAGGAGTGGTGTCGGTCCACTCGTAGATGACGTTGTCGACGAGGTAGAGCTCGCCGGGCTCGAAGCCGTTGGAGGGGTTGTGATCCTCGAAGTCCTTGTAGGTCTGGATGTCGGTCACGAAGAACGGACCGCAGTCAACCAGGGCCATCCACTTGTGGTTGGCGTCGGAGCAGACTTCCTCCATGGTCTGACCCAGATTCACCCGGTCGGACTTACCGAACTTACGGAAAGCCGGAGGGGCGATCATGTAGCCCTGGGGCAGGTTGGTGCCGTCGAACGCGGTGCGGACAGTCTGCACGTAGTCGGCGACGGTCTCCTCGCTCTCCTCCACATTGGCGATGGCGTAGCCAGCAGCGGAGAGGATGAACTGGGCTCCGGTGATGGAGTTCGAGTTCACGACCTCCACGGGGGAGTTGAACACGCGGCCGGTCAGGTGCAGGAAGGCTTGAGCTCCGCTCTCGCCGGTCTTGCGGATGTAGGCACCGGCGCTGATGTCGCGGTTGGCCTCGATCGCGTCAACCACCGCGTCGCGCATGGCCTCGGAGATCTTGAGGTTGTTGCCGTCATCGCCAGCAACGTAGTCCACGGGGGACGTCACCTTCACACCGAGCCAAGCACCGGCGGAGTTCACGGAGCCGAGCTGGATGCCGTTGATCTCCAGCTTCACGTAGAACTCATCGCCCTTCTGGATCTTAGCGGGGGCGACCACACCGTTGTCGATGTTGGCGGTACCGTCAAAGGCCACGCCAACGATGAGGGAGGGAACGCCAACGCGGGTCACGCGAAGGTCGCCAACTCCACACTGCTGGAAGAAAGCCTTCACAGCGTAGTACGAATCGAGCTCTGCACCGCTGGTGGGCAGTTCGCCGATCAGGTTCTCGTACTCGTTCAGGCTCGAGCAGAAGATCGGGCGGTTGAACGGGAAGGTCGCCACAGACGCAGTCTGAGGAGCCTCAACCAACATGTAGACAGTGTTGAAGCTAGCGACCGAAGCACGAGAGGCAATAGCCGACTCGTAGATGAATGTACCCGGAGCGCCGCCGCGGGCGCCTCCAAGCGAAATAGTTCCCATTAGAGTTTAACTCCTTCTTTGATGTTGAGAGAGCTGAGGGCTTCGGACAGTCCCACCGTGGTCCCCGCAGGGGTCTCTCAACCACGCTGGGTATCGGAGGATGCTTGGGGAGAATCCAGACCGTACCCGTTGATTCTATCCCGCTTGAGAATGGCGTAAGCCGTGTACTCCGACAGTCTTTCTGTGAAGTTGTCGAGAGTATCCCAAGGGAAGATGGCGCTCGCGATGTCCACTTTTTCCGGGTTCGCGTCGGCGGTCGGGTTGAAGTTGATCGCCGTATCGAGTTGATTTAGAGTTCCGGGGGACCCGGACGGAGCGCTCAGTGAAGAATTTACCCTCTCTTCTCCGTTCGGTCCGGTGGTGAAGATAGGTACGCCTATCGCAGGTTTTGAACGAATGTCAAAACTTTCGTTGAAACTTAAGATATCTCGAAAGTTTCGGGAATCTCCAGTGTAGGCGTAAGCTAATTTGTTCCAAGAGTCTCCTTGACTCCAAGTGCGAGTTTTTCCGGGCATTAGACTCGAATGTAACGACTTTTGGAAATAGCTTTGGCTACGATCGAACTCATCTCCAAAGTAGAAGATGCGGGAACACCCAACCACGGCCGGGCTGGCATTCTTCCTTTTCCGGTCATGTGATCAATGCCGTAATCCGCTTTTGTAGTCGCGGAAAATAGACCTACTCCGGAGCCTGGTCGAATTCTTGCGCTATTCAACATCGTTCCCGATAATCTGAGAATCGGTAGTCCGGGCTGAATACTTTCTTTCCAACTCTTATATCTCGGAGAAAGAGGAGCCCACTTTTCACCGGTTTGCGGATCCTGTTCTTTTAGCCAAGACAGCTGATTATCTTCTTGAAGTGTTTTAGCGAGTTGACCTTTTGAATCGTCCCACCATTTCTCATTGAACTGTGGAACGGAAGCCTTGATTTTAATCATTTACGCTTTCTCGCGGCTCGCTTAGACTCCTCATTTTGTTTGCTGATAAAATCGGATTGGATTTTTGCCATCAACAAAATTTTCGAGACAGGCTGATTTTCAAGCCATTCGATTGATGAATCCCAACGTTGTTTACAAAGGCAGAATGCCAACTCTAGCCACTGGTCAACTTTCATCACTTTGTCGTTTAACAACTCCGGGCCCATCCAATCGGAGATTGGTTTGACGTAACGGGCCGGTAGATGATTTAGATCTTCGTCGTTTAACCCAGCGAGTCTTTGAATAAGAAGAATTGAAAGAAGATTTTGTGTGATGTCGGGATAATCGTTATTGATAAGACTAAAGAAATAGTAGTCTTTCGGCATTAACTCCCTGAACCACAAAATGAGATGACCCGCGAGAGTCACATCATATGTGAAATCCTCGTTAGACGTGGCTTTTAGAAGTTTGGGTCTTCTTCTACCTCTTCCTCGTCGGTTCCACCGGCTTTCGCCAGCAATTCTGTGACTTTCTTCAGATCTTTCATTTTTAGTTTTGAAAGCTCGTCGAAAGTAATCTGACCGTTATTTGTGGAAAGTCTCGATACGAGACGAAGAGACCTTTCCATATCACCGACTTTCGATAGAGACTTCTCCATGTAGAGAAGATCGGCGGCGGTCATCTCTCGAAGTACAACTTCGCGTCCGTCGGATAATTCCGTAAAGTATGTTTCTTCGGCTGTGGAGATCGAATCGGCCGTTTGCTTAGCCCCATCAGCGAGTTCCTCAGGACTCTTTCGCACAACACGAACGCCTGGCTTTTTTCCTTCTTCCATTGGTTAGAATTTGTAGCCTTATGGTAATTTTTTACCCATCGACGAATCAGTTTACGTTGATTCTAATAGCCGGGTGAGGATTATAGTTTTCGAGAACGAAAGAGTTCTCGGAGAGATTAGCCAACGTTTTATTCTTGAGCCAATCATCCGACATTGTCATTCTGCACTCATCCTCCCAAGATCGTTGGAGCATCTGTGCAACTAGATGATAGCAATTTTCGTAGATATGCGAATTCGCGCTGGGCATGTAAACAAATCGGGCTTTTCGTTGTGTTAGTTGAGCCACGACTTCGAGCATTATCGAGTAGCGCGCGATATCGAGAGGAAAGCCAACGACCATATCATTCGACCGAGCGGGAACCATCAGGTCGAGCATTCCGTCGCGTGCTGGCATAAATTGCATTGCCAAATGGCACGGAGGACACCCTGGATCGATCGCTGTGGGATTGTGAGTGATTATCGTCGCCTGACGAGTGTTTGGTTGAAGATTGAGATTTGTGATTACATTGCCGAGTTGATCGACCGCTTTTTCGGTCTGCAATGTCTCGTTGGGCACCTCGACACCGGCGGCGGATTGAGGCCACTGACGCCACTGTCGACAGTACGCGGAAGCTCCGAGCTCTCCATTCTCATCGGCGAGAAAATCCCAAAAGTGTTTGGCGGGACCGAGGGCACTCACATTCGTATCGAACCCGATGTCGAACAGAAATTCCCGACAGATATTCTTCCAAGGAAGTTTACGAAGTCGGGTGAGAGGAAAGCCGGAGCGTAAATCGACTCGAACAGAACAACCGAAAGCCGCGCGAGTCTCACCATTTCGACCTTCGAAAATATCTCCCGCTTCCATCAAAGCACGAAGATAATTGGCGTAGATCCTGTCCCAATTTTCGGAGATGATCGATTTGCCGTTGAAAGAAAGAGAGTGACCGATGTTCATGAGAAGATTCGTTTGGAGGTTTCCTGATAGTATTGTTCGAAATCCGGATCGGAGTATCCTGGTGGAAGTTTTATGTACATCGACGCCGCCGTACGAAGACTTTCCTGTGCCATCGCTCGCATTCCCATGTCGTAACGATCATTGGCGTCATCGACCCAATCGCGGGCATAAATTAAGAGGGCTTCCGCGTCTTGACGATGTGGAATCATCAGCAACTTACCAGAGCTTTTTTGCAATTTGTGAAGACACTCGCGGGATTCGGATCTTCCACATTGTGGAGTTGAGTGTTCGGAAACATCGTGATGTTCTCGTAAAAATTGAGAAGTTGTTCCGTGTAGATTTGATGTTCCTGCATCCGAGAAATATACTCATCACGAATTCTCCATAGAGCGGCTCCGGGCATCTCCTTTTTCACTTCCTCAATGTGAAGCGGAGCGGACCAGGACCACGGACGAAATACACCGAGATGAACAACCGCGGGAACGCTTTCAGCGATCTCGATTTCGAGGTCAATAACATCCTCGAAGTGGCCGGCGTTATGACGACGATGTTGTTCTAAAATGTAGGAGCAAGGATATGCCCTGTCGAAGATAGCGTACTGTTTACCACTGGCTTTCCAATCGGTGATATCCTCCCGATAAAAGTCAAAGATATTTTCCTGATCGGAAGGTGGCGGACCGTGGTGTGCGACGTAAGTGTTGTTCTCACCCAAATACTTTTCAAGCGAAGAGATAAGAGTGGACTTACCGACCCTATCGGGCCCGGAGACGATGATCAGCATAGTTGATTGATTTGTATTCATATTATACGAAGGACGGACTATCGTGTAAAGACGAACAGGTCAATTTGGCGACTGTCATGATATTCGAGATTGAGAATGATATCCACCGAACTTCTCATTTTGCGTTCTTTTCGATCGTAGAACTCCATCGTCGCGTAAGGACGATTTTTAGAGAGTGGAACAAGTGTGTAAAAACAGGCTTTCTTTTTGCTCATGAGTAAGTGAAAGTAATTGAGAGTTGAATTGGACTCGCGGAGGATCTTTTGATTTTATCGAGTAAGAGATCTTTCATCTTGTTTTGATCCACTCCGCCGAATTTGCAAGCTTCTATCAGGTTACATCTTCCTCGGTAGAGAGCATCAACAGATTTTTCTAAATCATTCAAAGCAGCCCCCTCTCAATCATTTCACCTCGGGTTTTGAGTTTCTTGACCCATCCGTTTTCCGCCATTTGCGCCATCGAGTACTCGGATCCGTCTGGCTCGTCAGCACCATCCTTGTTGGATGGAGTCACCGTACATTCGTTCGGAGATTTACGAAGACGGTCGTCGATCGCCACCGCCGAGAAGAAAGCACGGCTAAGGGGAACGTCACACATTTTTACGCTCGATTGAAAACGTGCCCACGAGTACAAATGTCCCATTTGAAACACCACACAAAAAGTTTCGGCGTATTTCTCAGGAACCATCCACCAGAGTTCGTCATGAATACTCAAAATGAATTGTGCCGGAATTTTGAACTTTCGAGCCAACCAGTGCGTCGCGGTGAGAATCACAGCGAGCATCTCAGCTCCCGACGATTGAATCGTCCAATTGATTCGACCGGTGTGAAAGTCATTTCCGACCGCGGATGGACGAAGCGCTGTGGAGATTTTCGTTCCAAGACAAGGAAGCGTCGGGACTTTCGTTCGAAGGGCGACACCTTCCATGTAGTTGTAGCAGCCACTATCACTTCCACCTTCGTAGAAGCCCTCGGGAGTTTTTCGGCCTTTCTTGAAGGCAAGAGCCTGATTTCCGAACTGCTTGAGCTGAACGGCGCTTCGATCCTTGTAGGTCTTCTTGATCGTATTCGCGATCGTACGAACACCCGCACCGTAAAGCATTGCGAAACCGACCCCCTTCGCGACATCTCGGCTTGTATTGATCGTCTTGGCGAGTTTCGTATGGGCGTCCGTTCCCTTCTCCT
>JGI10211J34971_10004699_pt1 | contig 10810 bp, 31 predicted proteins | sample Etolagsediment_FD_34971 | JGI IMG/M metagenome (IMG submission 34971)
TGCTAAAATATTTAATAGATTAGATATTAATACAAATGATGTATTAAAAGCATCTGGAACAAAATGGAACTTTTTACCATTTAAACAAGGACTTGTTGGTGGACATTGCATTGGTGTTGACCCTTATTATCTTACCCAAAAAGCACTAGAACTTGAATACACACCTGAATTAATTCAGGCAAGTAGAAAGATTAACGATAGTATGGGTAAATATGTTGCTGATGAAGTTATTAGAATGATGATTATTAATGACTTAAAAATAAAAAATTCAAATACTCTAATCCTTGGATTTACATTTAAAGAAAATTGCACTGATTTTAGAAATACCAAAGTTGTTGATATTTATAATCAGTTAAAATATTTTGGAATTGATGTCGATATTTATGACCCTTGGGCAAGCCCAAGTAAAGTATTATCCGAATATAATATTAGATTACTTGATGAAATAACATACACTTATGATGCTATCATTTTAGCTGTAGCACATGATGAATTTAAAAAAATAAATTTAAATGAACATAGATTAAAAAATACTGTCGTATATGATGTGAAAGGATTTTTTAATGAAGATTATGTACAATATTTATAAATTAGAATTATGGGAAAACAATGTTTTACATGCGCCAATAAATTAAGTAAAGAGTTATCTGCTGAAGAAAAGAAAGATATTGAAATTATTAATCTTGCAAATAACAACCCTTATAAAAGAATTCCAGAAATGATATTTAATTGTAAAGTCAGTGGTGAAAGGATAAATCAAACTGACCCTGCTTGTAATGATTATGAATCAGATAAATTTATGGAAGATATAAGAGTGGAAATTTCCAAAACTGCTAGAAAATTAAGAAAAGAATTATAGTCAATTATCATAGGATTATTATATAGTATATATACTATATAATAATCTGTTTCAAAAAGAACTAGAATCTTGTCGCAAATTCATACTATATTTACGACAAGATTTGTCACGATTATACCATAAATTTGTGACAAAAATAATCATTTTTCTCTTATTCATTACTAAAATAAATATTTTTCATGTAAAGTAAGTTTTTTTCATGAAATATAGGTGCAATCAATTATTTTTTATAAATTATAAGGGTAATTAGTTTGATATTAATTTTTTTTAAATTATATTTGTTGTTGATAATATACATAATATGAAAATAATTAACGAAAGTGGATTAGAATTTAATGATATTAGTTCTGACGATCTTATAGAATATATGAATGGGGCGATGGTGAAACTATTAAAATACAAAAACCCACACATTTAAATGTAAGTAAGAGTGGTGGTCATAGAATTTTTGATGATAATGGGATTTCACATTATATTCCATCTGGTTGGAAACATTTAAGTTGGAAAGCATTTCAAGGAAAACCTAATTTCGTAAAATGAAAGATTTAAAAATTATTAAGCTTGGTTATAAAGTGGATTTAAACAAAATCCATGATAGTTATTTCATTACTGAAATAGCAACAATTGCTGAAAATAAAACTGAAGCAAGATCAATTTTGTTAAATAAAATTAATGAATTAAACCAAGATTTAATATATTACACTGGTGAATCAATTACTCTAAAAAACATTCCACTAATAAGAGCCGAAGAATATGATAAAGTATTATTTGAGGATTCTGAAATTGTTAGATGGAAAATTCCAATACTAATAGCATCAAGAGAACGTAATAATAAACACGATGAAATATTGAATAATTATGATATTGAATTTTGTTATATTATTAAAGATGGATTATATTATAGACCAAAATATGCTGGCTATTGTGATAATATAAAGGATGCTGGTGTTTATTCTAAGGAAGCTGCTGTGGATTCAGCGAAAAAATGTGAAGACTTAATAATCATTCCTATCGATATTAATGAACATAATAAAATTATTCAAAAAGAAATAGATAAATTAAAATCTAAAATAATAATAGCTTAATAAATTAACAAAATGAGTAAAATACCAAGTAAAGAAGAAAATCCAAATGGATTACACAAACGATATGTTATTGCAAAAACTAATGGTGAACCAGTTGATGAAAATGCTGAATATTTTATCATGAGGCTTGATTTAAATGGTGATGATAAAAAACATATTGCTGCATGTAGAGATGCTGTCTTAGTATATGCTGATAAAATTAAAGATCATCTACCACAATTATCCAAGGACTTAATTAATAGATATGGGGAATAATGAAAAATTAATTAAGCCACCATTTGGTCTGTTACCTAAATATTATCATGAAAGAAATGTTAAAATAAAAAGATTTTCTGAAATTTGTGATGCTATATCTGATTATTATAATAAGGGTTTAAAAATTAATATCAGTTGGGTTGAAGAATATAATGAATTAGTTGGTGAAACGAAACAATATTATGACGAAGAAAGACTTCAAAAAAAAGATAAATGATATAATCTTAGCTGAAACACCTGAGATTAAATCTGATTTGATTGATGAATTATATAAAAGAACTGTTACTAATAATGTTAAAACTATTAGTAGACTTTCACATATGATAACTGAAATAAATCGATTAGCTGGTAAATTTGATGATTAAATTAAATGATGATATTAAAATTAAACCACTTGATTGTGAATTAAGTGATGATATAAAAAACTATTTAAAAATGTTGGAATGGAGCAAAAATGCACTCGCAGCATACACATATTCGTTATTTATGATACCTAAATAATTATGGGACAAAAAAAAACAGTGTTACATAAAATAATTTCAGACTTTAAAGAAATTCATAATAGAGGAATTGTTTTAACCAATAAAGGACTTCTTATGGCATTAGAAAATTCATTAGAGAATGAACGTCAACAAATAGCTGACGCTTTTGAAGAAGGACAGAAATACGAGAAAAGTGATTCACCATCATTTGATTATCGAACAACTAAATATATAAACTGGACATATGAAACATACATCTAAGATGAAAAATAATATAAAAGATAGTTTTAGTAAACAATTAAAAGGTAACGAAATTGTTACCGAAGAAATATTTAAGAAAATAAAAACTAAAGAATATCATAGTGGTAGAAAAGTTAAAATTGGTGATAGAATGTTATTTGCTTTTTTAAATGATGATGTTAATATTGAACCAGTTGAATATCTTGATGAACCATTATCAAAAGATATCGAAACTCCTGAAATTAAAATAACATTAATCATTATTCATGAAGATGAAATTGATAATTATGTCTTAAATGAAAATAGAAAAATTAGTGGGATTCCAGAGGATGTACCAATTGTATCAATAAAAAAATAATTCAAATTAATAATAAATAATATGGAAAAAATAAAAACCTATATCAAACCATTAACAAATGATGAAAGAGATCAAGCAAGAAAAGAACATGGTGGTAATTGCTTTCTTTCAATGAGTAGTAGATTTCACTTGATTGATAGTCTAAAAGATTTAAAATTTGGTAAACCAGTAAAGTATCAATCATTAGTTGATGAATTAATAGAACTTGTGAAAACTAGAGAAGAAGAAGGTGTTCCATTTACTTAAAAATAATACCATTTTATATTAAATGAATATGAATAAAAATAAAGTAATATCAATACTTGAGGAACTTGCAGATTGTTCTGATTCACAAGATGTTAATGAAAGTGCTAGTTATTATTGTGGTATTCAAGCAGCAATAACTGTGATTAAAAATCATGAAAATATTAAAGAATTACTAACATACGAAGATTTACCAGAATATGGTAAATTTGTGTTAGTTTCAGGTATCGATCAAAAAACATACGGAATTAGAAGATGGCATGTGTGTGAAATGAATGATCTTGAAGATGGAATGTGTTTTAAAGAAAAAGGACTATTTCATTGGCTTACCGAAGATGGGACTGAAATAACTGAGGTAACGCATTGGTGTGACACACCTGAACTACCAAATAAAAAATAACAACAGATGAAAACAAATAATTATAAAACACCACATATAGCATATCAGAATGTTATATCATTTACTTGTTCTGATGGGTCAATTAATTCGTTAATTGAATTTTTAAATAAACTTAGAAGTCTAGGACAAATGGGTAGTAGTAGAGATGTTACTATTGATTGGGATGGTGATGGACGTGATAGAGTTGAAAATATATCAGTAAATGGTATGTCATTAGATGCATGGGATAAAGAACAAAAAAGATTGAAAAATAATATAATTGATGTGAAAAATGATGATATTATTGATGAATCTAATGAAACTACCCAAGAAAAATAATTATGAAAAAACTATTACTTGATAATGTTGAAATTATTAGAGAGTCAGAACTTAAAGGTGATGAAATAATAATTGTAATGAAATTAGGAAAAGCAGTTGGTGTAATTTCTAAAGATAATGATGGTTACTATGGAATGATTGAAAATATGCATTCATATAAAAAGAAAAGTTTTTCTGAAATAATAATGGATGAAAAATTTAAAAATTGTGAATTTGTTATAAGTGAATAATATCACAGATGGAAGATAAGAAAATTGAAATATTAAAAAAAGCTGAAGCATTTATTTGGGGTAAAAGGAAAAATAATGCCGATAATGACCTTCTTGAAGATTTACAGGATTTGAGAGAAGAATTGGAAACTAATACTGACCCAATAGAATTTACTTTACCTGACATCGAAAAAATTAAAGAATATGCTATTGGTAATTTAGATAAATATCATGATAATTGTCTTTATGGATTAGATTCAGGGGTAAATAGTTGTTATGAATATATATGTGAACATATTGAAATAAAAAATAAGTTCTTGGCTTGGCTTGATACTGAAATAGAACGAGACACCAAAGAATTTGAATATTGTAAAATTGTTGGGAATGCTAGTAAGGGAATTCCATTAGAAAATAAAGTGGAAATATATAAAAAAATTAGAAAACAGTTTTTATTAAAAAAATAAATTATGAGTACAAAAAATATTGAATTAAAAGATGTAACTATAATGCCAAAAAATGGTGATATTGGTATGTCATTAGAAGCAGAAGTTTTATTACATAGGCATGATGTGGATGGTAGTCAAATTATAGTATTAAAAACACCAAGAAGGGAAAGTATTGATAAGTTTATTTCTGATGAAATGACTGGGAAAATTAAATAAGTAAGTCTGTTCATTTATTTTTAATGTTCATGTATAATGAACAGACAATATTTGTGAACATTAAAACAATAATTATGGTAAATGTTGAAGGTATTGTTAAAGTTTTTATTATTGATACGTTAGTGTGTTCAGTTCAATTATTACAATTGAAGAAATACCAAATGGAAAAACATAATTGGAAACTAGAACAATGGGAAGAATATTTTCAAATATATAAAAACAATTTAAATAATATTGGATTAATTAAAAAGAAAATAGAATGTAAAAACAGTCCGACAGGTAAACATGTTTTTATTCCTGCTCCAGATAGTTTTGATGAACCATATTGTAAATATTGTCATAAAACAAGTTAAAATGAAAAAGTTATTATTATTAATCTTATTACTGATTTCAATATCAACATATTCACAAAAAAATGTTGGTTATCTTGTCTCAATAAATATTGATTCAATTTCACATACTAATGTATATAAAATTGATTCTATTGATATAGTTAATGAACTTTTTAATCATTATGCTGGAATTGATTTAGATTTATCAAATGTGTTTATTAACGATATTCTCTTTTTTGAATTTAGACATAATCATATTAATTTTTATTGTGAAAAGAAAAGAATTATATATAAAAAAAATGGAAAAGTTGTATATAGAAAAATCAAAATAAATAAAAAGCAATGGAAAGGCATAAAGAAATAGGGTACGATTTATGTGATATATATTGGCATAATATTGATGGTTTTAAAAATTTATGGAATAATACAGATATTAAAACTAAAGATAAATGTGTTAATGGTATTGGTAAACTTGCTTTAAAACTCTGTAAAAAAGAATATGAGGAAAACGATTATAAAGAAACGTTAAATCTATTGAAAAAACGTGAAGACGAATATAATGAAATGGTTATTCATAATATTAGATTGAGGAAACATAGAAATTATTATAGGGTTGCCTCAATAATTCTTTTAATTATTTGTATTATATTAATGATTGGTAATTCTTGTCAAATGTAAAAACTATGTATCATGAAAAAAAGTTATAATGAAGTTAATTATTGTGTATACTTAAAAAATGGTGATGATAATTTTACATTACTGAAAAAATCAATTATATATCAAGAGAAAACCAACACCCCAACTCATGAACCAATTAATGATGTGGAAGTCTTTAATATCTTCACAAAACTATTTCCAATACTTAATAAAATACCAAAAAACATAATTACCATTCATAAAGCATGGGAAACTTCACATCCATTAAGTCCTGATGAAGAAATACCAACTAATGAATATGATGATAATGGTCATAAAATAATAACTAGAAGGTATAATGAATGGCTTAATAAACCAGAAAATAAAAATATTTTAAAAGTGGAAGATCATAAATCATTAATAACAGATAAACCATTTCTATTTTATTATACACCTTGGAAATTAGAACCTCATAGATATATATTAATTTATGGGAAAAATGAAGAAGAAGCAAGAATTAAAGGTGTGAAGATTTTAAATAATACAATTAAACCATCAGATTTAATTTCATGTACACATTTTTGAATGATATAAAGTATTTATAAATAATGATAATATAAATTAATCATGAAAAAGAAAATAAATAATGAAACAACAATATTGATAATATTAATTGTTTCATTATTTATTTTTTGTGTAATATTATTAATGCCTTAAATCATTCTTATAGTATTTATTATTGTGAAAATGAAAAATATAATAAATAACGTCATTACCGAATTCATCAATGAAACCAGACAAGATTATTTGAGATGGAAACGTAAAAATGTAACTCTTAGAGGTATTAAAGAACTAGGAAAACATAATGAAGTTTATGGTTCTTTTGGAAAAGGTCTATATACTGTTCCTCTTAGTAATAAAGCAATGGCTAAAACATATGGGGATGTTTACTTCTTAGTAAATGCAATCCCAAAAAAACCATATGTCGTTCAAGGTATTAATGCTGCTGAAATGTTGAGACAAGGATTAGTTGATAAATTTTGTAAGAAAAATGGAAAAGACTATGACCCAAGATACTTTGATGCAAACACTACAATGGAAAAAGAAATGCAAGATAATGGTTATGATGGTTTAATCATTAAAGGTCGTGAAATGGTTAACTATAACCCACCTGAAGACGTATTATATTTCGAAAATGAAAGACAATTAGAAAACTATTATAATAGTCGTGTTGGTTCATTAAATTAAAATTATAACATGGAACTAAAAATTAGATTTCCAATTTTGGAAACAAAAGAATCCGAAAACTATGCATTAATTCTAAAAGATAGTAATAGTAAATATCATTATTTTAATTTTGATGGTACATATGACGGATATTCTCATGAACCAAATATCGATGGAGTAACTGGAACTTGCCTAAACTAAAAATATTATGGAAAATAATAAAATTAATATCTAACTAATGAAAAAAAAGAAATTTATAGCAGAACAACAAAGAAATAGAATGCTTGAAACATCAGGTATTAATGCAACTGCTGGAGCAAACCTATTCTCAATAGATATACAACCTGAATATGAAAACTCAATTACATTCATCGATACATATATTCAATACCTTAATGAAAACTATAATACATTAAATTCATTAACATTCTTCTTTAATGGTGAAAATACATTGGGAATGATTAGTGAAAATGATTATAGATATTGGCTTATGAGAAATGGTCTAAGCGAAGAAGTATTAGAATATGCAAGTTTCTATGATAAAGGTTATGCATTCTTTAGATACTGTATGGACGAAGGTATAGATGATGAAGATATCGTTGCATTAGTAAAATTTATGATGAATAACAATATAAACGATAGTAGAGATATAACCAAAGAACTATGGAATCAATTCGTAATTGAAAATGAAATTGAACAATCAGAAGCTCGTGACTTATTAGAAGCATCTGATGACATGATTAATGTTCCTGACCTTATGGATTACCTAAAAAACTATTATGGTAAAATAACACTATGCGGTGGTGGTATAGATGAATGTATGAAAGAAGTTGAAATAGCTTTAATGACATTAGATAAACCCTATAACGTTTTAACACAATTCTCATACTAAAAACGAAAAATTTTTTTATAATAAATTATAATAATGGAATACAATAAAATGACATATCTCGATCTTTTAGATGAAAGATTGAAAATTAATAACGCAATTAATGAATATGATGAAAGATTAAAACAAGAGGTATATACTGTTAAAGCTAATGGAGAATCAGAACACTATGAATCACCACTAGAAGCAGCTAATATGGCAATAGAAACCATTCAAAGAGAATTAAATGATGAAGAAGACCTAATCTCATTATTTGAAATGGGTGTTGAACTAAAAACAACTAAATTTAATCAAGCAGAAATAAAAGAATTTGTTATTATGTCAAATCCCTAAGTTAATCCCTATTCCTTTTTACTTCTTCATAGTCATAAGCAATTATCGCAAGAAATAATATAATAGTTAAATTTAAACTTGTATCAACCAAACTATTTCCTAAATTACCAATACCAATAATAATATCATAAATCATATCTATTTTATTTAATTAATTTCCCACAATTAGGACAATATTTTTCTTTTAAAACCTTATCACAATCATATGACTTTCCACATGTGGTAACATACTCATAATCGTGAAATCCAAACATTCCAAAGTCAGAACGTTTCCATATACAATATGTGTTTTCTTTTGTATTCATGTAATGTTTTATATAATCAGTATGCTTACTCATATAACTCAGGGTATTTTGCCTTATCAATAGTTAACCATGATTCATATGCTGGATTATCTCCACAATTTTTTAATATCGACCATATAAATCCTAATCCTAATGGTATTCCAATTATATATTCCATACTTCCCATTTTATTTTTCGCTTCCTAAATCCACCTATACAATAATGTGGTGTTTTTCTAGTAAACTTATCCCTACCACAAAGTAAACATCTATATTTAATTGTTTTCATACTATAACTATTTAAAATTAAAAAATAACTTTAATTTAATTATTACTCTAACTATCCACCTATTTTGATTACAATGCTTACAATAAATATAATCATATAATTTAAGATCATCACTACAAATTTTACATTTTTCAATATCACCCTCAAGTATAATCATGAATTATATTTTAAATCCTTACAATTTCACCACTTGGAGGTTTCGCACTAATTCCATTCCTGTTAAACATAACAAAATTAATAACATTACCACTATCTGGTAAAATAATTCCATCATAACCCATATTATCAATCTCACCTAAAGAATATTTCTCATATTCTTCCCATCCAGCAGGATTATTAATTGTTATATACCTTTTCATTATGTGTTTTGAACCTAAACCACCATGCTCCTGATTCTTTATGCTTTCAATACTATTAGTAAACCATACCACCCCTTGTGTGGCTCTAGCAAAACTAAAGTTAGAAAACTTTTCATTAGTCCCATGATATACTTCATATGTAGTCTCGTTTAACAATTCTAATTCTTCTTTTATTATTTTCTTAAAATCCATACTTAAATTTTATTATAAATACATGATGAAACATATATGGATGCTATCAATATTACTCTCACCGATAGGTGCTCCGAACATGTTTTACTTTCCTTTATCTAAAACATTAAGGCTATCGTACTATTTAAATGAATGGCTGCTTCCAAGCCAACATACCTTAATGTGAATGATATTAACACCATATTATCTTATTACCTGTTATAAAATAATGTGCATGATATTTAGGTGCTTCACTTTTAGTATTCCCAATTGATGGTCTTAATGTAATGAGACCATCATTATCAATTAATTTCCAGTTTTCAGGTGATAATGGTGTTACTGTTTCTAACCCACATCCACAAGCACATAAATGTATTGCAATATGATTTTTCACAATATATAAAATACCCTCAGTAAGGAATTCTTTCTCTGGTATTGAATTACAATATTTAGGTATTAATTTATTTATCATTTAAATAGTGTCACCAATATTAAATAAATTTGCATATTCAGGTCTAATATTTATATCTTTATAGTTTCCTAACGTGTCAAGAATATAAAAATCATAAGCATCAATCGTCCCTACACTATCATGTACAATATTTAAAATAACCGAACCCTTATGGTCGTTTACTTCATCAAACGTAGTCATAGATAGCTGACACGAAATTAAGAAAAATACCAACAATACTAATACTAATAATAACCATATTTTTTTCATAATCTTAATTTAAGTTTATTTGACAAATATATGGAAAATAAATTAAAAACAATTGTTAATCTAAATAAATTTTAATATTTTTAATAATGATTTATAATGAAAATGATATTAAACAAGCAAAACTAAATCTAAAACATCGTGCACCCATCGTTAAAGAATATAATGGCTATATCGTGTTAGCTCATACAATCGATGATTTTAATATTAAATGTAATCATATTTTAATGGGTAGAAAAGATGGATTTTTTACAATAGAACGTGCATTAAACTATAATCCCTAAACCATTATTTTTTTTTCTAAAATTTTTTTAACTTCGAATAATCAAGTAAATGTTTAGTTTTCAGGGTTTTAGATTTTTATTTTAGGAAATTTTTTATGATTGAAAAAGTTATTCATGTAGCACCCCCACCTGTCAGAAGGGGTGTATATGGGGGGTCAGGGGTGGGGGGATACGGGGG
>JGI10211J34971_10004700_pt1 | contig 10808 bp, 7 predicted proteins | sample Etolagsediment_FD_34971 | JGI IMG/M metagenome (IMG submission 34971)
CAGAGCCAGAGCCACCACCCCGTTCTTATGACCACAGGAAAACCACGGGACAGCTCCTATAGAAAACCACGCCCGCAGGACTCGTGGTTTTACAGTATGACGATTCCACAGCGAAGCACTAATAAGGTGTGCCTCTGTTCAGTCTTCGTTCGCAAATTCAGGGATACTTGTCTCGAACTTCGGGACATCTCCTGGTAGCAAGCCATTCGAAATAGCGATAAGATTCTTTTAGTTCTCGCTGTTCCTCTTCTTCACGCCTGATCAAGTCCTCTAATATCTCCCACTGTCGCTCAAACCATCTGGGCGGCCATGTCTGGAAAATGATTTCCTCATCCAGGGTTTTGTCGTGTATGCCGGCAGCGATACGGTTGAACGTGTGGACACATTCGAGGAATAACGGGGTTTCCTTGGGATGCTTATGTATTTCATTCATTATGCCGGTACGTTCCGCCTTTTTCAGCTTCTCGGTAGCACCGATCTCGTCTAACCTGTCAAGCTCGCTTGTTACATATCCCAGGGTCGCCCGCTTCTTCTCAAACTTCCGCTCTTTTGTAGTGCCGAAGTATCTTACGGCTGTAGTCAGTGCAAATCCAATTTGTTGTTGAACGTTTGCAATACCCCGCTTCATGTGCCCCCTCCTGTGAAGACTTCTCATATTCAGATCACATTACGCCCTCACCCTCATATACTACCAGGCGCGTTCGTCATACCAACTCTCGATATATGCCCCCTGTCACTCGATTTGCTGAAGGCAACGTATTGTATCACAAGGAGTCCCAGCTATCTACAAGATGTGTTCGTTGATATGAGCCACTACACATAATAACTATTCCAACTACAGCTGCTTCGCAGTATTACTTTTATTGCGCCCTGCCAAGTTATATTGACATTATCTCAAGACAATAGTCTTCCAAAGCCGCTCGCTGCCACTGTGCCGCTTACAGGTAATAAAAACTGTCGACCGACATGTTGGGGCGGGTTTTTGCGCTGTGAAGCGCTGAATCGATTATTAAAGGTATTTAATGAGCACTATTGACAATAGCGTTCAGTTGTATTATAATATTCTCAAGTTAACGTACTATACGCTTTGGATTAGATCAAAGCCGTAATTAACGCGCTCATTGGTCGCGTCTTAACGAAAAAAATCGGGGAGGAGCAAACTTGAGTCAGGAATTGATCGAACGAAGACCTAGGCTGATGAACACCGGAGAGGTTGCCAAGTACCTCAGAGTTTCCAGGTCTCTCATCTATCGGATGGCCAGAGAGGGGCAAATACCTGCTTTAAAAGTGGGCAGGAAGTGGCTGTTTAGAAAAGAGACCATTGAACAATGGCTGGCGGAGCGGGAGGATATACTTATTGCTTCCGAACAAGGGGAAGATCACAAGTAACGATCTCCGCAAACGGGCGATTCCATGCCACAGAAACTGGTAAGGATTATCAAAGCTCACATTCGCGCCTCTGACATTGCAATGCGATGCGGAGGCGATGAATTTCTGACCACCACGACCAATGCCGATAGCAGAAGCGCCACGATAATCCCTGACAGAGTCATGAGTGAGGCAGAATAATGCCAGTTAAACACGAGCAGATAACACGCTGTATGGTGCGAAGAGAGGTGGTAAAGGCCGTGTTTTCCCCTCTCATTCGAAGTAAGGTGTACTGATGCCATGGATATCAAAGAACTACTCCAGGAAGTGGTAGCAAGTAAAGCTTCTGACCTGCATCTCAGAGTGCCCAGCCCCCCTGTGCTTCGTGTTGACGGGGACCTTGTCCTGCTGACGAAGTATAATAGCTGCACTGCAGATGATGTTCAGCAGGCATTCGAGCAGATAACTACTGAAGGCGAAAGAGAAAGGTTCTACAGGGAGCTGGAGCTTGACTTGGCCTATAGTATTCCCGGGCTTGCCCGCTTCAGGGTTAATGTGTCGCAACAACGAGGGACGCTGAGCCTTGCGTTTCGCCATGTTTCGTACACCATCCCGACTATGGAAGATCTGGGGCTGCCGCGGGTGTGCAAGTCGCTTGCGCTTAAAAGGAAAGGGCTCATAATTGTAACCGGACCAACAGGAAGCGGCAAGTCCACTACGCTTGCGGCAATGATTGGCTACCTCAATAAAAACGATTGTCGCAATGTAATATGCATTGAAGACCCTATCGAGTTTCTTCATCGGAACGATAAGTGCCTTATCTCNCAGCGCGAGCTAGGAGAAGATACAAGAGCCTTTGCTACTGCGCTGAAGCATTGCCTCCGACAGGACCCCGANGTGATCTTGGTAGGGGAGATGAGGGATTTGGATACCATTGCCACAGCCCTCACTGCCGCTGAAACCGGCCACCTTGTACTGAGCACCCTGCACACAAACACCGCTGCTCAAACAATAGACCGCATAATCGACTCCTCCCCGCAGGGGCAGCAGGATCAAGTGCGAATGCAGCTAGGGGTGGTGATTGAGGCTGTTCTGGCACAGACTTTGTTGCCTAAGATCGACGGCTCTGGAAGAGTAGCCGCTTTCGAGATAATGCTGGGTACCGATTCTATCCGCAATCTCATACGGGAGAACAAAGTATACCAGATTCCGACATATATGCAGGTAGGCACGAAAGACAGCATGCAAACCATGGAGTGGGCATTACAAAAACTGGTGGTTTCGGGCACGATAACCAGAGAATCAGCATTGGCACATGCTAATAATCCCGAAGAATTACTCATATTGCTTGGTGACGGGAAAAGGAAAAAGTGAAGAGCCTATAGTAAGCAGTGTCTTGTCTCATGGGCTATTGAGATTTTGAAGCCTAACCAGATGATATGGTGTGTGCAATAGGAAGTGGAGATTCTAGCGCAGGAAGCCGTCGAGAATAAATAATGGAAATTGGAAACAGCGCTTGAGCGAGGTCAATGCAAGAGAACAAAGTAAGAACAAAGCTTTTCGGCGAATATATGGAGGAGCTGGGCATCTGTACGGCGGAGCAAGTGAAAAATGCACTAGATTATTGCACAGCGTGCAGTAGGAAGTCTACCTATGTCTCTATAGGTCAGGCCCTGATCGAGTTGGGCTACGCTACACAGAACAAGATCGACCAGGTTCTTCAAATGCAGGCCAAGGACCGGCTTGCTATGACTGAAGGCACGGCTGAAGCATCGGAGCAAGCTCCGGAGAGCGAGCAGACGCGCACAGAAGTGGATGAGGAGGTCGAGGCGCAAATCGAGGATCAGGTCGACGCAGGTGAGCGAGTCCAACTCGAAGCGACGGAGGGAGCAGTGGACTTGGACATCTTCACTGCGGATCAAGCGGAGGGATTAGGCATCTTTACGTCAGAGCAAGTGCAGGATGCCCTGGAACACTGCGGGGAGTGCTGCGAGAGCCAGCGTTATCTGTCATTAGGACAGGCTCTGGTAGAGCTGGGCTACGCTACGCGTGACGAGATCAACGTGATACTAAGACTGCAGGCTGAGCAAGGTGACCCTGCTTATGGTGAGTCAATAGCTAGGATAATGGAAGTCATGGTCGATGCAAAGAAACTGAGTGAATTGGGGGAGCAAGCGAAGGAACTAGGAATCTGCACCTCGGAGCAGTTAGATGACTCACTGGGGTATTACGCAGACTGCGCCAAGAGACGCCGTTACATATCTCTAGCACAAGCTCTGGTGGAGCTAGGGCACACGACACAGGACAAAATTGGCGAGATTATCGAAACCACATACGAGGGGCAAGAAGAGTAGTAGCCGTACGAACAAGGCAGGGAAAGGCTGAGTGACCGACTCCGAATACATCGAGACCGCCCCTGAAGGTCACAGCGCCGCCCTTGAGAAGACGAAGCATGTCATGAAGAGCGGGCTCTGACTGCGTAGGCAACGTAACTAAGCTATGGTTCTATCGCTCGATTGCAATTCCTGCCCAACCGGGCGTCCGATATTAACCGCATGAAACGTTGCTTTCAACTTGCATTCCCGCAGACCTGGTAAAACCCCGTGTACTACTCACTGACCGAGTTGACTAGCCTGGCATTCATACCCCACTAGACTGACACTAGACCAAGACATAACCCACTGACCCACCTCCCAGATGTTCCCAACACCCACCAGGCAAACCGCTAAATATACGGTCCCGCCTCGGTCTCCATCTAAGTCTTGCCAGTGAACCAACAAACACCTCACCGATCTCCGCGTTGACTATCTCCCTTGGCACCATCTTACCTATATAACAGGCTGTTCGCAGAAAGAATGCCACCTCGCCCTTACAAATCATTGGCAACGATATTGTGGTCTTTGCTATCATTTAGTGATATATATTATGTTATACATTTATCTGCGCTAACTATTGACATATATTATTTTCTATGTTATAATAGGCCATTGGTAATCACATAGCACCATTATTAATATTAGCAGTACTTTATGAGGTTGGATAGAACAATAACGGTGAAGCCTAATAGCTTAATTGGTGGTTAGGTGGTTAGAAAGAAGGACAGAAAAACCTGGTGGAAATTGGCAGTCATTCTGACGTTCGTTTTCGCGTTAGTTATTGCCCTGGCAAAGAGCCATCAGAGACGTTGAACTGCCTTCCTACATGGAGGCGGATGACCTTAACAAGAAAGCCGGTATGACCACTGCTGGGGATACAGTGGTTCACATACGAAAACCTTTTTACGCCTCCAAATCCTATGAAAATAGTGGCTGGTGGGGCAGGGTAGCGGGGGCAACCCGGCCCCTCCAGCGGGGGCAACCCCACCCCACCAGCTCAACATCTTAATTAACCTCACATCAAGGTTGGTGGCGACAGCGGTTGCCTTCTCACCACTCACCTCAATATCCAGTGACCCATTAGTGAATATACTCTACTTAGCCAGTCTCGAAATCATAAAAAAAGCCCATGTGACTACGCTATCATTGGCCGCCACATGGTAGATCATGAGCAAACGCAGTACCATCCTCCTGACATTACCGTTCTCGCTTCAATTTTCTCTCTGAATGTCTAGCAGTCGCCAGAATCAAAGACCCAATGCCATACCTATGGGATGGTGTACCTTACTCCTGTTAGTTTAGTCGCCGCCTATTGAGCCAGCCACCATCTCTGACGCTTAACTGAGGCGGGCTTTGTACCCGACTAGTAAGGTCCCTCACTTGAGGGAACAATTCATGGGGACAACTGGTTACCGGCATCACGCAATTAAGTTGTCCGCAAGACAGTATATAAACACTTTTCTGGATTGTCAATACATCGAACGGTTTCTTGCTGTGGTTTTATCCTCACCTTCCCGAGAAATCAGTGCTTTCACTCCTACCACTTCTCTGCCTCAACTTCCAGCCTGACCATTCTGATGTGGATGGACCCTGCATCGTCCATCGGATGGCTGTTGACATAGCTATCGGCAATCGCAGCAATAAAATCCTCTCGCAGTGAGTCTGGTATCCTTCCCACAAAAGGAAGCCATACGGCGCGCACCCACGACGCCAGACCCTCCTTCCCGTGGTGAAGCATGTCTTTGTTGATGAGCTCAACCCGTCTCGGCTCTAGGCCAGCCTGCGCTAGTAAAGCCCCATACTCTTCCGGCCCGTAGAAACGCACTGGCGATGAGAAGCCCGCAAAGTAATCGCGCCATCTCGCGTCCTGAGCGACTGCGATCGTAGTCGCTATGATCTCGGCAGCATTACCCGTGCCACCCATCTGGATCAACATCTTGCCCGGTGACCTCAAGCTTCTCTGGATTCCCTTGAGCATAGGACGATGGTCTGCAATCCAATGCAGAGCAGCATTAGAGAAAACGACGTCAAACTCACTGGAGAAGTCCAGACGCGTAGCATCCATTTGTTGGAAATGCAAGTTAGCAAATTGCCTCGGTGGAAAGGCCCTTTTCGCCAGGCTTATCATTTCCGGCGAACTGTCTATGCCTACTGCCGCGCCCTGTGGCACCCACTGTGCGATTTCAGCAGTGAGCTTGCCATCACCACAGCCTATATCCAGTACACGTTCCCAGCCTTCAAGTTCCAGCTTGGACGCCAGCTCCCGGCCCCATTCCTGCGTTTCCGAAGGGCTCTTTTGATAGCGCTCAGCATCCCACTTGTACACTTGGGTATTCTCCCGACTTCGTCATCGTTCATCATTCTGCGAGTCGTTCATGAGATGCTCGTGGTGACTTCGAGAACAATGAGTTTGCATCGGCAACTGGACCATGTCAAGATCTCTGCTGAGACCGCCAAAAGGGTGCTACTGGCCAGCCTTTGGCCGTTTTGACTTAAAGATGATGGANGGTTTAGTCCGGTNNGAGTAGANAAAGCCCTCGGCCTCTTGAATATCNCCNTATTTGGCCTTAAGTTCATCCAAGGGGCCAGCATCAAGAGCCCTGGTNGGNCATGCCTCCACACAAACGGGTAGCTNNTTGTCTGACCACCTGTCCAGGCAGAAGTTGCATTTGCGCATNTTGGCACCAGGCTCTGGCCCAAACTGGGGCGTATTATAAGGGCAGGCTTTCAGGCATTTGATGTCACATTCCTTGTTACCCAGGCAGGCCTCGACATCTACAACCACAATCCCGTCTTCATCCCTTTTTGAGATGGCATGAGTTGGGCAGGCCGGAATACAAACGGGGTCAAGGCAATGGTAGCATGGTGCAACCATGTAACTAACAAAGACATCCGGGAATTTCCCATTTTCACTGTACAGCACTCGCATCCAATTCTCAGGCCCAGCGGGTAAGTCATGCCAATCTTTGCAGGCCACCTGGCAAGCGCCGCATCCCGTACAACGGGTCTGATCAAAATAGAAGCCAATCTGCATGGTCTATCCTCCCTTAGGCCTTACTTACCTGAACCAGTGCGGTATTTAACGCCGCTGCTCCACCTTCTGAGTAGGCATCATTAGTCAGAACATTTACACAGCCGCCACGGTCAATGCCTTCTTTATCAGGATTGTACCAGGCACCTTCAAAGACACTGACCACCCCGGGTATTATCCGCTCAGTCACCCAGGCTGTGATGGCCAACTTGCCTCGATCATTGAAAACGTAAATCTCGTCGTCATCCTTGATGCCCCTGGGCTCAGCATCCACCGGGTTAATCCAGGCCCGATGGGGCTCTACTTCCTTAAGCCAATCAACATTCATATGGGAATGCACCCTGTTCTTCGGATGGGGAGAGAGAAGCTGCAGCGGGTACTTTTCTATCAGCGGGTCGTTTCGGTCTTCCCAGGTGCTTACGTACTTTGGAACAGGTGGGCAGAGTGGGTTATTGAGCTCCGCTGCCCGCTGAGAGAAGATTTCAATCTTTCCTGAAGGGGTTTGAAAGGGATTGTCCTCTGGTTTCTCAATCTCCTCCTTGAAGGCGACAATGGGTTCGGCAAGCTTGACCCGGTGGACGCCTTCGCTTCTGAATTTATCATAGTCCTTTATCTGCTCGCCGGTCTCCGGGTTCTCCTCGACGAACGACCTGAGCCACTCTTCCTCCGAACGAGTATTGAAGTCCTCAAAGCCCATCTTCTCCGCCAGCTCACAGGCGATTTCAAAATCCGATTTGCATTCACCCAATGGTTCAATGGCCTTGTTGACAACGGTAAAGTAAGGGCCTGAGGGCCAGGGGCGGGTGAGGTCGTTGCGCTCTGCAGCACTGGTTACCGGCAGTACGATGTCGGCAAATCTGGCTGTGGGGGTTACAAATAGCTCCGAAACGATGAGAAACTCAAGGCTTTTGAGCGCCCGAGCGGCTTTGTTGGTATTTCCAAGCTGATTTAAAGGGTTGCCACCAACGCACCAGGCCAGTTTGATATCCGCTGGATACCCTCCTGCCTTTCCTTCCAGGATTGCGTCAAATATCTTATTGATGTGCACCCGGCGAACAAGGCGAAGCCCCAGGTCGAGGGTGCCCCGAATTGAGGGGCCACCCTCCTCAGCCGGGTTTCTCACGCCAGGGATTCCGGAAGCGCGGAACATGTGGCCTATGGGTATACCCATAAGCCCACCGGCCGCGCTTCCCCCGTGGCGGCCGACGTTTCCGGTCATGGCGGTCAGGGTCATGGCACACCGATTGTACTGCTCACCCATGGCGCTGCGCGCCGGCCCCTGGCAGTCCATCAGGGACGCCGGTTTGGTGGTTGCATATTCCCTGGCCAGTCGCTCAATCGTTGACGCCGGAACCCCGGTAATCGCTTCAGCCCAGGCTGGTGTCTTCTCAACTCCATCCTCGATACCCAAAACGTAATCTCTGAACTTGTCGAATCCGATAGTGTACTTATCTAAGAATTCCTGGTCATGTAGACCCTCTTTAATCATTACATACGCCATGCTCACCATCATGGCCGTATCGGTACCAGGCCTGATCGGTATCCACTGGTCGGCCAGGGTCGCTGCGGAATCATGGTACCTGGGGTCAATAGAGATAATCCTGACTCCGGCTTCCTTAGCCTTGATCAGATGGTAGATGGTGTTTGTGCCGGAAATCATCCTCGCCGGATCCCAGCCCCACATAATGATCAGCTTGGAGTTAAGAAAGTCCTCGCGGCTGTGGCCGACCATGACCGAGCCGTACTGGGCCATCACCGCCCATACAGAGCCCTCTGATGAAACGTTCCCATAGCTGGTGGTGTAACCTCCGAACATGGAGAGCAATTTAGCCGTAGCCCTCACGCCGCTATGCAGGGCAGCTAGATACCCGCCACCCATCAAGAAAATGCTTGAGTTCCCATATGTGTCCCTAACTCGTTTTAGCTCTCCGACTATCGTTTCCAGGGCTTCGTCCCATGAAATCCGCTCAAATTTCCCCTCCCCTTTAGCCCCTGTCCTTTTCAAAGGGTACATAATGCGGTTCGGGTTATAGATCTCCTGCCGGTATGCCCGACATCTCAAGCAGGCCCTTAGCTGCTCTGGCTCCGGGGCATCGTCTCCCTCTATCCTGATGATCCTGCCATCCTTAACGTGCAGCCTGAGAGGGCAACGCCCGCCGCAGTCGAACGCAGTCGTGGTCCTGACGATCTTTGTTCCCTGGCTTGTCGTGCTCATCTCTTCGGAATTCATAATATCCTCCTAAGAAATAAAAGCGGGCTTACCCCTTTTTTTACCCTGACGATTCGACGGGGCACTTTACCCGTCGATTTCCAGTGGCAAAGCCAGACGTCAATACATGGGAACGGTGCGCCGTGCCACCGTTACTTGGTTCGCTGGCATGAGGGCCAGCAAACGTCTCCAGTTCTAAATCGAGGCGGGTCAAAGACCCTGCACCAGTGTTCGTATAGGGAATAGTCTGCTATCGGTTATAGATTCTTTACTACTTTCCTAGAATGCCCTTAATCGTGTCAAGGAGTTTTGTAGTAAAAATCCCCTGCTGATAATGAACCTCGCAGGGGAAATTGTCGCATCTTGTGCAGTAATCCACATTATTCTTTATGGCACACTCGAGTATAAAGCAGGGACGCCCCATTAGTGCTTTGAAATTCTCCAGCTTCTCTGGAGCTTTTGGATCTGTGCCTGGTACACAACCATCGCCACCAACGGGGCACAATCCTTTTTCTCGAAGTCCACATACCTCACAAGCTAAACCACATGCGCTCGGCATCGTCTCTTACTCCTTTCCATTCAGGCCAGGCCTATTGTGCGCTGATCTCTGGTGTGCTAATCGTAAACATACGCTGGACTCCTGTCAATCCTCCCCTGGATTGCTTCGTCGCTAAAGCTCTCGCCAAAGGCGAGTCGGTGCCGCCTGAGGCGACCCTCATGAGACCTTCGGAGACCTCGCAATGACATTTTTATTTTGGCACCATTGCTGAGACGTAAATCTGGCGGACACCCGCAGTCCCTCACCAGGTGGGTGGCATTTTATCTGCTCACCCTGAGCCTGTCGAAGGGCCGTTCATGGTTCGACAGGCTCACCACGAACGGATTTGCTGGCCTGTCCCGAGCGGAGCCGAAGGGCCTGTCCTGAGCTTGTCGAAGGGCCTGTCCTGTCCTTCTGCGGAAGGATGTCGAGGGGTGAGGATGAACTTCCCCCTTCCCTCTCCTTCCATAGAAGGATACCTCCCTCAAGGGGAGGTAGGATACGTTGCCGCCCGCCTACCCTTCATTTTCTGGGCAGCCCTGTCCATTGCACCATTAGTTACCTTATTTTTCACCAAAGAGACAGGATGGAGAAGGATCAAAAACCTGTCCTCAATAGACTAATGCAAAGGTCCTGGCTAAGACCGTACTTTCTATCTTGACTATGATGGCATGACTTTGTAGGCTTAGGCAGTCGAAATATAGCAGCGGAGGAGAGAAATGGCTGGCAGGTTCGATGATCTTATCAAGAGCACCTTCGAAATCAGGGAAAACGAGGGCGAAGACAAGGTGATGAGCCTTCAGGAGGCCATCGAACGCAATGTGAAGGCGGGCGCTAAAATCCACATTGGCACCACACACTGCTGTCCCCTTGCCGCCGTCCTGGAGATTGCCAGGCAATTCCACGGGAAGAAGCCCCACTTCACCCTCATTGTGAGGGGAATCAGGGATACATCGGTTATCCTGCTCCACATGGGACTGGTGAAGAAGGTAATCACCACCTTTTCGGGGAATGTTTACCCTTCGTATGGCCCCAATCCAGTGGCTCAAAGGGCTTACGGGAGCAAGGAGGTCGAACTGGAGGACTGGTCCATCCTCACCTTCCCGCTGATGCTGATGGCAGGGGCTCTGGGGATAGGTTTCATGCCCACTACCTCTATCATCGGAAGCACTATGGAAGAAGACAACAAGGAGTCCTTCACAGTGATCGATGACCCCTTCGGCAGCGGGAGGAGGATTGGTCTCCTCAAGGCGCTTAATCCCGACCTTTCCATCGTGCACGGGCTCG
>JGI10211J34971_10004701_pt1 | contig 10808 bp, 11 predicted proteins | sample Etolagsediment_FD_34971 | JGI IMG/M metagenome (IMG submission 34971)
ATACCAAATATGTCTCCTTTAAAACCCATCTCAGACGACGCGCTAAAAACAATATATGATCTATATGAAGGCAATATCCGTCAAATATTTTTCTCATTAGACCATGCTGTGATTCATGCACAGGATGAATTGGGGGAACTCAGGCAACTCAGCGATGCAGACATACAGAAAGTACTAGTTAATCGGGCAAAAAGAAGGATCGGGGGAGGGATACAACCGCGTGCATTTGACGTTCTAGAGCATATTTTGGCTAAGCAGACTGAGGTCACAAATACCGAAATCACCAAAAAGTTTAGACTAAAACCACAGAATACTTCAAAATATTTAACTCAACTCAGATCAAATAATCTAATAGTTGCTCTTGGAAGAGAAGGTAGGAACATCTACTATAAAGCGGTCAATGAGGCCCGGTGGCTTTTACTCTCTCCAGAAGAGCATCGGCAACTAACACTGAACGATGAACTCCATTAATTTACGCTTTTTGCCGTATTCCAATCCGTCAAATAGAAACCTTTTTATACCCTAACCACCAGAACAACATATCAGACCCCTAGAGGTTATACTATATGGAGAAACTNAAGCTCAGNATCGCAGGAGAAATCTCNCTTTCCGANGANCCGGGCTCCACAATGAAGAAGTGGAGGGAAATCTTCGGCATTACCCAGGGAGAGCTTGCAAAAGCAATCGGAATTTCAGTCTCCACAATAAGCGATTACGAGTCCAACCGCCGAAAATCCCCCGGAACCACCATCATAAAGCGCTTTGTAAACGTCCTATTTGAAGTAGATTCAAAGCACGGAGGCGGCATCACCCAAAAACTCCTTGAAGGCGGTTCCAACACTGAAGAATACTTCGAGCTCCACGAGTTCGCCCGCTCCCTTCCGCTCTCCGATTTTGTCCAGCTCATCGAAGGGGAAGTAATCACCCACCAGGATCTCATAGATGAAAGAAAACTCTATGGCTACACCCTTGTTGACTCAATAAAAGTAATCCTTGACATGCCCTTCACATACTTCACAAACATATATGGAAACATGAGCGAACGCGCAATGATTTTCACCGGAGTTTCCACAGGAAGGAGCCCCATGGTAGTAATCCGTGTTTCCCCCTCCAAGCCCTCTGCAGTAATCCTCCACGGCATAAAGAAAGTAGACAAGCTCGCAATAAAACTCTCAGAAAAAGAGCAGGTTCCAATAGTAGTAACCCAGTTAGACATAAGCCAGATAAAAGAAAGGCTAAACAAAATATGATACTAAAGGTGTAATGAAAATGGCAGGAATCGTAGGTTATGGGGCATACGTTCCCAAATACAGGATAAAGAGCGAAACAATCGCAGAAGTCTGGGGCGAAGACCCCGACCGAATCCAGAAAGGACTAGGAATCATGGAAAAAGCAGTCCCCGCAAGTGACGAGGATTCCGCAACCCTTTCAGTAGAAGCCGCAAGAATTGCGATGGAGCGTGCCCAGGTTTCCCCAGAAGAAATCGGTGCATTGTATGTGGGAAGCGAATCCCACCCCTACGCCGTAAAGCCGACTGCCACAATGGTTGCCCAGGCACTCGGCGCAATTCCCAACCTCACAGCAGCAGACCTGGAATTCGCCTGCAAAGCAGGAACCGCAGCAATGCAGATGTGCATGGGCATGGTGGATTCCAACATGATTAATTATGGCCTTGCAATTGGTGCAGATACTGCCCAGGGCCGCCCAGGAGACGCCTTAGAATACTCCGCAGCAGCAGGTGCAGCCGCTTACCTAATCGGCAAGGATGACGAATCTCTCGCAGTAATTGAAGACACTTTCTCTTACACAACCGACACACCCGATTTCTGGCGCCGCTCAAAAGCAGACTACCCCTCCCATGGAGGAAGGTTCACAGGAGAACCAGCATATTTCAAGCACGTTCAAGGCGCATTCAATGGCCTGATGGAAAAGATGGATGAAAAAATCGACAATTATGATTACTTCATCTTCCACCAGCCCAACGCCAAGTTCCCCAAGGCAGTTGCAAAGAAGCTCGGAGTCCCAAAGGAAAAAATCGAGCTTGGAATGCTCTGTCCCACAATCGGCAACACCTATTCAGGAAACGCTCCCCTCGCCCTCGCCAACGTTCTAGACCATGCAAAACCCGGAGAGCGCATATTCGTAACCTCTTTCGGTTCAGGTGCAGGAAGCGATGCCTTCTCTATAAAAGTAACCGACAAAATCGAAGAGAAGCGCAAGAACGGTTACCCGCTCGCCCATTTCATGGAAGACAAGGAATATGTTGCCTACGCGATTTACGCGAAGCTCAGGAAGAAGTATAAGGGGATGTGATAGCATGAGGAAAGTATCAATTATTGGAGTTGGAATGACCAAGTTCGGAGAGAACTGGGACAAGAGCTTCCGTGGCATGGTTACTGAAGCGGGAATACAAGCAATCCAGGATGCCAATGTAAAAGGAGACGAAATCTCCGCAGGGTACGTGGGCACAATGGCTTCAGGTTCCCTTGTAGGCCAGGAGCACGCAGGTGCCCTAATTGCAGATTATATGGGCCTCAACCCTATTCCAATCACAAGAGTAGAAGGTGCATGCGCATCTGGCTCCCTTGCCCTCAGGCAGGGCGTAATGGCAGTTGCCTCCGGTCTCCATGACCTGGTAGTTGTGGGCGGAGTAGAAAAGATGACTGACCTGGACACCGCCGCAGTCTCCCAGATTCTTGGAGGTGCAGGAGACCAGGAATGGGAGCTTTTCATGGGTGCAACCTTCCCCGGCCTCTACGCAATGATGGCCCGCCGCCATATGTACGAGTACGGAACCACAGAAGAAATGCTTGCTTCCGTTGCAGTAAAAAACCACGCAAACGGATTTTACAACAAGTACGCCCAGTTCCAGCGTAAGATTACAATGGAGCAGGCCCTGAATGCAAAGATGGTTGCAGATCCGCTCAAGATACTTGACTGTTCACCAATTAGCGATGGTGCCGCTGCACTCGTGTTAGCTCCCCTGGATTCCGCATCCAGCTACAGCGAAAAACCCATAGAGATTCTTGCAAGCGAACAGGCAAGCGGAACCCTCGCGCTCCACGACCGCGATACCCTCACCAGCATAAAGGCAGCAAAAATCGCAGGTGAGCTCGCTTACAAAAAAGCAGGCCTCACTCCCAAGGATATTGATGTTGCGGAAGTTCATGACTGCTTTACAATTGCAGAAATTATCGCAACAGAAGACCTTGGTTTTTTCAATCCCGGAGAGGGAGGTCCAGCCGCACTCGAAGGCAAAACCAAAATAGATGGAGAAGTCGCAATTAACACAAGCGGAGGCCTCAAATCCACCGGCCACCCCGTAGGTGCAACCGGAGTAAAGCAAGCCTGCGAAGTTTCTTGGCAGCTCCGCGGAGATGGAGAAGAAACCCAGGTAAAGGATGTAGAATACGCACTCACCCACAATGTAGGGGGAAGCGGCGCCACAGCCGTAGTGCATCTCTACAAGAGGGGATACTGAGGTGATATGAATGAAGGAATCAATTTCACTCACATGGAGAAGGATACCGGAACGTTATAAGATGCTTGGCTCGCACTGCACAACCTGCGATTCACACTATTTTCCGCCAAGGATGGTCTGCCCCACATGCAGGAGGAAAGGCAAAATCGAGCCATTTGAATTCGCAGGAAACGGCAAGATATACTCCTTCACTGTGATCCACGCAGCCCCCGCAGGCTTTGAAAACCAGGTTCCTTATGTAATGGCAATCATAGAACTGGATGAAGGAACCCGCTGCACCGGCCAGATTGTAGATGCAACCCGCAAAGACCTAAAAATCGGAGACAGGGTAGAAGGAACCTTCAGGAAAATTCTTTCCGATGACCCGGAAGGCCCAATCCACTACGGGTTCAAGTTCAGGCTGAAGAAATGATCTCACTTTGCAGCACCTGCAACTCCCGCTTCAAGAAGGATTTCCCCCAGGGCCCCTGCCACATCTGCGAAAACCAGCTTGACAACCTAAACCAACTCCTCCAAAACGCAGAAAACGCAATGTCCCCCGAATGGAAAACCTTTGCCCTTTCTACCTCCATTTCTAAGAAAACCCTCGCAAAAGAGGAAGAAGCCTGGGATTATTCCGAAGGGGATTGCCTCAAGAACTGGCTGAATGCAAAGCTTTCCCAGCATCTGGAAAATGCAACCGGAAAGCTTTATTCCCCAATGAATGCAGAAGGCCGCATTTCCATAAACCTCTCAACCCTTGAAGCAAAAGCATCCAACGAACCTCTTTTCATTTTCGGCCGCTACAAAAAACTTGCAAGGGGAATCTGCCAAAGCAAATGGCTTTGCCTCAAGTGCAATGGCTCAGGCTGCAAGCACTGCAACGGAAAAGGGAAAATGTATGACGAATCCATAGAAGAGCTCATGGGAGACGCTGCAATCTCCCAAACCGGAGGAAAATATGCGCTCCATGCATCAGGCCGCGAAGACATAGATGTTTTGAATTTCGCAGGCCGCCCTTTCATACTCCAAATCAAAAATCCCGCAACCATTTCCATAAACCTGGAAAAACTAGCCCAGGAAATAAACTCAGAAAAAAAACTCGAACTCACAGATCTCAAACTCGTTCCCCCAGGCTCAGTTGCTTTAGTTGCAGACTCCCACTTTCCCAAAACCTACCGCGCCTGGATCTCTTCAGACCAGCCCCTAACCGAAGAAGATTCACAAAAACTTTCAGAATTCAGCTTCACCCTGAACCAAAGAACCCCGGAGCGGGTTGCCCACAGGCGCGCAGACAAAATCCGCCACCGCCACGCCCAGATCCTCTCCTCAAAACTCGAAAACAACCAGATACTCGCAGACATAAAAGCGGATCCAGGCACCTACATAAAGGAACTAATCCACGGAGACAACGGACGCACAGACCCCAGCATCTCCTCGTTCCTGAATAAACCCTGCACCTGCGCCCGCTTAGACGTAATCTCCATTGAAGATGATTTCCTTACGCTCCACATGGGCTGATTCAGGCAAGGGACAGAATCCGCTAATGCTTTTAAGCACTAATCAGCATAATTCCGTTATGGGACATGGATTTTCAGACTCAAAGGGGTCTCAAAAAACAAAAAAACAACCCGAGCCAATAGAACAACCCCAGCCAAAAGTCCAGCCAATAGATCCGGTCCAGCAGCAACAAGCCAGGCAGCAGATAAATGACTTCCTCACAAGCGACAGGAGCGAAGTTCTCTTTGTATCTGAGTCTAATAAAAGACACTTCTTTATGATAATACCTAGTGAATATTCCCTCTCATTTCGCCGCAGCCGTTTTGCATTCACTCAGGACGAATACATAAAAGAACAGGCCCAGGTTGCAAAGGAGATCCTCACAACATCCCCAGACACAAAGCTAACGATATTTTGCTCAAGAAGAGAACGCGCTTCGGCCACCGTAATGGCTTTCATTGCGGCAGCTCCAGAACTTGATAAATTCTTTCCACAAAGATGGGAAGTAATATATGGTAAAGATTCTCAGGACATGTGGGCCCAGGATTATGGGGAGAGTACGCGAAGAATGGATGGCAGCTCGGAGTTCATAATGCCAGTTGTACCTGGGCTTGGTCATCGCAGCCTACCTCACCTCACCCGCATCCCAGTTACTAAGATACCTATTCTGTTTGAGGGTGGAGACCTGGCAACTACTCAGGTTGGGGAAAAGAAATTGGTTGTTGTCGGTCCGCATACTCTTGCCCACACTAGATCGTATTATTATAACAAGGGAGGCTACAAGATTTCTGATGAAGAAATAAGAAAAATTTTAAAGAAAGCATTCTCTGCCGATACTGTTCTGTTTCTCACCCCTCCAAATAAGGGAGACTTTCCCATTTTGGCGTTTCATATAGACCAGGCAGTTTTCTTTCCAAAGGATGGTGTTGCAATAATGGTTAAGCCCGAGTCCATCCCAGCTAATGCAGATAACTCAAGCGTTACTTACCTTCGCGAAACACTCTTGGAATACCGACGTCAGCTTAAAGATGCTGGTTTTACTGTGGTTGAAATTCCAACGACTCCTGAGCATTTGGAGCAATTCCAGAGTTACACAAATGCCGTGCCAATAAAGGAGGAGGATGGTAGCACGGTGCTGATAATACCGAGCTTTGGAGATACCGCTATAGAATCAGAAATACGCCATATAATCGAGGAACAGGGTATGGGAGTCAGGTTTGTTCCGAATTCAACATTTGTTTTGCATGGAAATACGCACTGTGTAACCGGAAATCTTGCAAGAGTCGACGAAGCCCTGCCTCAAGAACTAGAGGGAACCTCGAATCTTATTCCGACAAAGGTTGCTTAAGAGAATGCGGGGCAGCGTAGCTTCCGAATCTTGTGATGAACCAATAACTCTTATATCTTTCTTACCTAATCCCATTTATGCTCGAAAAGCTCCTCTTCTCAACACTAGTAATGCCGGGAGAACTGGTGAGAATTGCAATCGCCCTCCTGGGCACAGCAGTCACAGTCTATTATGATATATTCAACAACCGCAACATCCCCAACAACCTTCTCTATGCCTTTATCGCAATCGCCTTCCTAACCAACCTAGTCTTTTTCAGTGCAGACATCCTTCTTTATGCAGCAGGACTTACAGCAATCTTATTCGTATTTGGCTTCATACTCTACAGGGCAGGCCAATTGGGCGGCGCAGACCTCTTCGTAATCTGCGCAATCACCTTATTGCTCCCAATCCACCCAAGCTTCCTCTCCACCCCCTTCAACTACCCATTAATATTCTCCACCCTCCTCTATAGCGGAGTAGCATTCGCAGTCTTTTCCATATTCTTTTTCGGAAAGCTTCTTATCAAATCCAAGAAAGCAAAGCCCAACCTCCTTTACCTCTCCCTCATAATCCCCTACATATTCTTTTCCTACATATTCCTCACAGCCCCATTCTTTTCCCCAGTTTACTTCTTCATCGCATCCATCTTGATGCTCTCCGCCATTTTCTACCTGGTCTACAGAAACTCCATAAATGATGCAATCACCCAGAAAGTGAAGGTCTCCACACTCAAAGGAGACGAAGATGTCCTCGCAAAAGAAAAGATGTCCGATCTAATGAAGAAACTAAAAATCGGCCCCGTAATAGGCAAAGGTGAGCTAAATGCCCTCAAAAGAGCCAAGGTAAAGGATGTTTGGATTTATGCTGAGCTCCCCCCGTTCCTCCCATTCCTATTCATAGGCCTCCTTGCCTCGATAATAATCGGGGACTGGATCTTCCTCGTATTTTACTAGCCCAACCGCAACTCTTTTTATATATTCTACTTCATATATGCCCCCATGTCTCCGGGAAAAAAATACATCGTTATTTTAGGAACAATAATGTCGGGGCTTGGGAAAGGAATCCTAGCTGCTTCCATTGCCCGCCTCCTCAAAACCCACGGCTACAAAGTGGCTCCACTCAAATTTGATGGCTACCTCAACGTAGACTGTGGCACAATGAATCCCTACCGCCACGGTGAAGTTTTCGTATTAGATGATGGTGGGGAAGTAGACATGGATTTTGGAACCTACGAAAGATTCCTTAACACCTCCCTCACCAAGCGCTCTTCAATCACAGGAGGAAAGATTTTCCAGCTCCTCCTAGAAAAAGAAAGAAAAGGAGACTATTTGGGAAGGGACGTGCAGATGGTTCCCCACCTCACCGGCGAAATCATCGACCGCGTAAAATTCCTAGGGGAAGAAACCAAATCTGACATCATTCTTATAGAAGTAGGCGGAACAGTAGGAGACATTGAAAACGGCTATTTCATAGAAGCAATGCGCCAGATGTCCAGCAAGGAAGACGTTCTTTTTATCCAGCTCACCTACGTCCCCTCCCTAAGCCCTGGAGAGCAGAAAACCAAGCCCACCCAGCACTCCAACCGCCTCATCCAATCATTAGGAATAAAGCCGGAAATCATCCTCTGCAGGGAGCAGGAGCTCCTTAGCAAGGAAGCAAGGGAAAAAATCGCCCTTTTCTGCGATGTTCCAGTTGAAAACGTTCTGGATGACCCCATTGTAGATACAGTATACGCTCTTCCACAACTTCTCGAAAAACAAAAGCTCTACGATGTAATTGCAAAGCGATTCCACCTAAGAAAAACAAAAGTAAACCTGGGCATCTGGAACCGCATGGTAAAACGCATTACCAACCCTTCCAAAAAGAAAATCCGCGTAGGCATAATTGGAAAATACACAGCAGTAAAAGATGCTTATGTAAGCGTAAAAGAAGCAATCCTCCACGCCACAGCCGCAAACAATGTTTGCGCAGATGTCTGCTTTGTTGAATCCACAGACATAGAAAAGAAAGGAGCCAAAATCCTCCAGAATCTGGATGCCATAATCGTTCCCGGAGGATTTGGAAAAAGAGGCATAGAGGGAAAAATAGCCGCAATACGCTACGCAAGAAAAAACAAAATCCCCTTCTTGGGTCTTTGCCTAGGAATGCAGATGATGGTAATTGAATACGCACGAGATGTATGCGGGATGGAAGCTGCAAACTCAGAAGAAATAGACAAATCCACACAATACCCTGTAATCGCTCTCCTTCCCGAGCAGATGCGAATTGAAGAAAAGGGAGGTACAATGCGCCTTGGTGCTTACCCTTGCATCCTGGACCCCTCTAGCAAATCCTTTGCACTCTACAAAAAGAAACTAATTCACGAGCGCCACAGGCACAGGTATGAAGTAAATCCTAAATTCGTGGAGCAACTCGAGCAAGGAGGCTTGATAATCTCCGGCCGCTCCCCTAAGAAAGGCATCGTAGAAATGTCCGAATGGAAAGAGGGATTTGGGATAGGAACTCAGGCTCACCCTGAGCTCAAAAGCAGGCTGGAAGACCCCGCACCCCTATTCGTAGGCCTCATCAAAGCAGCAATAGAAAATAAGAAGAAAAGAAGGAAAAAGAAGAAAGCCTAAAGTTCAATTTCCTTGTGCGGAACAGATGAAAGAGCATTCTTCAGCCTGTACCTTGCAATGATTCCACTCGCCCTCTTCATCTTCCCCTTTCTCGATTCTCCGCCATTGCTTGAAAGGTATTCTTCGATATAAAGCCCAAAATCAGCAAGATTCTCGGATCCATCATCTATAAGCGTTGCAAGCACCTTTGCCACAAGCGTTTTTCCGGGACCATCTCCACCCCAGATGCTTAGCGCAAGCGCAATCTGGTCAACAAAATAATCCTTGTCTTCCTCACCCATCTCTTTCCAGATGCGGACCATATCCTTTTTCGTTCCCCCACTTACCTCTTCGAATGCTCCCATTATGCCACCCCATCCAGATTTTTTGGTTTTCCGCTTTCCAGTGCTTTCCTCAAATCAGTTGCCCATTTTGCGGCCTCGGGCAGTTTCTTCACTTCATCAGCACTAAGCTCCTTATCATTTTTTTCGAATGTGCCAACCCGTTTCAGCAACATTCTCTGGTCCATTTTCGCATCAACAAGCTTTTCAATTCCTGCAATGACCTCATCCAGGTCCCCCATTCTTTTATCAGAAATTTTCTTCTTTTCCCTCCCTCTTTTAGCACTCCGCCTTACCATATCAACACCATCTCGTTACTAATATCCCATCCATTATTTTTATTTGTTTGTAAATTCCAATGAATTTCCAAAGCTGACAAATTTTATTAAATTTGTCATTCCTTTTCCTCTCTTTCAATGCTCAGATCCACGTCCGGAATAATTTCCATCCACGTGTTATTCATGTATTGCCAGAGGGTTCCCACTGTAGAATCATAAACCAGGTTCCTCTGGTTTGCAGTCTCTTTTGGCCTGTCTATCTCAATCAGCGGAAACCTGCCCATCCACCTTATCCTGTCCCGGAAAACGTTTCTCTCCACAGTATACATAACCCCCTTTTCTTTTTTCACTTCCTCACACCACTTTTTTACCTCTTCAATTTCCTCTTTAGTAGTCATTTCTTCACCACATAAACAACATCTTCATTCCTGAGCACATGTTCCAGCCCCACTCTCTGCCCCGGGAACTTCACGCTTTTCCCCCACACAAGCGCATACTTGAAATTCTTTCTGTAATCCCGTGGCAATTTCTTCACAAAAACCCCAACAGTATTTCCCTCTTTCATCATCATCGGCTCCTCCCGGTCTATCCCCTTTGTCCGGGTTTTAGTGTAAACCTGCATGAATCTGAGTTCCTTGTATATCCTTTCTCTGAGCTCTTCCAGCCCCTCCCCTGAATCCGCAGCAATTGCAAGCGCCCCCGCAGGGTACCCTTTTGGAATCCCCCCAGTCAAATCTGTTTTGTTAACCACAACCACCTTTTTCACATAAACCCTGTTTCTTTCCAGCACATCAATAAGCTGCCCCCCATCAATATTCTCCTTGACCGTAATGGTTGCATTATGCACCCCATATTCATTTAGTATCGCAATAATCTCCTGCTTGCTTATCCGTGTGAGTTTTCTCGCAGTAATTATGTGCACCCCTCCCTTTATTTCCCGCTTTATGTCTACGTTTGGGGGCTTCACCCCCATCCGTATCCCAAAATTCTCCAGTTCCCTAACTATAACTTCATACTGGCCCTTTTTTGTCGCTTCCAGCATAATCAAAATCAAATCCGCTTTCCTTGCAACCGAAAGTACTTCCCTCCCTCTTCCCTTTCCTTCCTGCGCTCCCGCAATAATTCCAGGAATATCCAGGATTTGCATTTGCGTTCCCTTATATTTCATAATCCCCGGAATGCACTCCAGCGTAGTAAACTCATATGCAGCAACCTTGCTCTTTGCATCAGTAATCTTAGAGATAAGCGTGGATTTCCCGACGCTCGGGAATCCCACTATCACAACCGTTGCGTCCCCCTGCT
>JGI10211J34971_10004702_pt1 | contig 10807 bp, 12 predicted proteins | sample Etolagsediment_FD_34971 | JGI IMG/M metagenome (IMG submission 34971)
CTTTTGTAGCATTCATTCCAATAGTACCTGCTTCAATATAATCATCAACACCATCAAACCTCATAGCCCCACTACTTATTCCAGTCGCATTAACAATATCTCCGCTTGGTGTTCCGTCATTACCTCCAACTAAATCATCAAAGGATTCGTCTAAAGTCCAATAACTTACTAAATTAGGGTCTGAGATATTTACTTCATATCCTCCTGTTGAATCTGCTATTGAAAAAGTCGTATTCCAATAAGTTGATGTCTCGTTGTAGAAAACCAAAGACTTGAAATCACCATCACTTGCGTATTTTCCTATGTAGTTTGAATTGTTTTTTGTCCCGTTGTAAAGGTTTAGAACTTCGTCTGCTGATAATGCTCTGTCCCATATTTGGATTTGGTCTATTGAACCATCCATAAAATCATCTGGTGTAGATGTTGAACCAATATAGATATTTTCAGAACTAACTACACTTCCAGAGATAGTTGCATTACCCTCATAAATTCCATTTTTATATACCTTTACTATAGAACCATCATAAGTACCAACTACAAAATGCCATTGACCATCTCTTATAGAAGAAGTTCCTGAAGCTCTTACTGCATTTTTAGTATCTGTATCAACTAATAAAGAAATATATCCTGCTCCACTATCTTCAAATTCAAAACCATTACCTATTCCAGTTCTTCTGTGAATGATAGTATCAAAACCAGTTGTCTTAACCCATGCACTTACTGAAAAAGTATTTGTTAAAGTATCAAATGAACTATCATCAGCAATCTCAATATAATCATTCACCCCATCAAACTCATAACATCCTCCTAAATCAAAACCTGAGCCAGTTGTTCCGCATGAATCATTCCACTCTGGGTTAGTTCCTGTCAGATTAAATGTTCCATAGTTATTATAGATAGAATTATCTTGAATATAGCTTGAAAAGTTATAAGAAGCATTTTTATTAAAGTCCATAAAAAGAACTGGTGCATCTAGTCTTGCTCCGAGAGATGTTGGTTCTGTTCTGTTAAAGAAGATTATCTCATTGGTTGTAGAAGTAATAACAACTGTTAATGATGGGTCTAAATCTGTAAAATTACCATAATAAGAAGTATCATAAGTCATAGGTTCATTCATACATTCATACCATTTAGTTGGATTTAAAGGATTTAATCCAACGCAGTAATACCATCCATCCCATCCTTGAGGATAATTAATCGTATCGTTTTTTATTATAAAAACTGAGTCTTCATTAACATACTGCTCAAATTCATTAATACTTGATGCCAGAAAATCAGAGTAATCAATGTAATATTTTGAGCAGTCTGTTAAGAAAAAAGAATCTGAACATTGTATTTGTTCTAATTTATTTTGTCTAAAAGTTAATTCTCCTTCACAATCTACATCTCCTTCCCATTGGAATTTTATTCCTTCTGCTAAAGGAGATTCAGAAGTTATATTAACATCAGGATATTCCAGTTTAACATCATTACAATAAAGCTCTACTGTAAATGGTTCTAGTTCTAATGTTGAAGTTGGATAGATGTAGAGGGTTGAATTTTGATATTCATACTCTATTGAATGAGAACCAATTTTAGCATAAGTATTTTCACTTGCATCTAGATCAATACACATTTTTTTTATATTTCCTTTTTCAGTTTCTTTTTCCCAATCATCTGGCTGTATTTTTGTGCTTGACAAAGAAGCAGAGGTTTGTTTAAATTCAGCTACATTATCTTTATACCAAGAATCTTTATTAGTAGTATCTATTTTAGGCAATAAACATACTTTTAATTTACCATTACCCATATCTGTTTCTTCTATATTAAAATAATCTTTTTGGATTCCGTCATATTTTATCTGAACCCATTGTCCTGTTGTTTGAATAATAGGTTCTGGCATTTGTGATAGAGTTATAGTATTCCCTAGCTGTGTCATTGGGGGTGGCAAAGCTAGGGAAATAGAACTAATGATTATTATTAATATAAATAAAAAAAACCCTAGTCTCAACTTTAAAAAAGTAGAAACTAGGGGAATAGAAATCCTCGTGCCAGAGTTTTTAAATTTTTCCATATTCTTTTTTAATTAGGAACAAAACCATTCCCTTGTGGTATATTAGTCAAACCATCAATTGCACCTTTCAATGCTCCAATATCTGACCTACCTCCTGCTGCATATTGGTATGTTAAATATATTGTTATACCACAAATTACACAACAAATTAATACACAAAGCACAGTCATAATAAAATATTTATTATCTTCCCAAAAATTATGAACAGCAAATTCAACTTCATTCTCTTTAATTTTTGAAATAAACCAATTCTTCATATAATATGGTGCTGGATTTATTTGTGCCCTGAACTCTTTTTCTCCTTTATCTATATTTATTCTACCTGGAACATAATCATCATTTAATTTAAATGCAAATGTTTGATTGCCCTCATATATAAATTCTGAATCAAAGGGTTCCATTTCTTTTTTATTAAATAAAGGAAATAATGGTTTCCACGCAGTTCGGTTTTTAACCCATTTTATTCGGTTTTTTTTCTTTTTACCAAAAGAAAAGATGCCATCCTTACCTGAACCATAAAGTTCCCAATAGTCCATCTTTACTTTAAACTGCATGATATAATATATAGCTACAAAAAAAGCTAAGATTAATATACCTGCTAATATTATCCCTACCCAATAAATGACTTCAGCAATTATTGGTGTCCAATTTAATGATTCTGCTCCTGGTATTAGTCCTGCCATATTTTAATTCCTCCAATAGTTTTATGTCTTTGTCTTGCAGACCTAACATCTTACACTTACTTGGCGAATCCAAATACGTTGGCTTTTTTTTCATTAATATCTCCCCCATCATTTGAAGATTCAATCCTCTTAAAGATTGTTGAATCTGTTTTCTTAGTCCATCCTTTTAATGCTCTAAAAGCTGCTGGAACTAAAATGTTCTTTACTTCAGAATCAATATCATCAAAGTGTTTGAAGTCAATATCATATTCGTCATATTTTGTTATTAAACATTTTGCTAAATTATTACATGTTTTTTTAAGTCTCATTAATAATTGTCTTTCATCTAAATTAGTATTAATAAAACCCCTAGAAGTATATGCTGAGAATGTTGGATCTATTATTTGGTTAATAAATGTTTCATTACACATTGCGTTATACTTTTTAATCCATCCATCGTCTGTTAAATCATAACCCAATAGTTTCCATTTAAGTGAAATTATTTCGTCTTTTAAGTCCTGCTGCCATTTAATTAAATCAGATTTACCTTGTTGATTCATAATCTCAGTATGGTCTTCAGCAGCGTTAGTCTGAAAACTATCTCTTTCTCTTTGAAAAGACATTGCTCTTTGTTCTGCTTTCTCTTGTTCTTTTCTTTCATTGTTTTGTATTAAATTTTCAAACATTTTTTATTTCTTCTTTGGTTTTTTATTTTTAATATATATTGTTTTACTAAATCCTAGATTTATTTCCTTGACATCTCCACATAGCTCTTGAAGCGTCATTAGCGTCAATACCTTTTGAGTTCTTAATACCTAAAGACCTTGTACAATAGTTATCTCCTGCCTTTGTTCCTGGTTTAATCCTATATCCTTTTGCACCAAAGTGTATCTCTTTATCGCCTACATTTATCTTATACTTTTTTCCTTTTCTATTACTACGATATACTTTGTATGTTCTTCCCCTTATATTTAGTTCCATTTTTGTTTATGTTATTTTGTTATTTGTGTTTATTTCGTTTCGGTTGGTTTTGATATTATATTTTTATCTTGTAGCTCTTCAATAATAATTTTAAGTGTTGCTTGTATTTCTTTTATTTCTGCATAAGCATCTACTATATCATATGGCATTTTATATCCCTCTAATTTCTAAACCTGTTAAGAAACCTTTTTTTCTTTTTTGTCTTTTAAATATTCCAACTAAAGATGGTAAATATTTAGTTGACCTTGAACCCTTCTTTTTAGATTTAAAAAAACCACTTCCTCCTCCACCTGATGGTAAAATTGGTGGTATAATGAATCCTGGAAGATCATATGTTGGTACTACAATTGGGACTGTAGTTGGTGTTGTTGTTGGTGTAGTAATTGGTGTTGTGATTGGCGTTGATGTTATTTCTGGTATTGTAATAGGTGTAGTCAATGGCATAGTTATAGGAGATGGTATTGTTGTTGGAGATGTTATTGGTGTTGTTACTGGTGATGTGACTGATGGTATTATTTGAGTTGAAGAAGTAATTGGGTTTGTTACTTTTGTATTTGTTTGAATTGTATTTAATATAGGTGTTGAAGATAATGTAAATGGTGATGTTATTGAATTAACTATAAATGAAGATTGGGTTGGTGTTGTTGCTGATTTTGAAAATACTGAAAGAGTTGAAGAAGTTTTAGTAGGAGAAAATGTAAACACTGGTGATTTTATTCTTGCGGTTTTCCTAGCTATGTCAACTGAAACGTCTCCAAATATTTCTGTTGGGTCTATTACTCTTGCTGCAAAAAGTAATTTCTTACTTTGTGATACCCCTTTTTTTGTCCCTTTTGAAGCCAAACCTGTTATTGAAGAACCTAATACTCCTGCTGCTGGAGCATATGTAACTGTTGTTTTATAAACGTCTGAAACTTTAGGTAAACTATATTCTCCAAATGACGTTCCATATTCTCCTGTAATAATTTCACCTGTTGCGGCAGTTGTTATTCTTGGGAATGTATATGCGAATGCCTGACTACCTGAAGAAAAGAACAATGATTTTGATTTTAATGGTGCACTAATTAATCCAAAACCAGATGCTTCTCCTACAATTTCCGAAGCAAGAAGTCCTGTTGTTTTAGAAGCCACCTTTGAGAATCTCTCTTTTTCTCTTTCACGAACACCAGTTTCAACATCCATAAAACTTAATCCTTGACTTGTAAGTGTTTTTCTAACATTCTTAGCATAATCTGATTGTCTTCCAGTAAATCCAAATGTTGGTTCTATTGTTTGTGTGATAGGATTATCTTTAAAGAACTTACCCCATTTTGACTTTCCCTTTTGAGTTTCAATATCTGCTTTTACTTGTGCAACTGCTAATGCTCCTGGTGCTTTCTTTTGTAATGCTCTTTCTTGTTCGGTTTTAGAAATCTGTCCTATTCCATAAACCGTACCTGCTGCTCCTACTCCTACTGCTGTAGTAGAACCCACAATTGTTGCTGTTTTTCCTAAACCAACAGTTGTAATACTTGATCCAGTTAAAAGAGTTCCACCGAGAACTGCTGCAGTAGAAAGATTAAAACCTCCTACCCCTGTTTGAATTGGTTTTAATATTTTTGGTGAGGGTGTAGTAAATATTTTATCAGCATTTTTTGTAACTGATGTTATTTTTTTAGTTACATCTAATGTAGCACCTGTATCAATTCCTGTTTTACTTACTTGTGTATATTTCTTTTCAAATGCTTTTGAGAATTCTGATACTGGTTTTAATGTATCTTTTAATCTTATATTAAAAAACCCTTTTGATTCTGTATCTTCTGAAGCAGTAAATGATTCTTTAACTTTTGTTAAAAAACTTTTTGGTGCTCTTGTTTTAACCCCGTCTTTTTGTTTTATTTCTGTAATCTTTGTAGCTATTGCTTTTTCTTTTTCTGTTTCACTTAATCTTTCAAATGACCTTGTTGCATATTCTTTATAATCTTCCTCGTATTTTTTATTAAATTTTTCCGCTTCTTTTTCAATTGATATTTTAACTTCTCCCTCTGATTTGCCTTCTTCAAATTGTTTAACTGCTTTTGATTTTAATTCTTCTTGTTTTGTTTTAACTTCTTCTGATTTAGAATATTGATATTTTTGTTGTAATAAATCTGAATATATTTCTGCTCTTGTCTGTGCTTGTTCTCTTTTAGTTGCTCTTGCTGAAGGAACGACTAAACCAGAACCCACATCCCTACCTTTAGTAGATGGATTACTAACGAAAGTATTTTGTTGAAACGCACTAACACCAGTTGGCTGTGTTTGTGAAAATGTTGTTGTCTCTGGAGAAGAATATGGTGTTACTTGTGTTTGATATTTTTGTTGTTGTGTTCCAAAATTACCACCTGCTACACCTGTTTGATATTTAGTTATTTTTTGAACTGTTGATAATTTTGGTTGTGGTGTAACAACTCTTCCGTATTCTTTTATCTGTGCTGCTTCGGTTAATGAACTTGCTCTTTTAATTTGTGTTGGAGAAAGACCTACAGTATTTCCACCTGAACCACTACCTGAACCAGACTTAGAACCACTTAATGCAGCTTCCCTTGATACTCCCGGTTGTCCTGCAATCTTTTGAGTTGAATAAGATTTAGTTTGTGGATTGTAATAATATTTCTGAGAAGACCCTGAACTTCCACCGCTTGAACTTGAACTTGAACTACCACTTGAAGACCCGCCTGAACGCCCAGCTTGATTACCTGACCCTGGTGACTTTGGTATTGTTCTATATGTTCTTCCACCTACACTAAATGTTTTTCCGCTTCTACTAGAACTTTTTGAACTTTTTGCCATGTTAACCTTAAAAAATATAAGTTAACTTAATTTAAGGTTTATGGGTTTAAAAAGAATTGTATAATAAAATATATATATTGAATAAGTTATTTAAGAGTATAATAAATCTTAAATATTTGTTAATTTAACAATATGGTATGTTTCAAGGTAATAACGAAAGTGAATTTAATTCAGGTTTAGCAATTATATATCAATTAGATAGTATTGAAAAAGAAATGCACCAAGCAACAATAGAACAAAACTATAAAAGACAATACCTTGCTATGATCTGTTATTTTAAAACTTTATGGTCTCATATGACACAGAAAGAAAAAGAGTTTCATTTAAAGATGTGGAATAATATGAAACAAAACTATAAAATATTACAAACAACAGTTATTAAAGGTAAGAATACAGTTCCCACAAGAATATTAGATTCATTTAATTATTGGGAATTAGAATTAAGAGATACCAAACAAAGACATGGTCTTGGAATGCCAGAGAAAGATAAAAGGTATCAACCTAGTGTAGGGCGTGGTTAAATGAAGAAAATAATTAGATATACTTTGATTATAGTAATATTTTTGTCTATGAATAGTCTTGCAGTTGAACAAAAACCATATTCAAATGTTATGGAAAAACCACGAGAAATACTTATTGCTGAAGAGTTTGCATTAGAACATAATTATTCATATAACGATTATGATTGTAGATATTATACAATTGATTTATACCAAAGGTTTCTCCTTAATAATATAACTAATGTTGAACCTGTTATTGGTTATAACCAAAGTGAAGAAAGGGGATTAGCTCATGCGTTTATTAAAGTAATATATTATATTGAACCCCAGACAGGTAAGTTAGTTAAGTTTGAAAAAGAATATGAAACAATAAGGAATTATGATGAAGTAATGAAAGAATATAGAGAAAATAAAGGTTATTTAGAGGTACAAAAATGAAATATATATTTGAAAAAAAAGAATACGCTATTGATGGATTATTAGCACGGCAACTTGATACTTTAGTTTACAATGTAAAGAAAGATTATGATTTTGTTATAATTATTACAGGAGACAGAGCAGTTAGAGTTGGAAAATCTGTTCTAGCTATGCAAGTATGTGCATACCTTTCTGCTAAGTTAAACGAAGCAGGTATGGAAAACAAATATACAATTGATGATATTTATTTTGACAATCAAGAAATGATGGAAGCAGCATTTAAGAAAAAGCCATATCATGTTAATCATTATGATGAAGGAAGAGAAGGGTTGGCTGCAAATAAAGCAATGAAGAGTATGCAACATGATTTACTTGATTTTTTTGCAGAATGTGGACAGATGAATCATATTTTTGTTATTGTTGCTCCAGACTTTTTTAAATTAAATGAAGAGATTGCTGTAGCGAGGTCAGAATACTTAATTAATGTTTATAGAACTGAAGAGACAAGAGAGGTTGATTTATATAAGACTGGAACCAAACAACCAGTTGTTTTATTAAAACGAGGTCAGTTTGAGTTCTTTGATAGAAGAACAAAACGAAACTTATATGATAAAGCACAATCAACTAGAAGAAGAAACTATGGTTTGATTAAAGCAAATTTTATTGGATCTTTTTCTAATACTTATCCTTTAGGTGAAGAAGAATACAGAATCAAGAAGAAAAAAGCATTGTCAAGATTTACAGAAAAGAAAGAAGAAGAAAAGAGAACAAAAGAAAACAAGAAACAAATGTTTCGAAATAAATTTATCTTTAAATTAAAAAATGATGGATTAAGTGCAAGTCAGATACAAACAGAACTAGAAAAATATGATTATACTTTAACAACAAGACAGATAAATACCATATATCAAGAGTATAATGAGGGGGGCGAAGTAAGAGGGAAGTTGGGAAATGGTAATTACTATAACTTTAGGGGGGATGAGAAAATTAACAATACTAATAAGGGATTAACAAAAGAATAATATTGTTAAGTGAGATTAACTAAGATGGCAGTAAGAAAAAAAATCAAAAAACCTGATGGAAGCATACCCGTACTTGAGAAGTATGAGCTACTAGATAAAATAAACAAACTACATAATAAAAGAGATCAGGCATTGGTATCTTTCTTATATCTAACTGGTTGTAGGGTGTCTGAAGTTGTACCATATATAGTTGAACGTAATCTAAAACATACTAAGAAAGATAAACAAACCCAGGAAGATGTAGCAGACCCAATTGAACATAGGGAAATAAAAGGGGATGGAATAAAAAAGAAACAATTAGATTATTATAATGATATATTAATTATTAGAAATGTTAGAACACTTAAAAGAAAAAAATATATACCAAGATCAATTCCAGTTATTATAGAAAGGGAACAAAAGTTTGTAGATATATTGAAAGAATATACAAACAAAATTGAAGATGAAGATGTATTATTTCCAATAACTAGACAAAGGGTGTTCCAAATATTAGATTCTATTAGTATATTTGCACATTGGTTAAGGCATATTAGACTGACACACCTATCAACAGACTATGGTTTCTCAAGCCAAGCACTTAAACAATTTGTTAATTGGAGTAATAGTGGTACTGCTGATAAGTATGTTCATCTAAATGTAGATGATTTAATTAAAAAAATGATGGAGAGTAGAGGATAATGTCAAATAGAAAGGGGAGATGGGCTTTAAAAAATTCCGAAAAGATGTTAAAAGCATTAGAAAATGCTAAAAGAAATGGTTTGATTGATAAGAAACAAGCAGATCGTTTAATTGAAGATTTAAAAAATAGTATGGAGATGGCTAAAAATGAAATTAATGCAGCCGATAAAGATAAAAAAAAATAATAAAAAAATGTCTTTTTTAGAAAGATGGACTAATAATGTTAATAAAACTACAATGGAAGTTCAAGGAATTGCTGTAAAGCACCAAATGGCACAACAAGATATTATAACTACTCCAAAACCTAAATGGCAGAGTTGGTTAAAACTAGGAACTACTTACGGTGGGGCTATTTTGATTGGTGTTGCTTGGGGGTTCTTTTATGGATTAATAAGTTTAGTATTGATTAGTTTTATTTATGGTATAATTGAAGGAAAATTTTTTAATTTTTAATAGTGTATAATGTAGTGCCTAATACAATATATTGTGGTTTTAATTTTTTACTTTAAAGTAATGTCTCACTAGAGTATAGAAATATATATAAAGGTATTATGGTTATAGAATTGTAGTTTAGTAAAAATGGTGTTGAATGATGGAATCTGAACGAGATAAAACAAGTGTTGGAAAAAGGGTAAAAGTGTTTTTTAATAATTTTAAATATGAAGGAATACTTTTATATGAAGATGATGTAATTTATAGANTAGATGATTCTAGAGAAGGTATAATCAACATTCCAAGAAATAACTCAATACTAAAGGAGGTTGNTTGAAGATGTTTTGGGCAGTTAATAAAAAAACAAATGAAAAGATTAACGCATTACATCTTTTAGATAATCCAAAATATCAATTTCCTCAAGAAGAACATTGGTTAGCTGATTGGGATGAAATTGAAAACGCTGATGATATTAGAAAAAAGTATGATGAAATAAAAGTTAATTATAGAGATGGTTCTGAGAAAATAAGTATTCTAGGTAAAAAATATTTTTGTCACCCTCATTTTTACATTCCAAATGCTACCAAACTTGGGATAAATATAATCTCAGAAAGTAAAGAACATAAGTTAGCAAAAAATTGGATATATAATAAATTGAAAAATAATGATTTGTTGTTTTTTTATTCTTCAGTTAATAAACCATTTAAATATATTAACCCAATCAATATCAATGAGTTACCAATAGATAAAACAAAGATTAGTATTGAGACAAATATTAAGAATATAAAATGTAGGAGGGCAGATATAATTTGTCCATTTATATTTAAACACCCATTATTTGGGAATGGTATACAGATAGAAATACAATTCTCTAAACAAAGAAACAACACAAAAAATCAAAGAACATATGATGCAGCATATTCGGGATATAGTATTGTGTGGATAGAAGAACAAGATATAGAATATATCCAAGAGGGTTTTATGGAAATCAGAAAAGATGCATTAAAAATAGATAGTTTTGCTGGTATTCTTGATTATAGTAATAAACAACATATTAAAAAATTAAGATTTACAATTCAAGAAGAACAAAGGAAAGTCGATAGGTTTCTTTTAAACAATCTTATAGATTATGATGAAGCATTAAGAAGGAGAGAGAAAGATATTGAGAATAAATTAAAAATGTTTGAGAATAAATTAAAAATAATATACAAAGAAGAAGAATCAAAATATGATGATATGGTTGAAGAATAT
>JGI10211J34971_10004706_pt1 | contig 10804 bp, 11 predicted proteins | sample Etolagsediment_FD_34971 | JGI IMG/M metagenome (IMG submission 34971)
AAAAATATAATATCAATATCAGACTTTAAGATTGCATTAATCATTAAAATAGCTTTCTCATTATCACCATAGATAATTTCTTTTTTAATCTTTTTTGAAATAATTAAATCTAGCACTTCTTTTATTGAGGATCGTATTTCAAAATCTATATGTGAAGTTTTTTCAAAAGAAATGTTTTTGCTGTTTTTGTCTAGGCTAAAGTAAATATTTTTGTGACCTTTTAAGGATAATAGGAAACTTATTGGATAAATTTGTATCAGCTTATCTCGGGCAACCGGGGAGGCATTTTCAATGTCATTTATGACGTTATTTATTATTTTCAACAAGTTATTCATCATATGCCACATGTATCGAAACAACACCATTTAGGAGGTTATAAAATTTACAACTACTAAACCCGGCTTCTATTATCATTGATTTTAATGTTTCTTGATCAGGATGCATGCGAATAGACTCTGCCAGGTATTGATAGCTATCAGAGTCATTTGCAAGTATTGAACCAAGCTTAGGAAGAACTTTGAATGAATACCAGTCATAGACTTTAGAAAAAATAGGATTTAAGGGTTTAGAAAATTCTAAAACAAGAAGTCTGCCATCTTTTTTAAGACATCTTTTCATTTCTTTTAGGCCTTTCTCTTTATTAGTAAAGTTCCTCAAACCAAATCCAATTGTGATTACATCAAAAGTGTCATCACTAAATGGGATTTCTTCTCCGCTAAGTTGACAGAAATGACAATTAGCATAGAAGCTTTCATTGATCGCTCTATCTCTGCCTTCTGAGAGCATGTCCATGTTGATATCTGTCATGTATATCTCGGTATTAGGAAAGTCTTTGGAAATTAGCTTGGCAATATCACCAGTTCCACTTGCTATGTCTAGAACGCTGCCTTTATCCGAGATAGCAGCCAGTTCAACGAGAATCATTTTCCATAGTCTGTGCATGCCAAAAGACATAGCATCATTCATGATGTCATAATTTTCTGCAACAGAAGAAAAAACCTCTCCCACATGGGAGCTTTTATCTTTTTCGTCCACCTCTTTGAAACCAAAATGAGTTTTTTTATTCATCGTTCAGTATGCTATCTCTAAATTTAATGAAATTATTGTATCTACTTTGACTTAATTGACCATCATTAAGTTTTTTTATGATATTACAACCTTTATTATTCATATGATTGCAGTCATTGAACTCGCACTCTTTTGAATATTCATATATCTCTTTAAAACCATGAATAATTTGATCTGTTTTCCATCCAGATATTGGGAGGTCTCTCACCCCTGGAGAGTCAATAATTTGAGTGCTTACATCAACCTGATATAAGGTAGATATAGATGTCGTATGCACCCCTTGGTTATTTGAGAGCATGTTTGTTTTGATCTTCTTGCTTGTAATTAATGATGTGAGAGTTGATTTTCCTGCACCAGAGTTGCCAACAAATAGAGCACATTTATGTTTCAAATAGTTCTTAAGAGGATCTAGGCCTATGTTTTCCTTTGCTGAAATACTAAATGTTTGAATGCCAAGGCTTTTATATAGATTTATCTGCTTTAAATAAGCATCATCATGTTTAAGATCTGATTTATTACAAATAATAAAAGGCTCTATACCAGATAGTAATGAAGTTAAAATCCATTTATCAATAAACTCAGCAGTAGTTTTGGGTTTTGGCGTTACCAATATACCAACGTGGCTAAGGTTGGCAGCTATATTTTTGTATTTTATTCCATCCTTTTTTTGCAAAAGCGATTTCCTATCTTCTCTAGATAGTATGATTCCCTTAATCTCTTTGCTATCTTGTAATATTTCAATTTTAACTATATCCCCAACAATAATGTCTTTAATTCCAATACACGGGATGTCTTTTTTGTCTGTACGAACCAAACAGCTATTGGAATAAAATTCTATTACTAACCCAGTTTGAACTTTTTGCATAATAAGCACAAAATACACTAAAGGAAGAAATATAAAAAGTTATGAAGAGCTTACAATCAAAAGATAATTTAATCTGGCTTGACCTAGAGATGACTGGCTTGGATCCTGAAAAAGAAAGAATCATTGAAATTGCTACATTAATTACAGACTCTCAACTTAATATTTTGGCTGAGGGACCAAATTTGATAATAACGCAACAAACCTCGTTGTTAGACCAAATGGACGAATGGAATCAGAATCAACATGGTTCATCAGGACTGATAGATGCTGTAAAGGAGAGTTCTATTACTGAACAGATGGCTGAAATAGAGACATTAGATTTTGTTTCAAAATACGTTGGTCCAAATCAATCACCCATGTGTGGAAATACTGTTTCGCATGACAGAAGATTCTTAGCTAAATATATGCCCAGATTGGAATCTTATTTTAATTATAGGCATATAGATGTATCTTCTTTTAAAGAAGCCGCAGTTAGGTGGATGAATGAAGCTCAAGTATATGAGAAAGAAGGGTCTCATAGGGCTATGGGGGATATAAAAGAGTCAGTTGCAGAATTAAAATTCTATAAAAATCTTTTTTTACCAGAGGACTAATTAATCTTTTTTATTTAAAGGTTGGATGTTTAATGGAAACGGGCTTATCTGTCCCTTGCTTTCCTTTATTTTTGCTTCCCCGGTCTCCTTTACCTCATCTATTCTTATAATTGCATTCATAGGAATATAACTTCTTTGTACATCTGTAAATTCATTTTTGAGTTTTTCTAATGAAGGGTCTACAACTAGTTGTTTGTCTTTATTGAATATATAATCCTCAACCTCAATGAAACCGTACATATCGCTTTGAAAAATTTGTTTGGCAAAAACTTCGTATACTTCACCAAGTTGGATGAAAATTATCTTGTAAACGTTTCTAGATTTCATAATACTTAACTATATGGGTACGAAACTTTATATTAAAACCTATGGCTGTCAAATGAACGAATATGATTCGGACAAGACCGTAGATATTTTAAAAGAAAAAAAAGGAGTAGAGCTAACAAATGATGTCAAAGATGCTGACATCATTCTACTAAATACTTGCTCTATAAGAGATAAGGCTGAATCGAAAGTTTATTCAGAACTTGGAAGACTTAACAAACTAAAAGAAATAAACCCTAACCTAAAAATAGGTGTTGGAGGGTGTGTTGCAACCCAAGAAGGCAGCAATATAATCAAACGCGCTCCCTATGTTGATCTTATATATGGCCCTCAAACCCTTCATAGAGTTTCTGATTTGTTGGACGTTGATCCTAAAAAGGGCATCAAAGCAATTGATATAACTTTTCCTATTGAAGAAAAATTTGATTCTTTGCCAAAACCAACCTCAGGAGGCCCTTCAAGATATGTTGCTATCATGGAGGGGTGTTCAAAATATTGCTCTTTTTGTGTTGTTCCTTATACCAGGGGTGATGAGGTAAGCAGAAAGCCTGAGCAAATTTTTGATGAGGTTGCTCGCCTTGCTGAACAGGGAGTAAGTGAAATTACATTTTTAGGACAAAATGTAAATTCATACAAAATGCCATATAAGGATAGAGTTTTAAGGTTGTCAGATCTCATAGAGATAACAAGCCATATAGATGGAATCGAAAGAATCAGGTATACAACTTCTCACCCCTTAGACATGACGGATGATTTAATTGAGGCATATCAATATATACCACAACTGGTGAGTCAACTTCACTTACCGGTGCAATCAGGGTCAAATAAAATTCTAGAGAAGATGAAAAGAAATTACACAATAGATATTTTCCACGATGCAGTTCAAAGAATTAAATCTTTCAGACCAGATCTGAGGGTTTCATCTGATTTTATTGTAGGCTTTCCTGGAGAATCTCATCACGATTTTATCCAGACCATGGATCTAGTTAATGAGATAGAATTTGATTCTTCTTTTAGTTTTATCTATTCCAAGAGGCCTGGAACTCCTGCCTCTAAATTAGAGGATGTGACCCCATTAGAGGAAAAGAAAGAACGCCTTAAAACGCTTCAAGATAGGTTAAACCATTTTCATAGAAATCATAGCAAGAGTATGGTTGGAAGTATTCAAAGATGCCTTGTAACCGGCATTGCAAAAAAAAGATCAGATCAACTCCAAGCAAGAACAGAATGTAACAGAGTTGTAAATTTTGATCTTGAAAACATAGGTTTTATAGGAAAACTAGTAGACATAGAGATTACAGAGGCATTATCCTATTCTTTGTTAGGAACTTTGCATAATCCAAGAGGCAAAATTTAAAAATTAATGCAAGAAACTAAAACCGCTTTAAGAAACATTTCTTTACAACCATCTAATGCAGAAAGAATAGCCTTATTTGTTGGAGAGCTTAATGGTAATTTAAAACTAATTGAAAAAACTTTTTCAGTAAAAGTTTTTCATAAAGGCGATGAAGTAAAAATAACGGGTAACGAAAAAGATATTAAATACGCCTCTGATGCAATTTTAGATTTATACAATTTAACAAAGAAAAATATTGAAATTAGCAAAGAAGCTGTTCACTTAACAATACAATCCCACTTGAATTTGAGCCTATCAAAAAAAGCTGAGGTTATTGATTCAGACATTCATATACGAACACCGAAAAAGATTGTCAGACCAAGAGGAGGCAACCAGCAGAGCTATATTAAAAATATAAATAATTACGAGATAAACTTTGGTATTGGTGATGCTGGAACTGGTAAAACCTATATAGCCGTGGCAGCAGCTGTGGAGGCTCTTCTTAGTGATAAGGTTCAGCGCATAGTATTAATTAGGCCAGCCGTAGAGGCCGGTGAGAAACTTGGTTTTTTGCCTGGCGATCTCTCACAAAAAGTTGATCCTTATCTAAGACCACTATATGACGGGCTTTATGAGATGCTAGGCGTTGAAAAAACAGCCAAGTTAATTGAAAAAGAAGTAATTGAAGTTGCCCCCCTTGCTTATCTTAGAGGACGAACACTTAACAATTCTTTTATCATCATGGATGAAAGTCAAAATACAACTGTAGAACAAATGAAGATGGTCCTAACAAGAATAGGTTTTGGCTCAAAAGCAGTTATTAACGGTGACTTAACTCAAGTTGATTTACCTAAACACATTACTTCAGGCCTTGATCACGTTATTCATGTTTTGAAGGAAACAGATGGCATTGGTATTACTCGATTTTCTTCAAACGATGTGGTGAGACACCCTCTTGTCAGAAAAATAATTGATGCATATAAAAAATTTGAATCAAACATAAATAAGTGAGCTTAATAATTTCTCTAGATGAGGGCATTAATATTGAAAAGCCTCTCAATAATAAATTAGACAAGATTGTATCTATAATTCTTGATGAAGAGAAAATGTCTGACTGTGTTATAAATTTACGTTTATTGGATGATAAGGAAATGAAAAAATTAAACATGCAATTTCGTCAAAAAGCTACAACTACAAATGTATTATCTTTTCCAAATGATGATGTTTCAGTTAAACAAACAAAAAATATTGGTGATATTGCAATCAGTGTTGAGTATGTTAAAGCAGAAGCTGAAAAAGAGGGCAAAACTTTTGATGACCATATTGTTCACATGTTGGCCCATGGTGTATATCATATACTTGGATATGATCATGAAAATAATGAAAATGCTATGATCATGGAAAATAAAGAAATACAAACTTTAAAAAAAATAAACATTGGTAATCCTTATAAATGAATCAAAATTTAGATAGCGACGACAGTCACCCTCCTTCGGGAATCTTATCAAAAATAAAAAAATTTTTTAGAAACCCGTTCTTCATTAAGACTCAATCTGTTTCAGATGTCACAGACTTCCTTAAAGATGCTGTTGACCTTAACATCATTGATAAAGAGGCTGAATCCATTGCTAATAAAGCAATAAGGCTCGGCAATACAACTATCAAAGAAATAATGGTGCCTAAGGTTGATATGGTGACATTTGGAATTGATGAAGAAATTAACACCATTATAGAAAAGATCATTGCGTCTGGTCATTCTAGATATCCGGTATTAGGGCAGGAAAGGGATGAGGTAAAAGGTATTTTGCTTGCAAAAGATATGTTACCTAAAATTTATGGCGGAATTGCAGAATTTAGTCTGGCTGAAATGCTGCGAGAAGCAAATGTAGTCCCTGAAACTAAAAAAGCTGATTCATTGCTTGAAGAGTTTAAGAAAGATAGATCACATATTGCTGTTGTCATTGATGAATATGGAACTATATCAGGGCTAGTTACTATCGAGGACATTCTGGAGGAGTTAGTTGGTGAAATTGAAGACGAGCATGATGTTGATGAGGAAGAAATAATTAAAATATCACAAAATATCTATACAGCAGATGCTAAGGTTGAAATCGAAGACTTCACAGAATTTTTTAATCTAAATATAGACCCTTTAGAAATAGATGCAGAAACATTGGGTGGATTTATTATTAGTGAATTGGGAGTGCTTCCCAAAAAAGGTGACGTTGTAAAAATTGAAAATCTTTCAATCAAAGTCACCCATGCTGATGACAGAAAAATAGATAAAGTTCAAATAACAAAATCTTAATGGACCTTAAGCAATACTTCACTGCATTCGTGTTTGGGCTTATTGGAATTTTTGCCTTTGCGCCCTTCTCCATCAAGCCGCTGTTATTAGTATCGTACGCGTACTTAATAAGATCTGTATTAATTAACAACACCCATACATTTAAGAAATTAATATTTTGGGCAATTGGTCATTGGGGTTTCGGAATGTCTTGGTTAATAGTAAGTGTTTACTATTATGGAGAAACAAGTATATTCATATCTCTTATTATTTTTGCTCTATTAACTTTATTCCTTACACTATGTTTTGGGCTGCCTTTAATTGCACTAAAATACAGATTACACAGTGGCAAATCAGGGTCTAAATATTTAGAAATTTTATATATTTCAAGCCTTCTAATTTTATTTGAATTATCAAGATATTATTTATTAAATGGAGTTCCGTGGTTAATTCCAGGAACTATTTTTCTAGATACACCTCTTCATTCAATTTATTCTCTTGTTGGAGTTACAGGAGGCTCCTTCATCATTTATCTTATAGCTTCTTCAATAGCAATTTTTTGGGAGCATAGATATAAAATATTTTTTGGATCTTTGATATTATTTATTCCTATAATTGATCAAAACAAAAAAAATGAATTCGATTTCAACGTTTCAATAATTCAACCCTCCTCCGATCCCTTCCAAAAATATAATCTTGGTTATAAGTCATATATTGAAAATAATATTCTTGATCTGATAAAAAATACCTCTGCAGAATCACAAATGATTGTGCTGCCTGAGGCAGAGCTTCCATATTCGTTAAATTCAAATGATTTTAGGCAGTTTATTAATAAAATTAATAGAAAAGATAAAGAAATTATTATGGGTGTTTGGAATACTAGTGATAAAACCCTCTTTAACTCATTAATTAATGTTAATACCAACGAAATCTATAACAAGAGACATCTAGTGCCATTTGGTGAATATATACCCTTCGTAAGCTTATTAAGGGGCTTAATAGATTTTTTTGATATGCCCATGTCCAATGTATCTCATGGCAGAAGTATTCAGGATAATATTCAAGTTAGCAGTATAGAAGGGGTAAAGTTTTCACCGCTCATTTGTTTTGATGTTGCTTTTGGAAATACTGTTAGAAAAAGCAACATTAGTTCTAATTTTATAATTAATGTCAGTAATGATACTTGGTTTGGAAAATCAATGGGCCCATATCAGCACCTAGCAATAACAAGAATTAGAGCTATTGAAAATAATAAGTGGGTTATAAGAGCAACTAATGATGGAATTTCAGCAATTATAACCAATAACGGAACAATTGTTGATAAAATAGATAAAAATATTTCTGGTGTAATTAACTCTGGTATAAATTTTACCTATAAAAGAAGCTTATATAATATTTTTGGACACTTTATTCCATCTACTTTGGCTTTAATAATTGTTTTAACATCGTTTATAATCGATTTATGCTTAAAAAGAAAAAAATATTAGCATTATTGCTTTTCTCAGCAATTACATATGCTCAAAGCGCCCATATTGAAGTTGATATATCTGAACAAAGACTGTATTTAAAAGAAAACGGCTTAATAAAAGCTTCTTATCCAATTTCAACATCTAAATATGGTGAAGGTAGTGTTGAAAATTCTTTCAAAACTCCACTTGGGAAACATTCTATTAAAGAAATGATTGGTGAAGAAGCGCAGATTAATACTATATTTTCTTCAAGAATAAATACAAATAGATCAGCAACTATAATCGATCAGTTCGAAGATACTGAGAATGACTATGTTACATCAAGAATAATGTGGCTAGATGGGGAAGAGGATGGTTTCAACAAGGGTGGAAATGTTGATTCTTTTCGCAGATACATATACATCCATGGAACCCACGAAGAGGGACTAATAGGTACAAAAGCATCACATGGATGCATAAGAATGTTCAATTATGATGTAGTTGAATTATTTAATTTAGTAAATATTGGGACAAAAGTTCTAATTAGAGGCTAATACCCCAAATTATATATACCTACTAAAAGTTACCTGCAACTGAGGACATAGTAAAATTAAGTTTTTCCTTTTTATCGTCCCCTGATGGCGCAATATTTAGCTTTTCCCCGCTTTGTACAAGTTTTATAAGTAATTCACTAGGCTGGTATGCGGCATTTCCAGTAATTTCATGATATTTCTTTAATTTATCAACAACAACGTCTAAACCCATGGCATTTGCATAATGCATTGGTCCACCTCTCCATATTGGAAAACCATACCCATTGACATAAACAACATCTATATCCGCAGCTCTCTGAGCCACACCCTCTGATAATATATCAGCTCCCTCGTTTATAAGAGCTAAGATACACCTGTCAGTAATTTCTTCATCTGAAATTTCTCTTCTGATAAAACCATTCTCTGCAGAAATCTTTTCATACACTTCTTCATTTTCTGGAGCAGGGCTTGGGGCTCTTGAACCTTCATTATAGTTGTAATAACCTTTACCATTTTTTTGACCGAACCTATTGTTATCACACAAATAATCTCCAATCTTTGCATGAAGTGGCGGTTCAACACCGCTAAGCTTTCTTGCTCTCCAGCCAAGATCAAGACCAACTAAATCCATCATTCTAAATGGACCCATATTTAATCCAAATGATTCTATTGCTTGATCAATTTGATGGGGAAGTGCTCCTTCTAGTAGAAGCATATTAGCCTGAGCAGTATAGTTAAAAAGCATCCTATTTCCAATAAAGCCAGGTGCATTGAGAGATACAACCGCAGCTTTTTTTATCTTCTTGCTAACTGTCATTACGCTAGCTAATGTTTCATGAGATGTCTGTTCTCCACGAACTACTTCTAACAATCTCATAATATTAGCTGGACTAAAGAAGTGAGTGCCCACTACCTTATCAGGTCTTTTAGTTACTGATGCTAATGCATCTACATCTAATCCAGAAGTGTTACTTGCAAGTATTGCATTTTCATTAATATGCTCATCAAGATTTTTAAAAATTTCTAATTTTAAATCTAGATTTTCATAAACAGCCTCGATTGCAATATCAACATCATGCAGATCTTTATATTCAAGACTTGAAGATATTAATCCAAAAACCATATCTTTTTGCTCAGGCGTCATTCGGCCTTTACCAACCATAAAATCATAATTTTTTTCTATTACAGAAAGACCTCTTTTCAAATTTTCTTCGTCTTGATCAATTATATGGACTGGTATACCAGCATTAGCAAAACACATGGCAATACCTCCGCCCATAGTTCCCGATCCAATGATTCCAGCTTTTTTAATTTCCATTGAAGGGGTGTCGGCAGGAACATCTGTAATTTTTGATGCAGCTCTTTCTCCAAAGAATATATGAATCATTGCTTCTCTTTGCGGATGTATTAGGCACTCAACAAACAACTCTCCTTCTTTTTTTAAACCTTCATCAAAATTATCAAGATTAATAGCTGCTTCTACACATTTAATAATTTGACCAGGAGCAAACTGGCCTTTTCTTGCCTTAGCTGCTAAAGCTTGAGCCTCAACTAAAACATTTTCTGATCCTCTCGCTTCGATTATTTTTTCATTAAAATCACGAACTTTAGGGTGATCAGAGCCGTCTTTTGCCTTTTCTTTAGCAAATTGAATAGAATCTTCCACGACATTATCAGATAATAAGTCCAAAATTCCCATGTCTAAAGCTTTCTTAGCAGGTATATGTGCTCCTGTAAGCATCATTTTAAGTGCTTCTGAAGGACCAGCAAGCCTTGGAAGTCTCTGTGTTCCTCCTCCACCAGGCAGAAGGCCTAAATTTACCTCAGGGAGACCAACAAATGCATTTTTAGAGGCTATTCTGTAGTTACAACAAAGCGCGGTTTCTAGTCCACCACCGAGTGCTATACCATTAATGGCTGCTACCAAAGGTTTGGAACAATACTCCATTTTTTTAAATACATCGTTCAAGTTATGCCCGCTCATATTTCCACCAAACTCTGAAATATCTGCTCCAGCTATAAATGCTCTTCCTTTACCTGTGACAACTACACCAACAACATTTTCATCAGCTTCTGCCTTGGCAATGCCCTCAAAAAGACCATTCCTAACACCCTCACTTAGAGGGTTAACAGGAGGGTTATCTACAGTTAAAAGCGCAACGCTATCAACAATTTCATAGTGGACTGTTCCTTTCAATTTATGCTCCTTAAAAATTATGACTTGCATTATACATAAAAAATAAGCGTATTTACTCTTATAAAATTGCTCATTTATTGAGTATTTGAAATAAATTAAATTTATTTATAAAAAATATTGATAATATAATATAAGTGAATATAATAATACATG
>JGI10211J34971_10004707_pt1 | contig 10803 bp, 9 predicted proteins | sample Etolagsediment_FD_34971 | JGI IMG/M metagenome (IMG submission 34971)
AAAACACAATGCCTCCCTGCCGAAAAGCCATCAATCTAAAAGGAATATCATTTTGTATATTATGAATTTTAAATGGTCATAAATTGTCTTATTTTCTTTTATTTCGTATAATAACTCGTAAAATTTAATGTTTTTGTAAACTTTCAGATGATTATCGTATATAAATAAGGATGTTCCATAGGAAAAACACTTGCCAATTTGTCTTGAGGCCATTAATATATTGAATCTGTTGTGAAAAAAATTATCAAGTATATCTTCTTGGTAATCTCTCAATTTCAATTTCACCGGTTCACCTTTTTCACCCTTTACCCAGCAATAATTCTGAGCAAAATATTGAACATCGCTTTTACATTTCACATATTCTTCCAGTTCGTGTTGTGTCATTCGGAAGGTCATTCCCGGTTTCCTCAGTCCGATCGTACCTTCGTAGAACGGGTTTTCAATTCTTTTTAGAACGAATCCGTTATTTATTTTATCGATTGCTTCATCAACCAGTTTTGAGTCCCATATTATTTGTTTAGCCATTCATCATCTAAATTTTTTTCAAGATATTCTTTCAGTATCTTGTTGACGAGTTTTGATCTGTTTATCAATCGTGTCTCACAATAGTTATCGAGTGATTCTCTTGTCTTTTTATCAATAGAGAATCCTACCTTTTCTTTTGTTTGTCCTTTTGGTCTTGCCATTACCTATATATCTTGTTTTAAAAATGGAATTTTTTCCACTTTTAAATCTTAATATATACATTAAAAATTTCGAGTATGTGATGGCAAAAAAACAAAGTGAAAAAGAAAGAATAGCCGAAGAATTTGACCTTATACAAGAGCATGGTGAGGATTTTGATATAAGTCAGCATTTGGCTACATTGGATGATTTACCTGACCTTGGGGATATAGCAATTTATGATTATGATGCTGATCTTCAAACAGCTTCATTGAAAAGTATAGAATTGATGGAATCGCTTGTGGATCTATATCTATCAGATTTCCCAGAGATGAAAGATCACAAATATATTCAGAACAAACTTAAAGAGGATGCCATGGTATATGCTGAATCGTTATTCTTACAGAAAATGACCAGAAAGAATTTCCTTGTTCAATTGAGACAAGTTGATAATGGTGATAATGGTGCAAGGATGCATGAGATAGTGAATCAGACCATCAGAGAGATTCGTGAGAACTCTAAGTTTGCATCCAAGCAAAGAACTGAAATAGAAAAATCATATCGTGAATTCAGAAATGACCTTGTTGAGGTTGTTGGTAGTATGCAAACAAGTAATGATAACGGTGAAGAGGATGGTCAAATAATTGATCCTATGAGGTTGGATGATATTATAAATCAGACCTTATCTCGAGAAAAATCAAATCCTGATGAGTAATTCTCAAAGGATCTTATGACATTTGAGAAAACGAGTGGTATCAATTTAGTTTCGATCGGTTTTGCCTTATTGTTTGTCAGTTTATTTACTTTAAGGACAAGATCTTTTTCCTTCATTGTTTCCTTTATTTTAAGCTTTTCTGATCGATCAGATTTTAAAATGAATTTTTCAAGTACCGTGTTAACTTTTTCGGCAAGATGTATCGTTTTGTACGAATCATCAAAAAGTGAGATCTGGTCATATTGTTGCACTTTTTCATCAGTGAATATCTCATTTTCAATTTTAAGTCCGATAAGATGTTGTATCAATATCTTTACTTTGTAAAATGCAATTTCATCGCGGTTTCTGTTATAGAATGTTTCACTTAAAAAGTAATGATCCTTTACACTCAGGCCCATTTCTTTGAGTTTTTCCTCGAACTCTTTTATTTTTTCGGTATAGTTCTTTTTAGCGAGTTTTGTTGCAATTATATAAATATCAACATCTTGGTTTATCATTGGTCTGAAACAGGACATGTCAAAATCAAATTCGATATCATCGATTATTGAAGTGTTGAGAAATTCCTGCATTGATATGCCAAGCTGTGAGATGTCACATTTCAGTTTTTTACATTTTTTTGTAAGTATTTCCATCGTATCATTATCCAGCCAGAATGTCTTTCCATTGAAATCTATTTTATTGTTCTGTGATCTATATATACCTGATTTGAATATATTGAATTTGTGTTTCGCAATTCTATGAATAGGAATATTAGGATCAGCTTTGGAAACTATCCATGCACTTTGTTTTGTTTGTATTATTGAATCCAGGTCAACAAAATTTGCTTTCATGTTGCTATATATTAATCTGCAATTTTGTTTTCCAGTGCAAATTCATATAATATTGTTATGTTCAGATCCTTTTGGAATTTTTCTCTCAGTTCGAACATGTTGTTTGATCGTTGTACCATTTCAAGAACCGTTTCGCTGAATTTTTCAGAAAATTCTCCAACACATTCGTGCCATTCTTTTCTGTAATTGTTACTTGACCAATCGATATCACCACCACTTAACCAATACAATGAGCGTTTTGGATCAATTTCAAAAAGGTTCACTTGTTTTATATTTGTTGACCATGCGTTGTTATCGCTTGGAATATTCTGATATATCATTATGGCGACTGCTTCTGCTACATCATCTGTTATTTTGCCGTTGATGTCAAATAAAAAATCATCCCGATACTTGGATATCTTAATATCTTCATTATCGAGAATGTTGAAAGGTTTCATTGTTACAACTTTTCGTTTTTTCATACTTTTATATTTGTTTTTTAGTCAGTTTCTGATGCCACTGATGAAAGTTCCCTTCATCTTACCATTTTCAAAAATGCCGTTAATGAAGTTGCCATGGAATTCTCCACTTTTGAATATTCCATATTGCCAATCTCCGTTATAGAAATTGCCAGAGTTCCATATAATTGTATTGTTCTTTAATTCAATATCGGCATCTTCGAACTCACAGTCGATGAGCCAGCCAATATTGTTATCCATTAAAATTCTGTTGATAGATGTTTCGTTGGTAATTTCTTTATTACCGTATTTGAATTGTTTATATCTCATTTTTCCAAAATGAATTCTTGATGTTATATATTAGATAACAAATGAGATTTATGGAAATATGGATTTTTTGTGAAAAAAGAAACCCTGACTTGAATTGTCAGGGTTTCAAGTTACTTATTACATTTCCTTGGATGCTGAGTCTAAAAAAGCTTTCTCTTTTTTTGATAGATTGTCGAATCCTACTTTGCTGATCTTTTCTAAAATTGAATCGATCGTCAGGTGAATTTCTGGCTCTTCTGACATCATCTCAGGCATCCATTTAAGATTTTCAAGGAATGTATCAAGAAATTTGAAATCATAGAAACCATCCCATTTTACTGAATATCCGACCAAGTTGTGGGTCGTTGCATCGAAGTATATCTTTTTGGCATCTTTGTTGAGTAGGTCAGCAACTTTATCTGCATCAAGGCCATAGACATCATTATCTTCAAGAGCTTGTGTGAATTCTTCTGGACTAAGTTCATCAAAATCAAAACACTTTATATTGAAGTTGACTGTTTCGATGTTCTTGTTCTCAAGAAAATCAACTTCTTTTCTGTTGAGTGAGTCAATGCCTGTCTCTCTTATTTTTTTGAGAATTCCTTCAACTGAAAGCTTTGGTGAGATGCTTGGCATCAATTCAATTGCTTCAATGAAATCAGCGTCGAATGTAATTGTTTCTGAACCTGCTCGTGTCCATCCGATAATATTTGATGTTGCTGAATCAATGAATATCTTATCGAATCCTGGATTGCCTTCAACAAATGATTCTACATCAATTAATATTCCATTGAAATCAAACATTTTTTTGACCTCATCAATTGTTTTCGTCTTACTTAGGTCAATCATTCTTATTGAAAAGTTGTGAATCATGTTTTTGTCTTTGTTTGTTATACAAATATACGAAATCCATTTTAATATATAGTAAAAAATATTCACTTTTTATGAAAAGAATACTTACAAGAGAACAGTTCTTGACCGATATGAGAAAAACGCATTTCGTCAATGAGATAGTTGAAAATGATATAAACTGGGGAGATTCTCTTATTGGTAGGTTGGTGAATTCACTTTTACGCAAGGCACAGATCGGTTACAATCTTATGAGAATGGAAAATCTGATCAAGTTATTGAAGAACAGATTTGATATCATGCATGAGTCTGTGCAATTGTCAGAAGTCTCACAAGAAGACATTTTAAGAATTCAAATTGCTTATATGATGCAGGTCATGTATCAAAAAATAAAGAGTGGTATTGATTCGAGTGAGTTGGAAAATTTCATTGACGAGATCAAGGAACCAGTTGATGCACTTGATGATGATCAAATCTATAAAGAAATGCAAAAAAAGCTCACAGAGTTCAGTGAAAGCATTAAAAGAATAGATAAAGTAGCTCCTGCGGAGAAGAAAAAACATCTTGCTCTTCCGCCAAAAGAACTTCCACTTGAGTTGCCAGAGCCTATATCAACTGAGCAGATACCATCATATATTAAAAAATATGAAGAGGCAATTATTGTTGTGGATAAGAATATTGAGAAGAATCTACAAGACATAAAGAAATCAAATCCGAGAAAGAAGGTTGTCAATCAAAAGGAATTGAAAAAAATCTATTATGAATTGAGTAAAATGGTGCATCCTGATGTTGCTCGTGATATTGGGATTAGTGAGGATCAGGCCAATGAACTTCAACAAATTGTGAACAATGCGAATGAATTGGAGGATATTGACGAATTGAGAAGAATCGGTCAAAAAATCAGTGAGATAAAAAGTGATTTTGAGAAAAGGAAGAAATATAAGGAAAATATAGAAATATTGAATCGCAAGAAATCTGAAAAGGCAACACCAAAGGCTTTGATAGGTGTGGGTGAGAATATACTTTCAAATTGGGGTTTCAAATATTTTGAAAATGTTGATCAACTTGGAGTTGATACTGATGATGAAAAAGTTGATCAACTATTATCAGAGTTCAACGAGATATTTGATAAGAAGTTCATGATGTCGATACTGGTTTCCAAGGAACAAGCTGGAAAACTCAAATCGATAAAGCCCTCCAACAAGTTGGTGCTCCGTGATAAGGATCATATATTGGAAATAGTGAGATTGTTCAAAAGAGCTTGGAGAATACACACAACAGAGAACATACCATCAGGAAGAACAGACGGTAAAGTTTCAAACCGTGTTTTCAGGGAATATGAGCCATTGGGTGATAGGGGAACATCAGACAGACCAGGATCAGGTCCTTGGAGAAATAAGAAATTATATGATAAGTGGGAATCTGCAGTATTTGACATTTTGGCAGATAATAAATATAAACAGTCAATTTTCTCAGAAAACTGCACATTTGAATTTCAAAGTGGTGGTGAAACAGTTGCTCAAACGAATAAACCACTTGGTAAGATACTTATGAATTTCATGACCAGACTTCAATCGGATTCTAAGATGTATCAGGGTGGTGCAATGACTCAGTTTATGAAAGAATACTTCGGACTTGATATAAAGATAGAAGAAACATCATTCAGTTCTGTTGGTGGTAAAAATGACACAGATGTTAATGATAAAACCTCAAAAGGTATTGTTAAAACTCAAGTTAGTTTTGTTGAACAGAAAAATGCACTGACAGGATCAGATAACATTTTCGATTATTTCAAAAATGTCAAGCACAATCAAAAGAAGGCATCTCAAAAGATAACATTCAGAATAGCAAAGAAACAATATTTCACACTGGCCTATCAATCAAAAGAAGAATTTTATTTTTATTATATGAATCAATTCTCATACGATAAGACAAATATTGAAATAAGTGAGAATGTAGTAAGAGGTCCTATATACCTTGCGAAATTCGATGATGANTTTGANAANTTGAAATNNATAANNATCTCAAATGGTGCTGATGTCGAGGATATTGAAATAATAAAAAATGATATTGAAATTCTCGTGGATAAGGACGGAAAGGTATTCAAGGAAATAAAGTTATTTGGCGTTGATGAACTTGACTTCAAATCTATGCCAACAAGTGTCAAGAATCTAATTGGTAAATTGGCGTGAAATGGAAAAAGTTGATTTTTTTTATTTTATATATAGTTTAATCAACAAAAAATAAATTGTAAAAATATGGCAATCCAAATCGGAAAATACAGAAGACCTGGAATATTCATAGAAGAATTTGATCAGTCAGTGATCTCAAGTCCAACAGTTACAGGAATAACTAACACGGTTATCGGTGTATCAAGAAAAGGACCGGTGAACACACCTGTTCTATTGAATAATATAAATGCACTTGAAAGTGTGTTCGGACCACTCGACAGGCAATTGGAAAGAAAGGGTTCATTCTTTCACAGAACCATAGCAAAAATGTTGGAATCATCTCCGGTTTTTGCGATAAATCTACTTTTGACAGATGATACTCTTGATACGATAGAATATCAATCACTGTCATGTGCAACCACGGTGCAGAATGATATCGAGAGATTGGCTCCTTATAGAAGGTTTTTTGATACTACTGGATTCTGGAGAAGAGATACTGATTCTTTCTTGAACATAACAAGACAGAATCAAGGTTATGAAGAAAGGTTATTGAACTTTACAAACCTATCAGATAAATATGTAACAATATTTGCCTTCAAATCACAGAGAACTGGATTTGATGTCTCAATGTTGGATTGGTATGGTTCTCAGGAAGATATTCCACCTTACTTGAATCCAAGAGACCTTGTGTCTGATTTCTTGATAGATGTTGTTGTGATAGCAGGTGATTACTCGAACTATCAGGACCTTTCGATCGATGCTAGATTCTCACAATATTTCTCAGCAGTTGGTCTTAGAAAAGATCAGATAAGAAACTTTGCAAATGATAATAATGTTACAACATTGGCATATGCAGAAGGTCTTTCTTTGATTCCTTATTTCAGAGACAGAAATGGTCAGGATATATTTGTTGAGACTGTGATAAACAGAGGAACAGACCAACATGGTGTGTTCTGTGCATTCAATATCGACCTTTTTGAGACCGATTATCCAAAAGGACTTGTTGATATGATAGGTAATAATCTTGTAAGAGATGATCTACAATCAAATCCACCTACGAATGATTCTACTTTCTATGGATCGTTGGATCAGAATGATACTGTCAGTGATGGTCAGGTTGATATCAACTTCCTTTCATATAATGAAACAATAACTGAGACATTGGGATTTGCACAACAGATACTTGATAGACCAGGTAATGTCATGGCATTGTTCGGAACTTCTTCAAAGCCAAGTGCTGGTCCGAACTCTGAACACGCTTTAAGAGGTCCTCAGTACGGAGCTAATGAGAGAGAAGGTGGTATCATGGCAGGACAAGTTCATAATCCTGAAAATAGAACTTACTGGTTCACAGAAGGTTATGTAAATGATCTTAACGGAACTCACTCTCTTTCAGCAGGAACCATTTCATTCGAATATACGGTTGATGCAACATCAAATAACGGATATGTAGTGATCGGTGGTGAGTATGTCCAATTGGCAACTCAATCTACTATTGAGATTCCAGTTTCATACTATCCAGTATCATCAGTTACTCAATCATATGTTGTGACGACAGCTATTGACACAACAGGATCAGTCAGAGCTTATCAGACCACGACTCCGAATACGAACCCACTTGTTGGATCAACAGATATTGTCCTTGGTTATATGACATTCTCTGTATTTGGAGGAACATTCTCAGGCGGTAATGTCACTGATGTATCTCTTTTACATGGTGTGTCTGGTTTTGCTGATTCAGCATTCAAAACACTTGAATACGGAACAGATTTCACTTATGATACAATTACTACTGATTCTTTCAGAGTGGTTTTCACCAATACGAATCAAAGTATAACACCAAGAGATTATGAGCAGTTCAGAAGATTGAAATATTTCAATACATTACTTGATTACATTAATTCTTCTACTTCTGATAGAGGTGTCATGTTACTTGATCCTAAGCAGACGGGTGGTGGTCCTACTGAGAAAGCATCACTTACCTTTGTTGATGTTACGAATGTGGTCAACACAAATACACAGGATCGTTCATTTGTATTGAACTTTGATTTCCCATTACCAAATCCATCAACAAATACTGTTGTAGAGGATGATTATGTGGATAATTACTTTGCATCAAATGGTGATGCTGTATTCATTGCAAACAATCAAGAACCACTTGTATTCTACAAATTGGATGACGAGTTGATACTTGGTGTTGATGGTGCAGAAACAAAGGCAACTCCAGCAGGGGCCACAATGGGTGTTGTTGCAAGATACTCTTCAATGTATCAAAGATATGAACAAGGTCTTATCAACACTACTGATGTTATCTATCAAAAAGTGAACTATTCACCTGTTCTGGCTCAGTTTGTTCCTGGTGAATTGATAAGTGCAACACTTTCTGGATATGATTATTTGATATTCGGTGTGAATGAATTGGAAGAAGACTTTTATGGAACTCCATTGAATTCTCTTGGTGGTCCGACCAATAATATCGATCTTAACAAAGCGTTCTTTGCACAGGCTGATCCAAGTAACATAGGTTCAGGATATCAGTTCTTGATAACAGCACTTGAAAATCAAGGAAGCTTCACTGTCAAAACAGATGATGGGTTGAGTTCTGATAATCCTGTTCAGGCACTTCCAACACCAGCTTCGGCAGCTAACAGAGCATTGTTACTATCTCAATTGAGTGGTGGATTATATGGTTCATCTTCTGCAACTTATAGCTATTACGCATATGAGGTTGAGGAAAATGTAACAGAAGAAACTTTGACTGTTCAGAACTTGTATGCATACTCTGACCAGTTCGAAGACAGACCACTTTATCTTGATATGTATCTTGATAATGCTCTTAATATGAAGGTAACTTTCGAGGATTCAACTCTACAATCAAGAGAAAGTTTCGGTACAATTACTGGTGGTGATCAAGATTCAAATGCACTTCTTGCCAATTTGAATTTCTATGTGAATTCATTTGACTCGAACTTCAAGCAATCTGTTGAGATCGAAGAGCCTGCAAATTATACATACACACCTAACAAGATACTTGTGAGAGCATCAAGATACACTGAAGTTAAAGTTGGTGATTATCTGGAAGCTGTATATGCAACTGCATCTCTCGAAGCAGATGAAATGCCAAGAAAGCTTACAAGAATTCTTAGAAAGGTAACTTGGTCAGGAGATCCTAATCTTGTTGAAATAACTTGTGATTCTGAGATCAAATTGAGAGATTTCGGGTCTGGAGATAAACAAACATTCAGATACACAACTATCGAAGATTATGTTGACACATATAAAGCGATAAGTTTGAAAGGATTCAGAATAAGACAGGATTCACTTCCTGATGGAACTGAAGAAAAGCAGAATGATATTCTTAATCTTGTTGCAAAAGGAACACCATTGTTCAAAGCGGTAACGAACAAAGATGCATTTGATTTCAGATACCTTATCGATTCGTTCGGTCTTGGTCTTCGTGAGAGGTCAAAACAGCAATTGGTTGACATATGTGGTGAGCGATTGGATGTGTTCGGTATATTGAATATGCCATCAATGAAATCATTCAAAGAATCTACTTCTCCAACATTCGTAAATGCAGACGGTGTGTTACAGACGTCACTTGTGGCAGAGGGTGGTGATATTCAAAGTTCACCAGCATTCCTTTACTCGTTCGGTGATGGAGTTGGAGTATCTTCTGTTGGATATTTCACACCATATGTTACTGTTAACGATAATGGTCGACCTGTGAGTGTTCCACCATCAGCTTATGTCGGTATCACTTACATGAGAAAACATAACTCCACACTTACAAATATTGTTCCATGGACAATTGCAGCAGGTATTACAAATGGTAGAGTTACGAACATCGCAGGTCTTGAACAGGACTTCAACCCAGAGGATATAGAAAATCTGAATCAGGCTCAAATGAATCCGATCGTATTCAAAAGAAACAGAGGATTCATAATTGAAACTGAGAACACTGCACAGACTCTTGTGACATCTGCACTGTCTTATATACATGTGAGAGAGGTGTTGATAGAACTTGAAAGAGAACTATCTAACATGTTGTTGGATTTCCAATGGAAGTTCAATACTCCTGAGATAAGAGCAGAGATCAAACTGAGAGCAGATTCTATCTGTGAAACATACAGATCAAGAAATGGACTTTATAACTACTTCAACAAGTGTGATGAGGAAAATAACACCAATGAGATAATAGATAACCAGATTGGTGTATTGGACACTTTTGTTGAACCCATAAAAGGTATGGGCATCATTGTGAACAATGTTACAATATTGAGAACAGGAGCTATTCAGTCTGGTGGTTTCATACAAGCTTAAACATTGTATAATTTAAAAAAATGGAGGAGATATCCTCCATTTTTTTTTCAACAAGTTAGGAGTATTTAATATATATGTTAATGGCCAATTTAAGTGAAAAATATCTATTTGAGTTTACAAATAATAATAGTTCTGGTAAAATGTCATCTGAGAAGTATGTTATGAAAAACTTCCCAGAAGATTATGATTTTATTATTGAATTCACAAAGAAACTAGACATACCTTTCAAGCAAAAGGTCTATCATACTATCAATATGATAGAAAATGTCGTTGTTTGTAAAAATCCAAGTTGTGGCAACACTGTTAAATTTAAAAATACCACACTCGGATATCATGATTATTGTTCAAACAAATGTATAGGAAGTGATCCTGAAATAATTGAAAGAAAGGTAAAAAAATCCTTAGAAAAATTTGGAACAAAAACACCTGCTGAATCAGAACAAGTTAAGCAAAAGATCATTGCAACAAATAGAAAAAAATATGGTGGTAATTCACCAATGTCTTCA
>JGI10211J34971_10004708_pt1 | contig 10802 bp, 12 predicted proteins | sample Etolagsediment_FD_34971 | JGI IMG/M metagenome (IMG submission 34971)
TAGATATTGATGTTAATGATTCTGATAAAAAAGATATAACTTTAACCACCCAAGATATAGATGTTAACCTTTTAGCTAACAAGGATAATATAGATTTAACACAACAAGATATTAAAACACTTTCTATTACAGATGTAGTATGCGTTCCGTTAAGCGATGAATTAGTTGAAAATTCTAGTAAAGAATTTACTATAGAAGATAACTTAAATGTTGATAGTGATAGTGATAGTGATAGTGATAGTGATAGTGCAAGTCTTAAAAGTGAAAAAATAATTGAAGAAATAACCTTAGATAAAACAGAAAATTTAGATAAAGTAGATAAAATAGATAAGGTAGATAAATTACCTACCGATAATAGTCAAAAAAAAACTTCTAATAGAAGTTTATCAAAAATGAAAGTAGATGATTTACGTGATTTAGCATTAAAAGACTCATTAGAAACTAGTGAAAATTTAAAAATTATGAAAAAAGATCAATTATTAAAATTATTTAATAAAAATTAAAATACAATTAAAATAAAATAACTAATATTTATATATGACTTCTAATATGGATTATAGATTATTATTAATTAAAAATGCTGATACAATTATTGCAAATAATCAAAATATAGCAGCTGGTAATTGTTCAAATATAATTACAGTATCTGATAATAAACTTTTTGTACAAAATCCTTATCTTATACAAGGTGTGACTGATAATTATTTGCCTTTTGAAAATAGTGATTTAAAAGATAATTATTTAAATAACTATGTTTATAATGCTAGTAAATTTACACCAATCATAAATATAAATAATCGTAATTAATCATTTATAACTTTTAATAAAATATTAAAAGTTATAATTAGTATATATATATGAAAGTTTTAAGTATTGATGTAGGAATCAAAAATTTAGCTATTTGTATTTTAGAAACTACTAATTATGGTTTTGATATTAAATTTTGGGATGTTATTAACCTTTCAGAAGAAAAAAATTATAAATGTAATTGTAATATTAAAGATAAAAAAAATACAAAAATATGTAATAAACTTGCCCAGTATTATAAAGATGATAATTTTTATTGTAAAACCCACGTAAATTCATCAAACTATAAATTACCTACATCAACAATTACAAAATATAAATCTTTAAAACTAGATAGTCTTAATGTTCTTTGTAATGAATATGATATTGAAATTACTAAAAATAATAAACAATCAATTATACTACAAATAGAAGAATATATACAAAAAAATATAGTTAGCCCTATTACAAACCTAAAATGCAATAGTATAAATTTAATAGATATTGGCAAATCAATAAGAGATAATTTAAACAAATTAGATGTTTTTATATTTACTAATATTGATTATGTATTAATAGAAAACCAAATTAGCCCTATAGCAAATAGAATGAATTGTATTCAAGGAATGATTAGTCAATATTTTATAATGAAAAATATAGATAATATTTTATATATATCTGCTGCTAATAAACTTAAAAGTTTTATAGGTACAAAAAAAACTACTTATAACGAGAGAAAAAAATTAAGTATTGCATTAACAAAAGATATATTATTAGAAAATAATATGGATAATCTAAATAAAGATAAAGTAATTGAAATGTTTAATAAACATAAAAAACGTGATGATTTAGCAGACTCATTTTTACAAGCTATATGGTTTTTATCACAAGACAATAATATTATATTAAATTTAATTAATAAATTCAAAATATAATTTTAAATAATATTTAATTCGTATTACTTAAAATTATATGTTCTTATCTATGTATAATGACTGATCTTGAGCCTGTTGTTATAGAATTAAATAGTGGAGATAATAAAAGTGATATTAATCTAAATACTAAAAGTGAACCCACACTAGGTAAGCAACCATCTGTTAATTTTGGTGGAGGAATTGAATTATTAATGAATGAAAAAAAACGGGGTGGTTCTACTAATGATGTTGGTCTAGGAGAATTAAGTGAATTAGAAAATGAATTAAATGATTTAAGTGTTGATATTGATAAAAAAACTAGTGAAATATCACGCTCATCTCTATTTAATAGTGCTATTAATTCTCTCTCTGATGCTAAAGATGATAATAATATAACTATTGAAACAAGTACTTCACAAAAAGCCATTAATTTAGGTAATGATTCTTCAAATCTAGGTGAACAGACCGCTGGTAGTATTAATGTTAATAAAACATGGGATGGTTATGGAAAAGTTAATCCAATTCCTGTTGTTTCTGATGAAGCACCAATGACACGAGAGGAATTAGTTAGAGAGAAATTTAAATATTTACGCAGATTAGAAGATCTTGAACGTAAGGGAGCAAATTTAACTAAAAAATATACAATGGATTCTCCATTACAAGAGTTACAAGGAGAATATGAAATGATTATTGCAGAGAGAGAAAAAGCAAATAGTGTTAAATTTCAAGGTAAAATGTTAATGGCTTGTGTAACAGGTCTAGAATTTTTAAATAGTAAATTTGATCCGTTTGATCTTAAAATGGATGGTTGGGGTGAACAAGTTAATGAAAATATTAGTGATTATGATGAAATATTTCAGGAATTACACGATAAATATAAATCTAAAGCAAAATTAGCTCCTGAATTAAAACTTCTTTTCCAGCTAGGTGGATCTGCTATTATGGTTCATATGACTAATACTATGTTTAAATCAGCCTTACCTGGTATGGACGATATTATGAAACAAAATCCTGAATTAATGCAACAATTTACACAGGCCGCGGTAAATTCTATGGGAGAATCAAATCCAGGTTTTGGTAATTTTATGAATAATTTTGTTCCAGGCAATAATGATATTCCAACACCAAATATGGGAACTCCTCCTCCACCAATGCAAACCCAGACTGCCAAAAGTCAACGTTATGCACCACCAACTAACCGACCTGATTTAACTTCTTCCAAGACACAAGCTGGAATAAGTATTCAGGAAAAATTTGCTCCATTAGATGAACCACAACACATTAAAACACCTGCTCCACAAAAACGAGCTGAAATGAAAGGTCCAANNGATATTAGNCAACTTTTATCTGGATTAAAAAGTAAACAAGTAAATGTTACTGCAGGTAGTAATGAAGAACGCGATCCTAGTACTGTAAGTATTTCAGAATTAAAAGAATTAAGTAGTCAAAAACAACCTAAATCAAATCGTAAACAATCATCTAGTAAAAGTAATAACACTATTAGTCTAGATCTTTAATTAAAATAATATATATTTTTAAAAATTGAATTATATATTATTTTATATATTTAATTATAATGACATCTACAAATTATATATTGTTAGACACTAGTTACTTTATATTTTATAGATATTATGCTTTAATTGGATGGTGGAAGTTAGCTCAACCAGATGTTGAACTAGGTAATCCTATTGAAAATGAAATATTTGTAGAAAAATTTAAAAAAACATTTATAGAAAAATTAAAAGAGATACCAAAACGACTAAAAATTAAAGATTATAAACTTTTAGCTGGTTTAGATTGTCCAAGAAAAGATATTTGGCGAAATAGTCTATTTGATAAATATAAAGAAAATCGTGAATATGATGATACATTTATGGGTGGGCCATTCTTTAAACTAGGTAAAGATATTCTCAAAGAATTAAATATTCAAACTCTGTACCATGAAAAGTTAGAAGCAGATGATTGTAATGCTTTAACTTGTAAATATATTATGTCACAAATACCAGATTCAAATGTATATATTATAGCAAATGATATGGATTATCTACAATTGGCAAGTGATAAAGTTAAAATTATCAATCTAAAATATCAAGATTTAACTAGTAGTAAAAAATGGTCAGGAAATGCAGAACAAGACTTATTTTGTAAAATAGTAATAGGAGATAAAAGTGATGATATACCAGGAATATTTAAAAAATGTGGCCCAAAAACAGCAATTAAATATTTTAATGATAAAATGGCTTTTGATAAACAACTAAAAATAGAAAATGCATATGAAAAATATGAAAAAAATAAAAAACTAGTAGATTTTAATGAGATACCAGAAGATCTAGTTTTAGAATTTATGGTAAATTTAAATATATAAGAGAAAACTTATAATTAAATAAATATATAAGAGAGAACCCCTTAATTATTTATTCTACCTTTTTATAGTTTTTTAATATATCGCTTTGTTAATTTTTTCTTTTTTTTATGTGTTTTTTTATTTCGCTTTCTATATTTTTTTATAGTTAGCTTATGTCGATTTCGTTTTGATTTACCGCCACGTACTGGATGTTGGTGACTAGGTTCACCCACTGCAAATATTTTTGTAGGATAATGTTGTCGTTTTAATGTTTTTCTTTTAATTGTGAAAAGATCTAGAAAATCTGAATATTTTTTTGATAAATGTTTACTATATTTTGATAATGTACTAGATTTTTCTTTACTTTTTTCTTTACTTTCTAGTTTATCTTGGCCTTCATAATCATCATCATATCCTTCTTCATTAAAATTATCAACTTTTTTAACTTTACAATTAGTAACACTTTTTATCTTTTTATTAGGTATAATAGGACATTGATTTTCAATACAAGTACCCAATGAACAATTAACAAATGATTTGCATATATTACAACCCATACTATTAGTACAATCTGTTTCCATATTTTCATTTGGATATCCACATAATAATTTACAATTATTAACTATTTGTTTTTGTTTTATTGTTAAACCTCTATTTATTTTAGACGGTTTACTACAATGTGAAAATAATTCTTGGCTTTTTTCTCGAAATGTTGGTGTTTGAACTAATTTTAAATTATTTTCATTTATTTTAAAACGTAGTTTTATTTCTGTTTTAATTTTTTTTCTATTTAATATATTATTTTGCTGCTCAAAAAAATAATCAAAATATTGTACTATTTCATTTAGAAAATATTTTTCAGTAAAATTTTCTTTAATCCATTTATTCTTTACTGTAGTAGGTAAGCTGTTTAATAAATTATTATATTGGATAGTTACTAATTTTTTAAACAACTCTTTTAATACTTTATTTATCTCTTCTTGTAATTTTTCTTTATCTTTTTTTAATTTTTCTTTATCTGTATCTTCTTTGTTTAATTCTTTATCTATTTCTTCTATTTGTTTAGATATAACATATATATTCTTAGTACTAGTATTGTATTCTTTTATATTTGCATCAGTAGGTGCATTGTCTAATATTTTAATAAGACTAGGTAGTTTATCTGATTTTTCTGATTTTAAATGTTCTATTAAAAAATCTCTAAAATTACTTTGGTTTTTTCGAGTTTTTCTTATAGTATTATGATTTAAAATACCTAATACTAGTGTAAAAATTTTATTATTAATACTATTTTCAATATTAAGACGATCAGAATATGGAGCTAATTCTGTAGATAACTTTTTTTGTTGTTCTTTTGTTAATTCATTTTTAGAATCACCAAATAGATCATTTTTTGTTTCTTTTTCAATATTATTATATTTTTGATTAAACTTATCTTTCTTTATAGAAAAAAATTCTTTAAGTATTTTTTCTGCATTTGTAGTATCTTTATCAGTATCTTTTTTTTTAAAAAATTCACATATAAAATCACTGGATGTTAAAGAGCAATCACTTATATTAGTAGTAGATACTTTAGGAAAATCTACTAAATAGTAAGCTCTCTCATCTCTTTCTAATCTACGATCTTCAAGTGTTTTATAAAAAATTTTAGCATTTTTATTATTAAATATTATATCTCTTAATATAGCTATTGCATTGTTTACTAAAATTTCTTCTTTAGGAAATATTATACAATCTTTATTATATTGTTCAATTTGTTTTGGACTAAAATTTAGAATTTTGTCTTTAAAATAAGTCGTTTCAATATAATTTTTCATTATTACTTTATCTGTAACTTTTTTTAGTTGATTATTTTTTGATATATCAGTAGCGGCAAAATTTATAAAATTTTGTTTTAATTTATTATCATTATCTCTATATAATTTATTGTATAAAGGACAATAAAATTCCGTCATTTTAGCTTTTTTTCCTAATATATTTGGTTGATTTATTGTAAGACCAGAGATATCTACTAATCCATCAATATAAAATTCTACTTTGCCAACTTGTGGTAAATCTTTTAATGTTGCATATAAAAAAGGATTTAATTTTTCTTTTTTACATTTAATTTCAGATGTCATCTTATAATATAATAATAAAATATAATTTTATTGTAATTTTCCTTGCATATTAGCTTTATATAATAATTCTTGAGCTTTTCTAATTTCTTCATTAGTAATTTTTCCATCTCTATTAGCATCTACTTCATGATGTAAGTATTTATATTTTTCAGGAATTACACAGAAACGACTTTTTTCATTAAAAACTGTTCCTGATAATACTACAAATGTAGCTGTTAAAAATAGAGATAAAAGTAAATCTCTAGTACCCACAAAAGAGACAACAAAAATTAATAGTTCTCGGGTTAATGTATTTCTTATAAATGCTTCTTGACTTTTACTTAAATCAAGTACAACATATTTAGAAAATAAATTTAATATTATCATTCCTAAACCAGCTAATAATTTACTGTTATTAATAGGATGATAAAAATTGTTAGCAATTTTTTGAAACATAGTTGCTTTAGCTTTTACCATTTATATAATAGAGAGATAATTTATTATTTTTGATGATAAATCTATATAAAATTATAAAAAAATAGTATATTTTTATCTAAATAATTATGAATAACTTTAAAATAATTTAATATCCTTTTTTTATAAGTATGAGCTCTTTAGTTATGTCAGCTGCACCAGTAAATTATGAAGAAAATAATAATAATAATAATCAAAAAAAACCTGTTGAGAGAAAAAATCAAACGTATAAAAATAAGAACTCTCAAAAAAAAATAGATAAAAATATGCTACAAGAATTATATAAATCTGATAATACAGATTCAGATTTAGATAATATGGGAGATTTTATACCAGTTCAAAAACCAATACATAATATTAATGTTCAACAGACTAATACACATACACCACCTATGCAATATAATGATAATCCAATTGATGAAAAGACATATAATAGTTTACAAGATACACAAGCTAATGATATGTATCAACAATATATAGATAATTATAATCAATATACACAACCAATTCCAACAAGAAGTAATTTAGATTCAAATAGTGAATTATTAAAAAAATTAGATAATATTTTATATCTTTTAGAAGAACAAAAAGAAGAACAAAATTATTTAATTACTGAAGAATTAATTTTATATGTATTTTTAGGCGTTTTTATAATTTATGTTTTAGATTCATTTGTTAGAGCCGGTAAATATGTACGTTAAACAATTATTAAGACTTTATCAGATGTTAATGGTCTTTTAACATAATTATAAAAAAAGTAAGCCATTGGTGATATTATTTTAGGCTTTAATGATTTATTTAGTAAATATTGAGTAATTACACTATTATTACTAATATTTTCAATATTAACATATTTAATATTAATTTTAGAGTTTTTATTTTTATCTTTAATATATTTATTTAGCGATAATATAAATCCATTTATAAAAGTTGTCATTTCACAATTTTTTACAGATGCTAATAAGTCTATTGATTGACATTCAGTCGCTTTATTATCATATAATTTATCAATTGTATAAGTAATATTATTAGTTTTATAAAAATAACACGCAACTAGGGTATTGTTTTGTAATAGACCATAAATATTATAAATATTTGTATTAATTAGAGCTAATAAATTTGCTTTATTAACTGTAATAATACATTCAAATTTCTCTCTATTATTATCTATAAAATCAGTTAATATATGATAATTGATTTTGTTTATCATAACTAATTTTTCACTTATAATCTTATCGGTATTAATTGAATTAGTATAAAACATATAAGTTTTATATACAGTTAATGGTACTATACCGGTTAGTTTTCCTTCGCGTTTAAAGAGAGAAATTTTAGAATCTGTTACTTTATGTCTTTGAGTATATTCATATGTTTGAATTAATTGTGGGGCTATATTTTTCTCTCTATGTTCACGATTTACACATAAAAAATCTACATAGTAAGCTTTAAATTTTCCAGTCTTTTTAATCGATATACTAATTGGTTTACCAGTTATAACACCTATAATTTCATTTTCTTGTTTTATATCTGATTTATCTTTACTATTATCTATTTTATAAATAGGATTGTTATATACAGAGATAAAACATTTAGAGGTATGCCCATTAAAAAATGTTTTAAAATAATCAATTGTGGGTAAATAATTTGCTTCACTATTACGATTATAATGATTTCTTAGTAATTCAACTATTTCAGTAATTTCTTTTTCATTATAATCAAAAAAGTCCTGATTTGTGATATTTATAAAATTACAAAATTTATTAGATTCTGGTAATTCTTTATTAATAATACCTTTTGGATATATCCAATAAAATAGGTTATAATAGTGAAAAACTGGTTGATAAGCCCAAAATTTATAAGTTATTTTTACATAAAATCTAAAAGTGATAATAATTATAAAAAATAAGATTAAATAATAATAATATTCCATATTATCTATTTATTAATTTAATATTTATATAATATATGTTTAAAATTATATTAATTATTATAGCAGGATTTATAACAGGATTTTTTTCAGGAGCGTTAGGAATAGGTAGTGGTATTATATTAATACCACTATTATCAATATTAACAATAATAAAAAATCATAAACTAGCTATAGGTACTGCACTATTTGTTTCTTTACCACCACTTTCTATAGCAGCTGTTTATAATTATTATAAAAATAATTATGTTGATATTAAAATTGGAATTCCATTAATAATAATTATTACCCTATCTGCCTGGATAGGATCATATTATTCAATTAAAACAGATGTTCGTAGAATAGCCTATATAACTAGTGGTATTTTATTTTTACTTTCTCTATTTTGGTTTTATTGTGGTTATACTGGTAAATATTTACAATAAAATTGAAAATATATATTTTATTATATTTTACAATAATAAAATATGTCAAAACGACAAGCTGCGATCAATGAATTATTTAAACCTAATCAGGATGGTATATCTGAATGGATAAATAAAGATATTATAAGTAATTTTAAAAATGGTATATTAGATTGGGGTAATAATGGAGTATTTAGACATGGAGTATTTCAAGGAGACAATAGATATATGTGGGAAAAATATCCATTGAAAGGTAAAATCGAGAAAATAAGAACTGCTGGATTTAGTAGTGAATATTTGTATGGTCATGAACGACCCATAAGAGATGATATTCGTAAATTTTATGAATCAAAATCGTGTGTCGCTTGTGGAGAAACTCATAATATAATTGTAGATCATAAAAATGATTTATATAATGATGAGAGAGTTTTAAATAAAACAACGCAAACATTAGAAGATTTTCAAGCTTTATGTAATAGTTGTAATCTAAAAAAACGCCAAGTATGTAAAATAACAAAAGAAAAAGGTGAAAGATATGGAGCTACAAACATTCCTAGCCTAGCAGTTTTTGGGATAGATTTTATTGAAGGTAATAAACAATTTAGTCTAAATGATAAAAATGCAATGGTTGGAACATATTGGTATGACCCAGTAACATTTATGAATTATATTAAGATGAGTTTAGTATCTCAGTAAATTTATCAAAATATTCTTTACTAACTTCACATCCTCTAAATTTTCTATTAGTATTTTTACAGGCAAATAGTGTAGTACCCCCTCCAATAAATGTATCTAATACTGTATCATTTTCATTAGAGTGTTTTTTAATTAGTTCTTCAAATAGTTGAAGACTTTTTTGTGTTGGATGAAATCTATTTTTTCCTCCTTGTAGTGGAAACATATAGATACCATTATCATACTGACTATTGAATGTAGGTTTTGAACCTTTAATACAAGTTAAGGCTATTTCTCTACAATTAGTTAAATAATTAATTTTACTATTTAAAGGTTGTGGATTAGTTTTAATCCATTCGATTAATCTTATCTGTTTAAATTTATATTTTTCTAAAATAGTTTTCAATGTTTCTATCTTCCATAAATCAAAGAATATAATAAGTGTACCACCATTTCTTAATTTATCAAAGTATAACTTAATAAATTTTTCTAGAGTTTCTATTGTAAAATCATTATCCCAATCACCATAATCAGTTTTTACACAATATTTTTTGCCATATATAGTGCCATATTTTAAGTAATTTGTTTTATTACTATCATCTTCAATATTATTAGCTGTTTTATATTCTTCCCATTCTTTTTCAGTTTTAACTGTTTCTATATTGTTTTTTTCATTATCTTTTACTTTATTATAATGAGTATTCATTCCACTCTCTCTAGAAATAATATAAGGAGGATCAGTTAAAATTAAATCTATTGAATTATTTTTAATAGTATTTAAATAAGTTAATCCATCTATATTCTTAAAATCATATTCTATTTCACTACTAGTCGTTTTATTATTTACAACAATTTTTAATTTAGACATTCTTGTAAATATATATAATTTTATTTTTAGATCAATTTTAATTTTCAAAATAACAACAAAAAATAGATAGTAATATTTCTATAAAATCTTTTTTATTTTCTTTGTTTTCTTTGATTTCTTTGTTTTCTTTCTCTCCCGGTTTACAATTAAATAATTTATACATTACTTCATCTACCAAATTTTGTTGACTTTTTCTTTTTAACAATCTGTTACAATCATTATGTAATAACACAGAATCATCAACGGTCATAATAATACTTTATACTTTATACTTTATATTTAATTTTCATAAATAGTATAAATAGATA
>JGI10211J34971_10004710_pt1 | contig 10800 bp, 5 predicted proteins | sample Etolagsediment_FD_34971 | JGI IMG/M metagenome (IMG submission 34971)
AACTAGGTTATTTCCAGGAAGGAGATTTCACCAGTGGTGTCACAGAAATGCAGCGATGGGAAACCATTGATGCACAATTGAAAGCTGTATTCTCTATTGTGGGTAATGGTATTCTTTCTGGATGGAACCTTGTTGATGGTGGTGGACTGAAGGTTAATATCACGCCTGGTTCTGGACATGTTGCCTTTGTTTCTGTTGAATCAACTACTGACGAGTCAATTACTTCTCTTACGCCAAGCACAAGAAATTACATATATGCTGAATTAGTCGCAGATAGTTATTGGAACAAGACAGTTGCTTTTGGCGCATATAACTATCAAGACGACCTTACGGACAACCTGTATATTGGATATGTTGACACTGATGCAACAAAAGTCACTGCCATTAATACCGATGGGAGAGCCGTTCTCGGATTCCGTGCCCTTATTGAAAGTATTGTCGCGGACCATGAGCACATTGGTGGAACAGGGAATCCAGATCCAATTGATCTATCATCTGAAGTTCAAGGCGTCTTGAATCAAGACAATTTGCCAAATAATTTGGATGCAAGTATTATACAGACAGGAACACTTGACACTGATCGATTCCCAAAACTGGATCATATTACAAAACTAACGAATCAAGGAACTTTGACGCACGCTCAGCTGGAAGCGTTTGTTGAATCCATGTCTGCCGGAAGTACAGAGTTCATGGGCGAAACGTCAACTATTAATCTGCTTCAGTTAACATTGGCCTTAATGCACGTTTACCCAGAAATTGACGAATATATGGTCAATCAAATTGCCTATATACCGGGTATCAGCCCAGATGACTATGTTGATTGGACAAACACTACGGCTACAGTTGATATATTGCCAGCATCTTCTGGTGGTACTCATACAATTACCGGAACGGCGGCTTCAGGTCTTACAGCATATACTAAGATATGGGATGATGAAACAGACTATTCTGGTGCAACACAGCAGGATGTCATTATTGATGGCGATTCCGTGACGCTTGCGACAACTCGAAATAGTCTCATTCTTGATGAATTCAGCGATATATCTCAGTGGGTTGTCGAAACACAAGATTTAAGTTCGATTGTTGCTGGAATTACCGCAGATTCCACTGACTTTATTAGCGGAACAAGTGCGAAGATATCCATAGGCAGTCAAGAAGCAGAAATGGCTCTTGTTGTTAAGAAGGAATTTACGGCACAAGATTGGTCAGATTACAAATATATCCGTTTCTATCTCAAGACAGAAAATGTTGATCACGGCGATCTTATATTCTATCTACAAGATGGTTCTTATGGCATTCAAAACTCTTACATTAAGGTGCTTGACAGAAATACAGCAACGATTAATGTTGACACATTGCAGGCTGGTTGGCAGGAAGTAACAGTAGACATCAGTTCATATCAGCGTGAATCCATCAATATGATCGCGTTTTATACAAGTACTCAAGACGGCTGGAATACGTCGAAAGCTTTTGAGTTCAACCTTGAAGGCATTTCTCTGGATTCAGGCAATATCTTTGAGGAAAATGGGTATGTTAGAGTAATTTTTGGCAATGGATCACTTCCATATGACTTTTACAGAGCGCGATGGGATGCGCTTGTGCCAAGCGATTCTGGCATCGTCATCAAACTTAGATATCGGACCGCAAATACATTAGCCGATCTATCAGCAGCTATATGGTCTTCGTATATAACAACAAGTGGTACAGCATTCAGTATACCATCAGAAACTCTATATAAGTATATAGAACTTGAAGTCTATTTTAATGCCTCTACAGACAAGACAGCTGCCCCTACACTAACAAAACTATATCTTGACTTCTATGTTAATGATACAGATACAAGTTTTGAATATACTACTCAGGATGATTGGGAAAGTGGGACTTTGTTTAGTATTGATACAAGCTCATCTGTTGGTTCGATAAAAGTATCAGAAACAGAAGATATTGGTAAATACACGTATGGAACTGACGGTAGAATTGTTCGCCTTAATGATGCAATGCTCGAAGAATTCTATGCAAAAGGAACGGCGTTGCCAAAAAGCACATACCAAGCCAAAAATAATCTGGCACCTGGTTTCGGACTTATAACTGGCGTGGATCGCGGGAACAATGGTAATTTGTGGTTGACAGATGTTGACAACGACAGAGTTATTGAAGTAGATAAATACGGAAATCTCGTCAGAGGATTCTATGGCTCCTTTTTGTCTGCCCCATACGATCCTTATGGTAACGAAGAAAATGGACCAGGATCTAACACAAACGTTTCTGCACCATCTACATCCTCAACAAGCTCAGCAACCCAGATCAATGTTCTCCATAGCATCTATAATCCATCAACTGGGATTTTATATATTATCTTTGATCAAAATATTGAAAACATCTATGTTTCTACCACAACTCTGGATACAGACAAGATTTATGTCAAGATTGGCACATCGCGATTCAATCTCCAAGATTCCACCTTCGAGTTGCTAGGAGTTGACGAGACGCAATATAACAGATGGTATGCAATTTCAACTAGTGAAAATGCCAGTACATATGCGCCATATATTGGGCAGTTTACTTTCAATTCTCATGTTTTGAAAATTACCATGGTTGGTGCAGAAAAAACCTATTTGAGTTATCTGGTCGATCAAGAGCAACCGTCTTTATATATACGCTATCCAAAAGAACAGCAAATTTTTACATCAACCAACATTACAGTAAGATTTGGAATTAACAATTGTACGCTTGGGACAGACTCTGGAGAATACAGTATCAGAACCAGAATCGACGGTGGTGCATGGCAGACTGTTTATGTAGATAATATTACTTTCTATAGTTTAACAAAAACGATTCATACAGTTGAAGCTCAACTTGTTGATAGTGATGGGGTGGCACAAACAAACATTGAGGCTGTTGCAACAGGACATTTCATCATTGTAAACTCAACATTTTCCAGCCCAGCAATTACGATAGATAATCCGTTGCCAAATCAGATTTTTTCTTCTTCACCTGCAACAATAGCGTTTACTGTTCAAAACTTCGCCATTGTTCCTTCTGGTCAGCATATAAGATACATACTTGATTCCGAACCAGCAGTTGACCATTACTCATTGTCAGACATCACGTTAGACGATATTGAACCAGGTTCTCACACTCTTCAACTTTATCTTGTAGATGAGAATGGAACAAATCTCGGCTATACTTATGGAACTTGCATTGCAACGTTCATAGTTGGTTTGAACTCGGAAGCTATTCCAAAACTGTATGTTGATAGTGGCGCTATATACGATGCAACTCAGACAAAAGCAGCAGCAACCTCAAGGACTTACATTGACGTTGGTTCCATTAACATGGAAAACATCTATAGTCCTGTTGATGTACAAGTAATACCAGAAGAGACAAGCGGACTTGGTGATGGTAGTTCAACCGTTGTGGTAGCAAAAATGCGCTCTCCTTCATGGACGACTGGGCTTGGTAACGCTGATCGAGCAACTGAGTTATCAAATCGCATAACGCAAGCGTTAGCAACAGAGAGCGGAACGACATCTGACGTTACTCTCAACACATCTCTTGCTTCTATTGCAACAGGAGAGTTGATATATGGAACAAAGTATCTTGACGGGCATAGTGTTGTGCAGCTGAATTTGTCTGGAGAAACTATATTTTCTAACAATGCAGCTAAATTTGCAACAACAAAAGACAATCTGAAAGATACACTTGGAAGTGCCTACAAAATTGGTGAGAGCGAATTTCTTATTGCAGATGCATCAGATCAAAGAGCTATTGTTACATATTCAAATTTATCTACCGAATCGTCTATGATTCAATGGCAGTATGACTCTGATCGTTATGTAACAGATTTTCAGATTGTTCCTCGCGATGCTGTCACAATAAACATATATGACGATTCTGTCTCACCACAGACAACGTTTATTCGTCAGGGAACAACGGTGACATGGGTCAACAACTCGTCATCGCCTGTTTCTGTTTACAGTGGAACAACGACATATGACACCTTCCAGGAAGATCCGGATTTGACTAACTATGGTAGTGTCTTTTACAGTCCTACCTTGGCTTCTGGAGAAAGTTATTCATTCAGGTTTACAAGTTATGGTGATTTTAATTGGTTTGTATATCCGGGAATCATAACTGCCCAGGTAAGTGTCACGCAATATCGGATTTCATCTATGGATCAATATTATGTACTTGAGAGTGATGGAAGAGAGAGTCCATTCTCTAGCCGCCTGATCAAAATTGACTCATGGGGAAATGTGCTTTGGGCATTTGGTGAATCTTTCATTGTTAAGCCAAGAGACGTAAGACCAATGTTGAACAACAAAGTTCTTATCAGCACATAATATGTGTATAATAACATCATGTATAGAAATCAGTACATAGAATGGGATGTTCCTTTATCTCAAGTCCAGGTTGGCGTACCTGTTGGCTATGAGGTCGAGCTGTCTCTCTATTACGATTTTCATCCCGTTTCATATCGATTAACCACATATGAGGAGGATACGGCGTCAATCGATACATTCTTTTATAGTCTAGATGAGGGAACAACATGGGTTTCTTATCCCACAGGGGATACTGGACAAATATTTAATACCGCCTACAAAATGCGTCTCCTTATTAACGTTGCCAGAGCAAACAGCATATTCGCTGTTCGTGGGGGGAACATATATCAAATACGCGCAGATGGAGCAAGCATACTGCAAACTTCCACAATTTCCGGTGTTTCATCATTTGATGACATCTTTGTCTGCAACAACGAAATATGGCTTCATATTAATAAAAACGTATATCGTTATATAATTAACGGAATTACACTTGAACCATACAACTGGAGTCTTGACTTGGTTAATGATGCCTTAGCCGTTCAGCCAGACAAAGTGCGACAAACATTCTGGCAAATTAATGATACATCAATATGTTTAAAAGATTGGTATGGCGAAAACATCTTCTGCCGATTATTGCCATTTGAAATTAATGCGGATTATAGTTCCAGTTCAAGCAGTGAGGGGTATACTTCTTCTTCGAGTTCAAGTACATCTTCTGTTTCTTCTGGTTCTTCAAGTTCTTCGAGCAGTATCGATTCATCTAGTTCAAGTTCGTCCAGCAGTGAACAGTACAGTTCGTCCTCAACATCATCAATCTCTTCGTCATCAATCTCTTCGTCAAGATTTGTTGCACCAGATGCCCAGGATGCTGACCAATTTGGTCTCAGCGTTGATATTACAGACAACTATTTTGTCGTTGGAACATATATTGGCGGTTCTATTTATGTGTCACAAAAGCAAGGACCCAATAGTTGGGGAGCATTTACAGCTATCAATGCACCGGCAGTAACCTCTAACACATTTTTTGGTTCTGCCGTCAGTATGCAAAACGACTATATAGTTGCCGGTTCGTTTGACGAATTTGTTTCTGGACTTCCTAAAGGTTCTGCCTATATATTTGCTAGAACAGGAGATAACGTATGGGATACTGGAACCAGAATTATTGCTTCAGATGGAGCCACAAATGATTACTTTGGATTTGCCGTTTCGATTTCTGGCGATTATGCCGTTGTTGGTGCACCGGGGCACAATTCTAGCGCCGGGGCAGTCTACGTTTTCCATAGAACAGGAGGCACTACCTGGGATAGTGGGACTAAACTCGTTGCTTCAGATGCAGCAACTTCAGATAAGTTTGGAAATAGTGTCGCGATTGATGGTGATTATATCGCTGTTGGGGCTCCATTTGATGGAATTGATCGTGGTGCAGTTTATATGTTCCAGAGGACTGGCCCAAATAATTGGGATACCGGAACTAAACTCGTTGCCTCGGATGCAGCCGACGAAGATAGATTTGGCAATAGCGTTTCCATTAATGGAGATTATGTAATCTCGGGGGCATATTGGAAGGATGGTGGTGGCATAGAAAGAGGAGCTGCATACATCTACAGGCGTACTGGTGCTAACACATGGGATACTGGTACAAAAATAGTGTCTCCAGATCCCACTAATGGACAACAATTCGGTAATGCGGTTGCAATCGAAGGCGATCACGTTGTCGTTGGGGCCTGGTATGCCCAATCGAAAGGCGCGGCATACCTGTTCCACCGTTCTGGTTTAAATTCTTGGAATTTTGTGAAGAAAATAACACCGGCATCAAGAGAGATGCATGCATTCTTTGCCACTTCTGCATCTATTAATGGTGATTACATACTAATAGGAGAATCACAGAGAAATGACGGCGGCAACAATCGCGGAGCAGCATACACATTCTATGATTGGCGAATCGAAAGTAGCAGTTCAAGCAGTGGTTAAACAAATAGAAAATAATGCAATACATAAAGAAAAAACTTAATAAATATAACGGCAACATATGTTTCGCTGGAGCCGCAGAGATTGTTGGAGGTCCTTGGGTTATTGCAGAATGCTTCAGGGCAACAGCAGGCATCCAATATGTAGCATTAACATCAGATCCACAGGATATATGTCTAGAAAACGTGACATCATATCTGGTTTCGTTTGGTACAAACTGGATAGGGCAATATTCGGCAGGAGCTATCAATTACAACTACTTGAACCCCGGGGTCGGCACTATCGACTTAGTTGAAGATGGAAATTCTGATGAATATTACGGATATTCTAAATCGACTCGCACTTTATTCAAATTTCGCATACCAATGGCTATTGCGTGGACCTATACAGTTCCAAATCTGTCAACACAAACTAATATGTCCTTGGTATTTCGAGAAGCCGATAAAACGGTTATAATAAACGATGACGATTATATTCGTGTATTCAGAGACGACGACACAGAAGCCGTCCTTTTGAATACTGTTGCCGTCACAGGAACAGGAGACATTCTTTTCAGTACAGACAGTGTAACAAATTCGTCACGTATTTTTGTGCGATACAAGCAAGTATGGGGATCTGATCTGGAGAATTCCAGTTCATCAAGTTCAAGCAGTTCGTCAAGTTCGAGTGGTTAATTATGCCAGTAGGAATAGCATCAGTAAATCTAAACGAGAAAGCCCTTATAGCGGGAAGACAAGTGGTTAGTGTAAACTATCCGCGCTCAGTCGATGTGAATACCGTTGATGGATCTTTTTTGTCAACTGAACCATTGCTTAATGATGGTTCTGTAATTCATTATCCACAAAATCCGAACAACGCGCTTTACACAACAAACACTATAACAAATCTTCCAGGATACGAGGCCTTAAGCTTTCCACTTGATGCAAAATTCGACACCATTCGCAACAAGATATGGATAGCCGACGCTGGCAGATCAAGAATAGTTTCCATAACGTCATATGATTATTCGGTTATTGTCACAACAGAGAATATTTCGATACCCTATGCCGTATGCCCAGATACGAATACCGGGGGGGTTTTTGCGATTGGGTTTATATCTACTTCACAGAGTAGAATGACCCATATAAATACAGATGGAACTGTTGTCTCTTCAATCTATTTTTCATCATCATTTCCGTTTGCAGACTTCATTATCGTACCAAACACAACATTTATTGATGCAATGCCAAACACGCGCTCTGTAGCATTTGATCATACAAGATCAAAGGTTTGGTGGGTTTCCGGAACGAAAGTGTATACAGCGGATACCGTTTCAAAAACGGTTTCTACTTACGATCTTTCTGCCCATGCAATAACAGACACTCTTAGTATTGATATTGAACTAACAAGTGGCAATGCGTTTATAACAGCTACAGACGGGTCTGACTGGTATATTGTCCAAATGCTCAAGGGGAACAATAAATACATGGGAATAAGTTGGATAGAATAGAATGCCCACAATAGAACTTAATCAAATATTGGTTAATCAGAACCAGAACAACATGCTGCCGTTCATGCTTCATGTTGACTCAGATTTTGAAGACACTGGAAGCCAGATACAATTTCTTATCAGAACATCGAGAAGCAATTACTTGGACTATGATGGGGTTATAACTCCATCACCGGGAACTGTTACTGCGCCATCCGTATATACTCCGAACGATGTTGACGAATACTATCAACACGAGCCGATTTTCTACATTGACATGGTTATCTCGGGAGAAAATAGTGGCGTTAAAGATGTAGACATAAGGGCAGAAACCGCAAGATATGGGTTTGAAGACATCCATTATTACTTTACTATACCTAAGTTCAGTTGGTCGAACGCTCTGATCCGATCCAATGCCGCTTCAGAATCATCCTATGATATAACTTACACAAGGCTTGCAGGAGCAACCGGTTCCGTATGGATAGGAACCGAAGATAAACAAGTACACAAAATAGAATATCAAAGTAACGCCGTAGGAGCAGCATATTCGCTTACTCTCGACTCCGAAATCGAACTTCTTGAGGCAGACGATACAAGTGGTCTCATGTTTATTACTGCATATGACAATCTTTACAGCTACTCTTTTGACCATTACATTAATCAGGCGGGACAATACGTACTGACAGCGAAACAGGAGACAAAACTATACAATGCTGACAACGAAAAGATTATATATTCAGACGAGTCAGAACTTTGGACAGCATCTTCTTATTTGGGAAAGATAATAAGACGAAACAGAAACACTTTCGATTTTATTTCTGAAGTAACTGGCTTTGATGCCCCGTTCAAGGTTGTCAAGTCATCCTATCATGACGCTTACTTTGTCGCAGGGACGAATGTACTTTGGAAAGTACAAGGAAGTACAAAAGAAGCCGTTTATGAAGTCAATAATTACAAAATAATCGACTTCGACGTATCTGTTAATGGGGAAATATGTCTTATGCTGGACAGTACTTCTGACGGATTTGTACGTATCTTGGACAGAAACTTGTTCAGGCTGTTGTTTAACCAGAGAGTCACAGATCGGGAAGTACGACTATGCAAATATACATCAAATGGATATTTCTATGCAATATCTGAAGATTCAAGTGGTGCAGAACAAATAGGTACAACGCATTATCTCTATAATACATCAGATGGGACATATAATATTGTCTCGTCAACAAATTCATATGTCGCCAACCAGATTACATCGAGTGAATCACCAACGTCATCACCTGTTGAACTCGAATATCCAATTGGTGGAGAAACCCTTATAATAGGGAGCAATGTGGAAATAAAATGGAAGTCAAATAAATCAATAACCGACCTGGTTCGCATTGTATTGCTCAAAGGAGGGCAAGAATATCTTACAATTGCGTCTTCAACAACCAATACGGGTGTTTTTGGCTGGACTGTTCCAGAAAGCATCGCCATTGCATCAAATTATCGCATGAAGGTGCAGTGGATATCATCTCCTCTTAACGATGCAAATGCGGATATAAGCACTGCTGTTTTTGCAATTTCTGACACAGAACCTTCAACGAGTGAAGAAACAATTTCCCTGGCGGAAGTAATAGGGATTGGCTATGACGGATATAACAATCAGGCCGTTATCGTATTAAGAAGCGGATATGTCGGATTCTTTCGCATTGCCAATAAAACATTCAATGGCTGGCTCAAATTTGATATTGACAATGTTAATTGTGCCGCTGTCAGAAACGAACGTCTTAAAATGTTTAGTGGCGTAACGAAAACTAGAATTTTTGTAGGATCAGCACCATATCTGAATGATATGTGGGATTCGGGAGAAATCTCAACAAATAAGAGATCTATGTACTATGGAGGTGGGAATAACCTTCGTTCTGGAGAAACATATTATGTAAACATCCAGGTCTACTCTTCCGGCACAGGTTGGAGTGAAGTACAAACAAAGTCGTTTACGATGCCATAAAGGCACAAACAGGAGTAAAATATGGCTGCACCAACACTCACAATTAGAGAATATCATCCAGAGAGTGGCGCTCTCTTGGGAAATATCACTACGCTTGATTTCGGCAGAGTCACAGCTGGAACGCATAGTCGCGTCAAGGTTATTGATATTGCTTTTGAAGGCGCAACAAGCGTAGGCAATATCAAACTTGGCATTATTTCTTCCGGTGGACTTACTGTGGCAGCCTCTGGAGTTGAACATTTTGGCATAACAGACTCGGCGTCGTTTAATGCATCGTTGGCCTCAGAACCCGTTTCTAGCCATTTTGACGGCATTAACGGCACTGGGCTTGCCAGTGACTCAAATAATGTCTCAGTAGGCTCACGTTCAAGCGTATTGTCAAATTACATCTATTTGGATGTAGAAGTAAGTTCTACGAGTCTGGAAACAGTAAACGGGGCATACAAAGTCTTTTTTGATTATTCATAATCGTTGAGACATCTATACACGAATCTAAAGTGAACTCATGGCAAGAACAACAGGAAGTCAATACTATTGCGACTTCAGGAATGTAAAAGATATTACATCTCCTGTACAGTCCAGTGGTGCGCCTATAAGGTTTTTGGGACATTTTACGAAAGATTGGAAACAAGAAAATTTAAGTTTTGATTATAGCGGCTTCGGGGCCAAAAGAACAAGAGAAAATGGTGGCAGAATCTACTGCGATCTCACACAATCTCCAAACGAAAACAGTCATTATGTCAATCAGTATTTGCCCAACTTGTTCAACGGCTATGTAAGCATAACTTTATCCTTTCCGTTTGCAATATCATCTGGCGTCCCATCAACGCTTCAGAACTCTAGCATGTCATATCTGCTATGGGCGATTACCGGCTATGGCGATGAGCTTTCATTTCCAAGCTGTTCGGCATATCTGAATAGTTCTGGACTGCATTTCAAAATATGGCAAATAGTAAATCACACAATTGACTATGCTGACTTGGATATTTCAGCAAACGAAAGGGTTAAGTTTGAGTTCTTTTGGGGTCCTGGAATACCAGCTGGGT
>JGI10211J34971_10004711_pt1 | contig 10799 bp, 5 predicted proteins | sample Etolagsediment_FD_34971 | JGI IMG/M metagenome (IMG submission 34971)
GTTTGCCGATTCGCCCGATACGAGCTTCCGCTTGTTCTGCCTGCCAGTCGTAGCGGAGGAAACCGGACGGCAGTTGCTTGATGATATCCAAGGCGTCCGAGAAGTGCATGATGGTATCCGGCTTAGTGCGTAGTACAGCCAGAACCTGGTCGCTGTAGGAGCGGCTTCCCGCACGGCAACGAGAGTCGACGAGCACGAATACGCCCCGGTCGTCCGGAGTACGGATGAGTCGCCCAAATGCCTGCCGCAGCGCCATCAGCATGCACGGAAGGTACTCCTCGGCAAATGCGTCTTCACCAGCTTCCCTGCACCGCTCCATCCGCCCGGCGAGAATGGGGTCGTTCACGTGGTCGAACGGGAGCTTCTCCAATATGAGACAGGACAGCGTTGAGCCCGGCGCATCGAAGCCCTGAAAGAACGTCCGTGTTGCCAGCATCGATGATGTTTCATCGGCCACGAACTGATCGGACAGTTCACCAACATCGCCATCCGGCGCGTGCTCCAACACGGTCCGGTGCGGTCCCAGGACCTCCGACGCAATCCGGTGGGTAGCCCACAGTCGTTCGCGAGACGTAAATAGCGCCAGCGTCCTCCCGTCCAGGCCGGCCATGAGCTCTGTCATCAACCGAGCTCTGGCCGGCAGATATTGGCGGACACACTGCACACTTGCTTCGAAGTCAGAACCTTCCGCCGGCACAAGAACACAACACTGCTTCTCGTAATCGAACACATCCGGAAGCGTCTTGGTCTCCGCTCCCCGTACACCAACGCGCTGGGTGAACCATGTAAAGCGTTCAGTCTTCCCCAGCAGGCGGTCCACATAGCTCAGTTTGTCCCGCGGCACGGACAGGGTGGCCGACACGAAAGCTGTTCCACATGAGATCTCCCAGAGAGCGTTAGCGACATGCCGCACCTCCAGCGGGGCCCGGACCAGCTCCCACTCCCCACTCGCCGGATCACATTTGAGCCAGGTTGCGTAGAAGGACGCGAGGCCGGAGCAGGTGCTCGCCCGGATGGTGGCGGCCACGACAGCGTAAATGACCGAAGGAGTGAGCTGTGACCAGAGCGCCGCGTAACGGGTGAGAAGCTCCGACAGGAGACTTGCAGGTGAATCCAGTTGCTGAAGACGTGCCTCCAGGTCGGGGTCCGTCGTCACCATGGCTTTAACCAGCCTGTCAATGTCCTCGTTATCCCACTCAAGCTGGGTCAGCCGGTTGACATGCCGGAGTAATTCTTGGTAGAGACTGCGGTTACTCATTCCGCAATACAGTGCTATGTCCAGAGCATCTCTGATGTCTCGCAGGCAATCGACAAATGTTCGTGCCGCGATACCCGGGACGTGGGTCGTAGAGCTCAGCGAGTCCGGAATCCCTCCCAATACTACTCCCACGTCTTTGCGAAACGCAGACCAATGCTCCGTAACCTGCCGGTACTCGGTCGTGCGCTGGAGGCCGCGGCTGATAGTTAGGATGTCATCCGTGCCCCAGCGACGAAACAAGGCCCGAACGTCTTCAGTCAGCTCATCCAGCCCGGACAGCAGCTCCGCCCCCCGCAGCGCCGCAGCGTCTTCTCTAAGGGCTTTGTTTTCAGCCACGACTTCATTGAGCCATTCCCACGAGCGTTGCAGTCGGCGGCGTGCGTCGCTGCCGGCCCTAACGGTCAATGTCTCAGTCAGTGCATCGGGAAGGTCGTGCGCCTCATCGAGAACAAAGGCCCGGTTCCAGAACTCCTCCGACCGGAACCAAGCATGCTGACCGAGTGTGGAGAGGCAGTGGTGATTCGTGACAACAACGTCGGAGAGCGTGGCTTCGTCGACCAATGTGCGGTACACGCACTCCTCGCCTGATCCACTTACCTGCTGGCATGTCCCTGTGCAGCAGGCCATCGAGTCAGCGCAGAGATGCTCCGACGCCCACTGCAGATCAGCCCGGCTCAAATCGAGGGTTCTCTTGAGGGTGGCCAGTTCGGGATAGCCCTCCCAGTCTTCGATGGCGTCCAGCAGCCGCGTGCAGAGCTCCCGGTTCTTCTCTGTCTTGGCCTCCCGCTGGTAGAGCGCGCACATATTGGTGCAGACGTAGTTTCCCCGTCCCTTGACAACCGTGAACGACACGGACTCTCCAAGCGCCTGCTGAACCTGCGTGGACAGCGTGTCGCGGACCTGCTCCTGGAGCAGCTTGGTGCCAGTCGCCACCAGCAGCGGAACGCGCTCCGCGCACAGCGGCAGCAGGTACATCAGAGTCTTGCCGATGCCCGTCGGGGCCTCCAGGGCAAGCCGACCATCGCCGCCCTCATCCATGCATTCGAGGACACGACACGCACCGTCGTACTGGCTCCGCCGGAACTCGCCGCCGATTCGGCCCAGAAACCCCTGCCATGTGTGCTCGGTCAGCGGCATACTCCGTTCCCTGCCTGGCCTTTCCTGTCCATCCCCACCTTCTCTCCTAATCGCCCTCGCTGGGGTTTGCCGGTGGCTCCATCTCGCGTTCCCGAGGACGGGCATCGCCGCCTCTCGCCAGGCGACGCACAAACGCATCGCGAACGGCAGCGTTCCTGCCGGTCACGTCAAGGTGCTGCAGTCTGGCCAGGAAAGCCTTGACGTCGCCGACGATCTTGTTGATGCCTTCCGCTGAGTGTCCGTCGAACGCTTTCAGGAACGTCAACAGGGCGGCAGTGTCGAGCTGGGAAACAAAGCGTTGCACGACTCCGTGGCCTTCCTCACTGAGTTGGCCCCAGCGGAACAGAACGCTTGGCAGACTGGGCTGCGAGACAAACCACCGCTGGTCTCCCGCAACCTTCTCAACGGCAGCTAGCCACGTTGTCTTTGCCTCAACCAGTTGGGTACCAGTGAAGCCGGAGGGCCCCACTTGCCCGGGGGAATCGCCCGGTCCCACATACTCCCCTTGGCACCACATCCCGTGCTGCTCGAGCAGGTGCGTAATCACATGCTCCGACACGGGAATTGCTCCTGACTCGGACAGTAACCCCCACAGCAGGTCAACGCGCTCAGGGGACTCGGTTAGAACGTCGAGTATCAAATCGGCAGCGGCCCTGCAGTAGCCGTCCTGCTGGTCCCTGGGGACAGCGGACATAGCCGTCCAGAGCTGGTCAATCAGATCCCTGGGAGCGTCGAGGACAACTGCGCTTCCTGTGAAACCAACTGCGTAGCGAAGCCAACCGACGATCTCGTCGCTCTCGATAAGGTCGTGCAAAATCTCGGCACGGCCTCGGTGAGAGCCCAGGAACGCGCGGACGGTCTTGGCAGACAGCGTTCCTGTCGTCAGGCCACAATGAAGCAACCGACTCAGGGCCTCCGGGCATGTCAGTCGCATGTCGGACTCGGCCCTCGGGTGTGCCCTGACGATGCCGTCGGCACCAGGCGGAGGGAACAGAAAATCGAGCATCGAACGCAAGTGATCTTGGCTGAAACTGTCACGGTTCGCGATAAGCTCTTCTACCGCCGGGTGTCGCTTGCCCTTCCTGTCCTCCCCGTCGTCACGCACGCGTTGATTGACCCAGTCGATCCGGATAGGCGTTGCGTCGAACGTGGTTCGTCCCAGAAACGCCTCGGGTTGCCGTCGGATCCACTCGGCAACATCAGGGAACAGTACGCAGATAGCCTCGAAGGCAACAAGGTCACCGAAGTTCACGTGTCCGATCGTCAGCGGCCGGGAAACGGCGATCCGGTTCCACAGCCGCCGAATCTGCCGCGGCGTCTTGAGCGCCCTCAGAAGGGCAGTCTTGTCGAGAGCTTCGTTGAACGCCGCCTCCTCACATGGCAACGGGCCGTCTGGCTCACCTTCGACGAGCCGTTCTATCTCCGCCAGCAGAAACTCCCGCTTCGCCACAAACCCCAGCCGTGGCAATGGATACGCCGTCTGTACGATCTTGTCCAGGTACTTCGCCCCGTCGTAGACCTTGCCATAGGACAACGCGGCGCGCACCGGCACGGGATCGTAGGCGAGCAGGTAGGCTGTGCGGTCGAAGTCACAGACGGCTTTCACCAACTGAAACACCGTGCGGACCTCATCCGGCGGCAACCGATCCACATCGTCGATCACGACGACAACCGGTCGGTTGAGCTTGCGCAATGCCGTCTGGATGTCCGCCTTCTGGCTCAAGAGGCTGAGCCCGCTCAGGTCAGCCCCGGCGTTTGCGCTTCCCGCAACCCCTTCGAGCGTCTTGGTTACCATCGTTCCCCACGGCTCAACGCCGGGCACAAGCTTAAGCGGCGCCATGAATTTCGCGAAGGTCACCAACTTGGTCGCGACGTCTTTGGCGTTCCTCCCTCGCGCCTTGTGCCCGATGCTTGTGGCCAACTCCAGGAGAAACCCCTCGATCACGCTGTTGAGGTTGCCTATCAGCCACGGTTGGAAATCGACGATAACGGCCTTGGTGTCGATCGACTTGACCTGCTCCTTGACCATGTTGATGCACGACGTCTTCCCTGCGCCCCAGTCTGCTTCCAGGCCAACGACAATACTCGGCGCTCCCTTCGGCAGGCACAGCCGCCGGGCCACATGCTCTGCGAAGCCCGCACGCTCAAACCTGTCCTCATCCACCGCGCCTACGGGCCGGTCGGGGTCAAACGCCGGAACACCGCGCTGGGGTGACTGCACTGTTTCCGTCGAAGTCATGAGAACAGGTGACTCCCACGCTGACGACCAATGCCGTCGCTCACTGTGATTCCTCCGCGCCACCAACTTCGCTCATCCTGGTAGCGGAACTGAAGAGCCTTCAGTCGTGCCCCGAACAGCGTCCGAATCCGGTCGTACCGAATGTTGACATGGACGTTGTTGACGTGCCCCATGCAGTAGGCGTACGATGCCATGGGAAAGAGGAACGCAGAGCAAATAAGATCGGCAATCTGGATTCCGGCGTGATTGTCGCTGTGACCGAACACGGGCATCTCGATGATTCGATCGTATACATCACCGGCAGTTCTGAATTTCTGTGTGAACACCGAGTGCGAGACGTTCGTGTTCTTGGGCTTGTTCCGACTGTCCAGGATCAGGCAGCCGGTGTCGTCAGTGCCGAGAAGGAACTCCTGGTAGAAAGTGCAGAGCGCCTGAATGGAGGATGTGTAGACGGCCGTGCCATTGAACGGCGTGCCAATTCCCTTCACAAAGAGCTTGCCGATCAGACGGCCCTCGTGTTTCTCGACGAGTCCCAGCAGGTGATCCATGAAGCCCAGAGCATGCCGTCGGCTGTTCCGACTGGTGCCCCGGACCTGCCCCCGGAGAGTTGCCCCTTTGATCTCGACCAGAATCCAGTCGAGAAACTGCGCGCTGTCGGGTAGGCTGTTGCGGAAGAAACGGCGCTTCAGATGCAGAAAGTCGAGCGTCAGGCTGCGCAGCCGATCCTGCTCCAGAATGAGACCTGTAAGCACGAACACGGGTTGAATGGGCGAATTGGGCGCAGGCAATACTCCCGTGCATCCCGCTTCATCGACGTAGCAGACGTACATCCGCCTGTCCCTCCTGAAAGCAACTATGGCCACGCCGCCGAAGCCGCGTGACCATAGGATGTGCCGCCTGGACGAACCAGTAGTCGGCTTTGAGAGAATCTCTGTTCATCACTCTAACCTCAGATGGCGGCCCTGCAAGAGACGGCTGAAAGGAATGGCCGTCTCACCGAGGAGCACACCCCACTGACAGCCTCGGCAGAGCGCTGGAAACGCCAACTCGTCATCCCCGCGAAGAGGTGTGCTTGCATTGGGTACATCGCGTGCAGGGCGCCATCAACACGGTTCTGCTTCTGCTGGGATATGGCGGATAGGATCATGGGCCCGTCCGTCCGTCGTGGCGCCGGTCCGCGTTGTCGAGGATGCGCACGTAGTTGGGGCACTGCTGTTCGAGGAACTGGCGCAGCGTCTGCCTGGCGGGCGTGCCCGGTTTGAGTTTCAGCCATCGCTCGAGCGTCTCACCGGCGATCTCGGAGACTTCGTCAGGGACATGGTCCTTGAACTCGGTCGTGGACTCGTGGTCGAACGCATACAGACCCGCGAGGATGCCCTGGCAGCAGGCGAGAAGCTCCTCAGCCAGCCCCAGTGTCGCATACTTGTCCATCTGCTCCCAGTACGGGGTCAACTCGTCCTCGAGCATCTCGTAAGCGACCTCGATCGGGTCACAATACCCGTGCGCTGTCGCGCCGCTGTGGTCCCAGAGATCCTGCACGTCAATCGCCTCCAGGTCCATCTGGACGTCGCCGGCCACATCCTCCCAGTCGGGACTGTCTTCTCGGACATACGCAAGTCCCTCGCTCGTCACCAACTCAGCGATGTCCTCGTGGTCGTCCGCCAGGCGCATGAGCAATTGCTTGGCGTCGTCTCCGGTCAACTTCTCAATGAGTTCCGCGTAGTTCATTTCACTCCTACCAAGCCCTGGGCTGGCGCCCCTATTCAGCTTCGCCTTCCCCAGCCAGCCCCAGGTACTCGTGCAGCAAGTCCAACTTCTCTCGCACCTCGTCGGGAATATCGCCCGGCTCCAGGACCTCGACCAACTTGTGGAACTCGCCTTTGCTCAAGAGCAACGGCTCACCGGTCGCTTCGGCCAGTTCCGCAAAGACGCGTTCTGCAAAGGCGCTCATCTTGGTGTTCGTGAGCAGCATGATCTGAAGGTTCAGGTTGGCCTGCAGGAACCCATCCAGGTCAGATTCACGGCCACTGAAGACGTCCGCCAGCAAACGCCGACGTATGATCGCGGCCAACTGTGGCCGGCGCGCCTCGACAAAGAGGTCCGGTTCAGCCCCGCCTGCATCGGACAGGACGTACCGCGACAGCGTCTGCACGCTGATGAAGTAGTTCTCCAGCTCGTAGTGCTTCCAGTAGACGATAGCCAACTCGTCGGTCACGTCATCCTGGCGCGACGTGCTGTCTCGATCGAGGACTGCGATGCCGCGGAACTCAGGCACAAACCGTTTCACCGTGTGGAAGTGCGCCTTGTGGTTCTGATAGTGTCCCGAGGCACGGTCAATCTGACCGTCGAGGGTCAGTTCCGGCTCGACGTCACGCGTGTAGTAGGTGTTCAGTGGCTGCTCGAGTATCGCGCCGACCGGGTGATCGAGCTTCCGCGCCAGCGCCTTGAGCATGTCGATGTCCGAGCTGCCTTCGACGTACAGAATCCGCGGCATCGCACGCGCTTTGTAGTAATGCTCGATGCCGAAGACCCGGAGTGCGTTGCGCATGTCCTGCCGCTGGGCCAGGTCCACGGCCGTGCCGTTGATCAGGAGCGTGAGATCCCGATCGACCGCATCTTCGAGAATGACCTCGGAGTGCGTGGCGATGATCACCTGGCTGCCGTTCTTATCCGCGATCTCGCGAAGTACACTGTAGACTTGTTTCTGGCGCAGAATATCGAGGTGCGCGTCCGGTTCGTCGATGAGCAGGATGCTGCCTTTGTGAGCGTACAGATAGGCCAGCAGCAGAACCATCTGCTGCATGCCGCGACCCGCCATCGCGATGTCCAAAGCGTTGCTCACACCCTCCTGCTCGTAGGTCAGTTCCAGGGAACCGCGTGCGTTGTTCACCATCGGTTTCCCCAGCTTCACCCGGAAGAGTCGGTGAACCAGTTCCTGAACTGCGACCCAATCGTGGGTTCTACGCGCGTCGTCGGTCTCATAGACCTTGTAACAGAGGTTGCGCAGTACCTGGGCTGTCTGGCCCTGCCCCATCAGCACGTTGATTCGGCCCTCTTGAACCAGCGGTTCTTCAATCTCAATGCCGGACATGGGGTACATCAGGTCGAAGCGGAGGCCGTTCGCGTGTTCCACCAACCCATCGATAGCGAGTGTGCAAGCGCTCGGCTGCGCGTAGACGACTTCGGCGGTCTGGTACTTCAGAACCATGGTACACGGATGGACAGCACGCTGGTATTCCACGCCAACGGTGATGCTCAACTCAATCGGCGTCTGGCCGCTGCGGACCCGGGTGTTGTGCCAGAAGAAACGGGCCTCGGCCACGGGCACGGTGAGGATGTTCAGGCGGTTCAGACCGACGGATATGCGGGCCTCGCGTTTCGATTCTGAACGCTCGCGGTGCCACGTCTGCAGCGCCAGGCTCCACAGCGCCAGGGCCTGGATGGCGCTGGTCTTCCCGCAGTTGTTCGGCCCGATAAGCACCGCCGGGTGCCCAAGTTCAATGCGAACCGGATCTCCAAACGTCTTGAAGTTGGTGATCTCCAGATAGTGGATGTTCTTCATGATTTGTGTCCATTCGTGTTCATTCGTGGGCAACTCCACGTCTTTCAAACTCCGCCCAGGCGGTGCGGTAGTCGGACTCGCGGTCGCGCCTGGTGAAGGGTGGGGTGTGGATCGGGAACGTCGAGCGCAGGAACTCCTCGATGTCACGCTGTGTCTGCTGAGATATGATTGATGGGATCATGAGAGGAGGAGCCCACGAATTGCACGAATGGACACGAAAGCGATGATGGGTGGCGTGGCGCGGCGCTGGGTCTGCTGGGATATGACGGATGGGATCATGCTGTCGCCCGCTTCTCTTGACGCCGGTCCACGTTGTCGAGGATGCGCACGTAGTTGGGGCACTGCTGTTCGAGGAACTGGCGCAGCGTCTGTCTGGCGGGGGTGCCCGGCTTGAGTTTCAGCCATCGCTCGAGCGTCTCACCGGCGATCTCGGAGACTTCGTCAGGGACGTGGTCCTTGAACTCGGTCGTTGACTCGTGGTCGAACGCATACAGACCCGCGAGGATGCCCTGGCAGCAGGCGAGAAGTTCCTCAGCCAGCCCCAGTGTCGCGTACTTGTCCATCTGCTCCCAGTACGGGGTCAACTCGTCTTCGAGCATCTCGTACGCGACCTCGCAGAGATCCCGGTACCCACGGGCCGTGGCGCCGCTGCGGTCCCAGAGATCCTGAACGTCAATCCCTTCCAGATCCATCTGCACATCGCCGGCCACATCCTCCCAGTCGGGACTATCTTCTCGGACATAGGCAAGTCCCTCGCTCGTCACCAACTCAGCGATGTCCTCGTGGTCGTCCGCCAGGTGCATGAGCAATTGCTTGGCGTCGTCACCGCTCAGCTTAGCAATCAGTTCTGCGTAGTTCATTTTGCATCGACTCCTCGTGAAGTCTTGTCTCGGCAGGCATCCGAACCAGGCGCGCCGCGGGGACCCTCTGCTGCGGATGTCTCTGCTGGGCCGCCCGATGCAAGAGCCTCACCGACATCAGTGCCCGGCCGAGTGGCCGCCGTGTTGGGCACGGCCTCTCCGCTATTGACGGCTTGCTCTCCTGCAGAGACGGTGACAACCTTCCATACGCTCTGAGTGGAGTCGGGACTCAGAGCGTAGACGGGGTCCATGACCGCTCGGGGGGAGAGGGCTGTGGCCGAGGACCACAGCCGGCATAGCTGCAGCCGATTATCGAGCGCTGTCCAAATCGACCAATCTGGGTTCTTGGTCAAATCGTTCACCAAGTTATTGATGGTCAGGACAAGGTATGTGTGTAGATGCTGGCACAGTTGACGCAATGCTGCGGGTGTTTCCCCCGTGTGCACCAGTTCGTTCCGGGCCCGGTAGATCCGGTTCAACTGCCAGTCGATGTTGGTGCGATGTCGGCTCAGCATCTGAGAGAACACCATGGGTGTGCGCAGGTAGCCTTCCTGAATGCGGTTGAGGCGGTAGACCATCAGAGGGCTATGGGTCACCATCTTGTATAGTGTGGTGATCGCCGGCTCGCCATCCGCCTGCACCAAGGCTGAAACGAGTCCGTCTAGGGGGATCCTATCCCTGGGACCGGCTGCAAGGGCGGCACGGAAGGCCTGGCCACGTTTGCTGCGCCAATCCGTGCGTAAGTCGATGGCCAGACTGCGTATCACCCCGCGTACATGATGCGTCGCAACAGTCGCGGAAATGTACTCTCGAGCGCGATTGATAATTGAACCATCACCACCGTGCAGAATACTCTCCAATGCGATCCATAGGTTGATGAGCCTGACTTCGTCTGTGTGCGCGGCCAACGCGATGCGGTGATGCTGGAGGCATCCCCTGAGGCGGTCGGCGTCCAACGCTGGCAGCCTTGAAAGCACTCGTGCAAGGAGGTCGGCTTTGTCGGATGGATTCCGTGCACCACGCAAGTGATTGAGGCCCGACGTATCAGGATCTGTCACCTTCGATTGACTTGATTGCACGTCGATGACCAGGACCTTTGCTTCCCCGTGTGGGGCCACGTCCCGCTCCAAGTGGTACATCTGCAGGGCCGCAAGCACACGCTCAACGGCACGCAATGCGGCGTGGCGGGCGGCGAACCAGTCGCGTGCCTCTGTGGCTACAGTGGCAAATGCGTGATTCCGGTGGGCCTCGAAGTAATGCACGCGATCGTCGTCGGAGCCCGGGACGCCGTCCGGTTGTTTGCCCGGTGGCGTAAAACTCACGCCTTCGACCGATCCGCGTGGTATTGCTTTGTGGGAAAGGCGCAACGGGAGAAAGCAGCGATACTGTCGAGGGATCCCGTCAACACGCTGAAAGAACCGAGCGCGGCGTTCATCGAAGGTGCCATTCTCTGGGTCTGTGAGCACGGCCCATCCATCACGCAGATATGGGACCGAATACCCAGTGTCAACCAACTCAACGGCGAGGGATGTCGTCAGGCTGTCAAGTTCGGATTTGTACTTGCACGGGTTCGATGGCGGCGAATTGCCAAGAAGGCTTTCCAGTCTCGTCTTCAGTTCAAGCGGGTAACTGCGCAGCCAGCCGTGAAGGATTTGTGCTTGGCGACGGAGCGCCTCCAGTTGCCTTCTATTAGGCTCCTTGACTGCATCGACCTCTCTCCGCAACTGCGGGATCGCATCACGA
>JGI10211J34971_10004712_pt1 | contig 10798 bp, 12 predicted proteins | sample Etolagsediment_FD_34971 | JGI IMG/M metagenome (IMG submission 34971)
ACCTAAGTATTTTATCTAATAACTTCCAAACTGTATTCTCATATATGGTAGATAGTTTGATTGCATAGTATTTACCAAAGTAGAAGCGCAACCTACAATAAACATGAAGAGGATTTAATCTATGTCTTAGTATCTCCCTTATCATCAGTAATAAACTCATCCTCTAGAGCTTCAAGTTCTTTAATAGCCACCTCATGTACTTCAGCCTGATTGGTATCTGGGGTATACAAGAATCCAAGCCATAGCCCCTTTAATGGCTTATCAACTGCTACCGAAAGTTTAGTACCAGCCTGAACTACTTGCCCTAGTTCCTTATTCTCAGTATGATTGGTAATATCAAAACCAGCAGTCAACCCACCAGAACCATGCTCTAAAATAATAGATAATCTAACACTCTTATCAACCTGCCCTTTACTATTAAGAGGGAATTCCTCAATAGCAATACAAGCATTCTTAATCAACCCACCACCTACAAACAAATACCTGAATATGGTTTCTCCTGCTTCACAACTGTCAGCATAATAAGATACTGGAATAGGAGGAACAACAACTGAGACACTTTTTCTGGCTCGTCTAGCAAGACGTTGCAAGATCTTTTGAATAAGTTTTTTGTCATTCTTATAAACACCAGAGAGTTTAACATCTTTCATCTCTCTATCCCTCCATCTGATCTATATCAGTTATATCTTCTTCAACCACGTCTTGTTCAATAGTTGTAAACTCACTAGAAATTGCATTAGTCCAATCATTAACACCTTCAGTATTTCTATAAAATACCTCAAGCTGCCTAAAAGCAGCCATTAGTAAAATATTCGGATGAATACTTGACCAGTAGTTTATATCAGTATCACTACTCAACTTTGGTGTATAAAAGTATCCAATAATCTCCACCATAAAGTTTTCATCACAAGGTGGAGTAAAAAGTATTCCATTATAATCATATTCATTACTAGCAAACATAACATCCATATGCCCAACTATACCTTGAGCATCTTCAAGATTGAGTGAATTAGGTTTAGGTTCCATTCTCAAAAGTGCAGGAGCATAATACAAAGGTATACCTTGATCTTGTGATCGCCAAGGTTTGGAATAATTCTCCCTAATCCAACTCATATCCTTCTTAGTCAACTTAGTTCTATTGGACTCAACTCTGGCTTCAACAGAAGGCATTTTATTAGCAACCCATACTTCCTTAATAGACCTAGCATTTTGAAAGGTCACACAATAATCTCCAGCCTTAACATCTTTAAACACCCTAGCGATACTTTTAGAGGTTTCAACAAACCTATCCAACCATCTCTGCCCAGCCTGTATAAACCAGTCTGCTCCATTATCTGACCAATCACTAGGATCGACTAAATCATAGCGACCACTTAACTCAGCAAATTTTTGTCTTAGTTCAAGTAAAGTCATTTCAATACCTATGATTATTTTTTAATCAAAGTTATAAAAAGGTGACGGTGAGGCCCAAGGAGGATGACCTCAACCCCAGTGAGTAAGTGGCCCAATCTTACCCACTTACCTCACCGTCACCTGTTAACAGTTAGTTACAATTAACTACCAGCCAGTTCATTATCCTTACCGACATTATTGAGATACCCCCAACCCTCAGGGAAGTGATACTCAAAACCACCCTCGGTAAGATACTGATCCTTATTACCATCGAAGTCCTTATCACCAATATCTTCCTGGAAGGTAGTATCAGTGATATAGTTGAACTTGATATTCTTGGGTTCAAGGACAACCATCGAGTGACGATTGGTAACTTCATGACTAAACAACGGGTGAGTAACCAGATTAATAATACCAAAGGCAGTCACCCACTCAATAACCTGAATACCATAGGCCTTAGTTTTGGCAGAAAAGTCAAAGTTCCCACCATTCTTGACCAACCTATTAATACCAAGCAGAGCACCAGTACCACAGAAAGCCAACTTTTCCTTCGATCCATAACGGAAGATGGCTTCCAACTTACTGTCCAACCACTCTTCACCACCAGTTAACCAACTATCTCCAGCATACGTAGTGTCAGTCATATAGTCCACCACGTTATTGGGAGCATAGGTCTTAATAGCATAAATCAAACCACCAGTGGTGCGTTCAAACTTACCATTCGAACCTACGTTTTCAGTTGGGATACCCCAGATAGCAGACTTCTCCATACCAATCGAATGCAACTCAAGAGTGCGTTGCTTCAGACGCTTATAAGCATCCCCAGTACGCAACTTGGTCATCTTCATAGTACGAGTAATCTCAAGGGTATCTTTCCAAATCTGAGTGTAGTTATAAATCTTGGTGACGTCGTAAGACACAGCATCAGGACTAGAACCACCCTCAGTGTTAGAGTTACCAACAATCAAAATTCTATCACAGTCGGACAAATCAAAGTTATCAGAGTTATCGTCAGCTTCAAGCAACTTAACAGCAACGAAACTATTAGCTCCATTAACCTGTGTATCAGTCACCTTCGCCATAACATCGACATTATAATCAGAAGTATAACGCATGATGACAGTATGCCCAACTCTGAATTCCTTTACAGAAGCCTCAACCATCTTAACCCAAAGAGTCTGCCCAGCAGTACCGCTACTTACATAAGCAGTACTCATAGCAGAATTAGTATAAATACCAGTAGGGGTTGCAGCCTGCGTGGGTAAAGTTTCAGTAAACCAACTAAATTCAGGATCGTCAATCTTCTCATCACTCATCTTAGACAAGATAGCAGTGAGAGGTGCCATACCATTAGGGTACAGGTAAAGAATACCTTCACGAAATCTTTTCGGCCTTTCGTCAGTAGTCCAATCACCAGTACCTCTCATTCCCAAGAATCCAGCCATGAGGTACCTCCTATGTCAGGTCCGAACTAATAGTATACCAGAAACGGCCATCGGACTCAACAATGCAAGATCCGTTGTCCTTCGCGATAGTGATGTCAGTCATACCTGCATCATTCGCGTTGTCCTCTACCGTGATGTTGTTAGAATTACCATTCCCTCCAACATCATAGATATTATACCTTTTACCCCGAGCAATAGCCACAGGGGGAAGTGTTACAGTAACTGCAACACTAGTGGTATCAACAAGGGCAATCTGCTCATAGCCTTCCAAGGTATCATCAGCAGTAATGCCGTTAACCTTGTCAACTACACGAGACAGTTCCCTTCTGTCCTGTTCGCGCTGTACAGACATAAGTCCTCCAAATTAGTTATAATTAATCCAGGATAGAATCAACCTGCTTTTGCAACTTAGAACGTGAAGGTGCTTTACCTCTCTCGCGAGCACCAGTGTTCTTACCAGGCAATGCAGGCTTCTTTCTTTTAATCTTAGTATCAACCTGTTTGGCTTTCTTAATAATCCCCAAAGAAGTTCTAACCCTCTTGGCAGTCTCCTCAAGAAGTTGAGGCAAAGGCCAATCAGCATGTTCAGCAGCTACTTCATTAAGCGTCCTACCTACATACTTCTTAACAGGTCTAAGATCTTGGTTAGCATCGTAAAAAGTCTCACGTGCTTCAGCAAGAGTTTGATAGTGGGCGACCTGAGCTCTAACAATCCCAGGCAAAGCAGTCAAGAGATTAGTTACAGTTACGTCATTAAGCTTGGTGGCAAAATCTTGCATAAACCCGTTGAAAGATTCCTTAGTCTCAATAATATCATCAACATTCTTGTCACCCAAGAAATCCAACAACACTTTTTGAGCATCTGCAACAGGCTGAGAGACATCAACCGGAGTGGGTTGAGATTGAGGTTGGGGTTGATCCTTAACCTCTCCAGCTTGTTCTTGACTATGAACAGTTTGAGGAGGTTGACCATCAGACAATTGCTCAACTAAGGCTAAAAGTCTGGCATTCTGTTCAGCAAGTGATTCTTCACTTTCATCATCAGATTCATCAGAGTCATCAGAGTCATCATCAGAATCATCATCACCTACTTTTTCACCTTCATCATCCTCATCTAAATCATCACCAGAATCATCACCATCCTTAGTTTCACCATCGTCAGAACTCTCTTCTCCATCGTCACCATCTTCATCTTCGTCATCATCGGCAGATGTGTGAGTCTCATCATCCTCATCAGGTTGAGAATCTTCTTGTCTAAACTCTTCATTATTATCAACACTCTCATCACTAATAAGATCCTCAATCACTTCACCAATACTCTGATCTTCTTGCTTCTTTTCATCCTTAGGCATAATCATTCCCCTTTGATAATTTTTTAATCATAGTTAAACTTTCAACGTCCTAAACATCTCACGCCATGTCCCTTCTACCCCAGATTGATCACCATCTTGATTCAATAACTGAATAACATCACCAGGTTGAGCATTAAAGTCAGCATCCCCATTAAGGATAATCTTTGTTACATCATGCTTTATTGTAACATCAGCATCACCAAAGATAATAGTAACAACCTGCCCATTAAACCCGTTAGTGATATTAGTTAAATTAACTGCTGCTGCAGCAGTAAGTTCAACTAGTTGAAAATTATTATCTGCTATATCAGTTCCAATAATTAATGTAGTATCAAGAGCTTCCATCTCTACAGCGGTAACACTATAATACCCAGGAGCAGCTGCAATTAGTTCATTGACTTTAGCCCGAGTTTCACGCCCAATAGAACCAAGATCACTAATTAGTGAACTACTGTCACTAGGAAGTGTAGCATCTAATGTAGTAATAGCCATTTAATATTCCTCCGAATCTTCAATAGTCCTTGCAAATTCTTCAAGGATTTCAGGTAATTGCAACACACGTCTAATTGTAGCAGCCGCTCCCTGAAGACGAGTCCTCATCTCAACACTAATAGGTTTAACTTCATTAGGTTTTTCAAAGTACTCAATATCCTCTAATCCATTCCGAGTCATCTCCAACCACACCTTCAACTCATGTTCTATATCTTGCCAAACAACTGATCCTATAAAGTCTTTTATCTGTCTTGGTGTAGACTTTATATCCCTTTCTGGATCAATTTCGAAACCAAACAAGTGAGTCATTAGAATCCTCCTCCACTTATATTACCTCCAGGGAATGGGACCAAGTTCCCAGATTGCACTTGTTGTTGCACCTGATCATCTGGCATAATTTGTGTATTAACTTGTTGAGGATCTTTCTTCTCAAATTCATCAACATTCTTCGCACCCATATTACGGGCAATATATTTAAACACTCTCATAGTATCAAAGCGTTGAGCCATCTCAGGATTCGACATAATAATATTAAAGGCTTGAATCCAGAATTCACTAAAGTTACTACCAGGAACTGAACCATCCCTGACATTAACATCGTAGTCTACAAGAACATCAAACGGAGTGACATTAACTCGTTGATCTTGTATCTGAACATTATGATCTTGCATCAACTTCTCTTGCCACATCCCACTCATTTTAACATAGAGTTCTTCATCCATCAGTTGTTGACAATTACTAGCAAATTGATAGCCCATATCTTGCATAGCTTGTAGACCTACTACCCTAGCAATTCTTTCCAACCTAGATATAGAACCAGCCCTAGTACCTTGAAACTCACCTTTGGTCAATCGTTCAGGCCCACCTTGCCTCATAGACCCCATCATACTCTCATCAGATCCAGATATGGTATTCATAAACTGAATAATCCAACTCACATCCCCAATATGTTGACGAGTTACGTCATTCACTGGGAACTGAGTTGCCACATCTTTGACACCCCTACCCCAAGCAGGGCGTCTAAGTCTAATCAATTTACCTGCTTTTGGATCCTTCAAATCCTTCACATTAACCAAATAAGGATCAATCAAAAACATGTCATTAATAGCCTTACGCACATTAGTAATATGACTATTAAATAACCAGTTGATAACCGTCTGCATTCCCTGAAGAATTTCAAGCCTAGATAAGGGTGTGGCAGAGTAACCATCAAACTCAGGAGCCGCACTAACAACTCCAAACTGATTATGGTTAAAGTTACTAGGCTGAGCTTGAATAACAACATCATCACTAGCTACTGCAAAAGTCCATTTCTCTGGATATTCTGATTCTCCAATCTTCCAATCTCTAGGAATCAATAATATCTCCATCCTTATCACATCAACAGGAGTTGTGGTTTTATCAGTACCAGAACCATCCTTAATAGGCCCACCTTGTTTTTGCTCTCTTTTATGTCTATCCCTCATTCCATACTGAGAGTTCTTATTAAGTACATGTTTAACATATCTAACATTAAATAAGTTTTCATCATGCTCTTCATCTCCAAGAAGTGCATGATAGTTAGTACGCTCTACCCAACCAAAAAACTCACCATCCTGAATAGATTGTACAGGCACGTTAGGATCTGGCAAAGCATAATATGGATCTATATTACGCAAAGCATTACCTTCGAACAAAATGGTATCTATATCAACCCTCTGATCTTTCTCACCAGATATAACACGACCTAAAAAATCAAACAGTCCAGTTCCTTCTTGTTTAACAGTCTTCTTACCCCACCTAACATCCCATGTAGGAGCAGCATAAGCCACACCATATGCAAGAGCATCCCTAAACATTGTATGAAGATTAAGAGCCACTTTGGTCTTAATACATTGTTGTTGAACTACTAACTCTAACATAGTAGCCCCAACTATATCCTCTGGTCCTACACCCTCATACCTGAATATAGGATCTTGCAAAAACGCCTGAACCATATAAGTAAGAAGCGTCTCATGCACTGCATATGAATAAGGAAACACAATACTAATAGGCTTTCTATAGTCCTTATCTTTGACTTCCTCTTCAGCAGCATCAGCATCAATATACGCAGTAAGGGTTTCATCTATTTCATTCCAAGATGGATGCCTCTTTTTCATAACCAGATCTGAAATTCTAGCTCTCTCCAAAACCTCATCAACAATCCTTTTGTGAAGCTTGCTACCAGGTTTCAGATTGAGTCCATCTGGGTAATCATAGTCATAACTATAACTACTCAAATCAGATCCAGCAGAATATTCTGTATTACCTTGGATTGTATAAGGCATTCATTTCACCTTTGATGCAAAATTAATCACAGTTAAATAATAGCGCCCTTGGAATATAAATAAGACTGACAAGCAAGACAAAACTTACCATCTGGATTATTAGATACTTGATGTAACAGCATTTTTATTTTACCTATAATACTCCCATCTTTACACCCAAACATAGATTCCTCAGCCATCACACACCACTTAGTATTACTTAAACAGTGAGGAAAAATTCCCCACATGTGGCCTATCTCATGACGTATACTCAAATTAATGTGAGTAGAATTATGAGGCCAAGGGTAATCAAATACCTTAAAAGGCTTAGGACCAAAACTTCTTAACCCTCCATCTGATGTATAAACAGGCAACCCATTAGGACCAACTTCAAAAGTAATTTGGGCAAAATAAGGATGTTTAAAAAAGCTCCACCAAGAACCTTTTATAATAACAGGGTTATCAACCCAGTGTGGCGGAGTTCTTAAATTCATAACTAATTACTCAACAAAGCTTTTTTTGCAAACAATACATAATAAGCAGTAGCATCCAAATTTCTTTGCGCTGGTTCAGCAATACCAAGAGCCGTATAAATTTGATGCCTAGTAAAATCACCAGATACATAAGAACAGTCAGTATCAGAAGATGTTAACATATGAGAGGGAGTAAAATCATCCCAAGTAACTGGTTTTGAACCTACATTATAACCTGCTCTAAGATTAGTTCCATCCCATTCAATTATAATATATACATCTCCACCACTATAAGACAAACCAGAAACTGTCTGCGTGGTATCTACTGGTCCACTATCTCTTACAGCATATGTTTGAAGACTACTACCACCTGGAGACCATGATACAGAAAAATTATCAACAGAACCATCATCTCTTAACCAAAGAAAGTATTCACCATTAGCCCCCACAGGAAGAGTTACTGAACTAAACTTAAAAATAACAGTCCATTCACTACCACTAACCATATTAGCTATGGCATCTGAGATAACAAAAAAGTCTCCAGTCCCATCTAACACGCGAGTAGGAGGACTACCTGTGGCACCAGCTATAGTACCATACTCAGTCAACTTAAGATCATCCCCAGTCAACCCTCCACCATATCCATACTCATCATCTCCAGCCCCTGTAGCATCCATAAGAGCTATATAAACATCAGAATCTCCCCAGCCTGATTGAGTAACTTCATCCCAATCAGCCCAAGAAGTATTATTAATTCCCCCAGTATCTCTAAATATATCATACCCACGATACTGGTAAAAACTAGCACTAGCTGTGAAACCGATAATAACCAGTAAAATAAATGATATAAAACCAACTAAAAATTTACGCATAGAATTAAACCAACTTTGCACGAAGTGCCTTACGGTCATTGATCTTATTTTGAGTATAACTCGGCAGTTCATTAAATGCTATGAGCTCCTTAGTAATCAACAACTCTATAACATCTTCAGTAATCCTATCCATCCAACTATCTGTTTGTGCCAGTTCTTGCAAAACCTTGTGATTTAACTCTTCAGGTGTCAAATCTATAACAGCCCTACTAGCCTCAACCTTATCCTTCAATATCTTATAAGTAACAACAGATAGCTTTTGAGTCTTAGGATCATACTGTGGATCTTTCTTTCTAACCAAAGGTCTCAAAACAGGAAGACCATCATTACCATTTTTAATTACTGCAGGAGTATCTGCAAACTGCTTAATACCTCTAAAAACACCATCTCTAACTTTTCCAAATTCTTTCATTACATATCTCCTACGGCATAGTCCTGTTACCAGTTGACCAATAATACTGATTCATATGAGTAAAGACACCATCAGATGTGGCATTATCAGTTGATATATCTCTAGTCATCCTACATACCACCAAATCCTCAGGATTATTAGTACCCTGAACTTCTATATCACTAATAGTAGTTTTATAAAGTACATCAGAAGCAGCTATAGTATACGAAGCATTAAACCAGGTATCTAATGTTGCATTTATAGAATCGCCGATAGAAATACTTTGACAAGCAACCGCCCAATCTATAGTATAATTAACCTGTCCACCATCCTCTACACTCCATGACAGCTCAGCCCCAATAGGTCCACCATCCCAAGATGAATCCTGCCACTGCCATCCAAGAAATGCACTTGAATCATAAGGAAAGTGATACTTATCTCCTGGGTAATCTCCAAAATTAGTACCATTATGTGTTGGAGCAGTAGCATTATCAGGAGTCATAGCTCCAGCAGGTATACTTAACACCTCTACATAATTACCTAATCTATAAGCAATAGTAGCAGTAGTTGCATTATCTGCATTTGTAGCTGTAAGTGCACTCCCAACAGAAAGTCTTGCTTGATCTATAGGTTCCCAAGTAGTTGATGTACTATTATACACAAACAATTCACCATCAGCTGGGATCATTGTACTATTAACATCTCCAAGGTTAGTTAGATTAATTCCAACAGCTTCCCACTGATTAGAATTACCATTGTAATAAAATAACTCTCCATCACTTGGAGTAAGCCCTGAGTCAACATCAGTTAAGTCAGAAAGATTTGAAACAGTACTGCCTGCAGCAGCAGGGAAAAATTCCTCTTTATAACTTGCACCTTGTGCAATACCTATAAAACACACCAAGCAACTAATGATAGTAATAACTCTAAACACTTCATACCTCCTAACGATCTGGTTGCACTATCCATTGCCAGTGCGTTGAATTAACATACATTATTTCAGTATACATATCTGCCATATCTAACTTATAACAATCAGTTGTTCCAGTATCTACTGATTTCTTAATAGGTATACTACTATTATAACTACATACTTGCAAGTTATAACCAGTAGCATTAAACCTACCATCTATATCCATAAAAGATACTTTGTCATGAGTGTTGGGATTATTAGGTAACCCAACAGTAAAGTTCCCGCCACTAGTAGACGCCAGCACCATCAACCAACTATTGGTACAATTATAGTCAGTATTAAGATCTATTGCCGTAAACGTGGCGTTGTAGTCACGCCATTGATAAGTCGTTGCATCATCTGACATCGCAAGAACTTGTCCCGCATTACCTGTTCCATAAACACTTTCCAAAATGTCGTCGGTCGAATTCCAGTCATAACCTATACTTCCATTATATGTTAGTATATCCCCAGCATCCCCAGTCCCTAACATATTAATAGTTATTTCTTCAGTACTATTCCAATTATACCCTGTACTACTACTATTAGTAGTAAGTACATCATGAGCAGAGCCAAAACCAACTAAAGTTCCAGCAGATGGTTGATGCTTAAAAGCCCAGGCACCTTGTGTAGTATCATAAGCTACTTCAGCATACATACCTTCAACATCAAGACTCCACAAAGCCTGACCATTAACCACCATACCATTGCCATTTAGTATTAATGGATTAGTTTGAAATACCTCTGCAGCATCCATAATTCCAACAGTATCCCCATTTCTAGGAGAACTTGGAAGGTAAACACTAAAGCTACCTGTAGTAGTATCAGCCCAAACTAAGTCTGCCGCAGTAGCATTATAATTAGTTGTTTTATAAACTGCATTAAGCCCACCAAAACTTGTAATAGTCTCTACATCCCACAACATTGTTAAATCAGAATTATACCAATCTGGATCAACAAACGCATTAGAAGGAGTACCATTCACAGTCCCATTACCACCAAAGATTTCCACACCTTGGTCAGCATCTATTGTACCATAAACGTTTAACCAAGCATCTTGAATTGTAAGATAACCAGACCTAAAAAACTTCAATGTAACATTTGAAAGGATGTCTGTAGCATTGTCTGCTGTAGAGATGGTTTC
>JGI10211J34971_10004713_pt1 | contig 10794 bp, 7 predicted proteins | sample Etolagsediment_FD_34971 | JGI IMG/M metagenome (IMG submission 34971)
TCAAGATAGAGTTCTTGAGAGTGGAGGGCAAGGTTCTCAAATCCGGCAGCAATTTTGGTCTATCCTCTATTCAGTCTTCGCCATTTATTTATCGTAAAGACTTAATCAGTGCGCCGCCGTCGCACTGCCGGCCAACCCGTCTGAAAACCGGGCCTTCGATAGCGATTTCGGCTTTGCCCAGGGACTCACCCCGACACCGAGGAGAAATGATGACCGCAACGACACTCGCCGCTGCATGCTGCATGGCCCTTTGCGCTGTGGGCAGCGCCAAAGCCCAACTGCAACTGGCGCAGGAGGGAATGCCGACGGCTGAAATCGCGTTGGATGCCGAGGTGATCACTCGCACTGAACCTGCACTGACGTCACTCCGGACGCTCTCCGTAACCGCCCACACTGGCGAGAAACCCCAGTCTAAGCTCTGGTTCCACGGCGATCACTGGTGGGCCGTGCTACCCGATTCTTCCGGCACCTGGCTGTGGCGGCTGCAGGGGACCCGTTGGGCCCGAGCCATCCGTCTGTCCCCCTGGACAAACACCCGCGCAGACGTGCTGCCGGTCGGTGACCTTGTCCATATACTGCTCTTCCGCGGCCAGCAATCCGGGTCTCTGTCGCTGCAATATCATCTTGAGCATGAGGCATATGGCCGCTGGCAGGACGCACCCGAACTCACCTCCCTGGTGCTGCCGGCCAAAGCCGAGACAGCCACCCTGGCCGGTGACGCTCGCGGACGACTGTGGGTGGGAGCGGACAGCGCCACGGAGATACAGATACGCTGGAGCGATCCGCCCTATACGCATTGGAGCGAAACACTGACACTCGCCGTTGGCATCACCCCAGATGACATCTGTGCCATGGTGCCCCTGAAGCACCGCGACGTGGGCGTGCTCTGGTCCAACCAGAAGACGCGGCAGTTCGGCTTCCGCGTCCACCGTTCCGGGGATGCTCCCAAAGACTGGAGCGAGGATGAACGACCGGCAGCCACATCCGGGATGGATCTGGGCCTGGGCATGTCGGACGATCACCTGAACGTAGCCCTGAGTGCCAACGGAACACTCTACGCTGCGGTCAAAACCAGTTATGACGCGGCCGGGTATCCGTTGGTCGCCCTGCTCGTGCGGCGCCCGAACGGAGTGTGGGATCCGCTGTACTCGGTGGACGATGAGGGATCGCGACCCATCGTGATCATTGACGAACCCGCGCAGCAGCTGGTGGTAGTATACTCCTCCTACCGCGACAAGAGGATCGTCTGTCGCTACTCCCCCACGGAGCAGATCGCCTTTGGCCGGCGATTCGACCTGATCATCCATCCCGGCATCAACAATGTCACGAGCGCACCGCAGCGCCTGTCTGTGCCACCTGTGATACTGGCCACAGTCAAGGACTCCAGCGGCTACCAGGCATATGGCGTCCAGCTTGCGGGGCCGCCGCGCACGGGGCCGTAGAGCACTCTCATCAGCACTCAGCTTCCGCCTTTTTCACGACTTCGTCAATGGCCTGCCCCTGTTCCTGCGAAAGCACGGGATTGGGATCTTTGCCCAGCAGCTCTTCCATATCGATAGTGAGAGGAGAAAGACATGTCTGAACCGCGACTGCGCGACCGTCTCTGGCTGTGGGGCATGAAAGTCAATGCCCTCCAGGAGACAGCCGATTACCAACCGCTTGGATTCGCCGATTCCGCGATGGACACCGAACAGGCCATTCAACGGACCGGAATTACCAACGTGCTAATGGCCGGAGGGCTAGTCCTGGACCGGGCGACCCTCGCCTCAATGCCGTCGGCCCGGCGCATCATCGCCAAAAACGCTCTGCACCGCCACTCGGAGGGTGCGCTTTGCCTGGAGCTGGACGGCTGTGCGACGGCATTGTGCGATGCCAAGGGGCTGGCGGTGACCGATCCCCGGATCGATGCCTATCTGATCGACGACTTCAGCACCGGGAGCATAGCGGCCGGAGCCCGGCCCGAGCACCTGGCCAGGCTTCAGTTCATCAACGCCACTGAGGCACCCCAGTTGCCACTCATGGGCACGGTCTACGAGATGTCGCTGGAGGATGAGCGGGTCTGGGCCTGCCTGCCCTACTTCGCCGGTTTTCTCAGCCCCCTGTGGCATGCGGCTGACATCGACCAGTATCCCGGATATCTGGCTCGCATCGCCGAACTGAGCGGCGGCAAGCCGCAGTTGGCGTGCATCTACCTGTTCGATTTCGGCAACAGTAAGCTCTTGAGCTACGAGCAGATGCAAAGACAGTTGGACGTGGCCGAGTCGCTGCTGCGGAAGGAGCAAGTCCTCGGGGTCTGTATCCTGGGCACTTGCATGATGGACCTGGAGTGGGAAGCCAACCGCTGCTTTTACGACTGGCTCGACCGCGTCGGCGATGCCCCCCTGTGAGTCTTTCCAATGGCTATCAAATCGTCGATGTCCGCTCCACCTCATAACTAAGCGGAACTTCAATGCCTCTTTTGTCGCCGATGTCAATTGGCACCCAAAAGCAGCTCTTCCTGGACGATCTGCTGATAGACCGCATGGACAATATCCAGCGGGTATTCCCGCAGCCGACAAAGCATTCCGCCAATCCCATAATCCGCCGCGACAGACCCTGGGACGCCGGACGCTGTGATCTGTACGGAAGCGCGACCTATGACCCCGCTGGCCATCGTCTGCAGGTATTCTACTCTGCGGTCAGTTCCGGAGACGGGCACGACGACCGGCTGGGATACGCCAAATCATGCGACGGAGGGCTGACGTGGACCAAGCCCGATTTTGCCCTGATCCCCGTCGAGGGACAGCTGCCCACCAACATCGTCATGGACGCCCCGTCCGGCAGCTTTGCGGGCCCTGCGGTGTTCCGCGACGAACGCGAAGCTGATCCATCGAAAAGGTATAAGATGTTCGCATCCAGCTATCCGGATCGCGCCTATCTCGGTCTGCCGACCTTCATCCACGAACGAGGCCCGTTTCTCTATGCCGATCATTCCGTGGATCTGCCGGGCCTGGGCAAGCCGGGCATGTATGTGGCGTATTCCCCCGATGGCATCCGTTGGACTGGCGGCGATGCACCCTTTACCAACATGATAAGCGACACCGGACAGTCGGTGATGTGGGACGAAAGAGTCGGCAAATACGTCGCCTATGTCCGCGCCAGAACGGCCACGGGGCGCTCGGTGGCCAGAATGGAGAGCGACGACTTCGAAACCTGGTCCGCACCGCAGGTCGTGATGACGGCCCCGGACTACCCGCTGTACAGCATGGGGGTAACGCCGTACGAAGGCGTCTATCTGGGCACCCCCTGGATCTGCTGGAACCTGGAGGGAGACACGGGACCGGTTATATCGCCGGAAATCGCCTTCAGCCGCGACGGAATAAACTGGCAAAGGCCCAACCCAGGAGTGGAGTTCATCCCCACCGGAGCGGCCGGCAGCGCCGACGAACTGCAGATCCGCATGGCCAGTTCATTGGTCGTATTAGACGACCAGATCCTGTGCTTCTACGGCCAGACCGACCGGCCGCATACGACGGTCGATATGCAGGTCGACATCGGCATGGCCAGCCTGAGACGGGATGGATTCGCGGCCATGGTGGGGGGCGAGGAGGCCGGCACGCTGCGCACCAACCCGCTGATCTTCTCCGGGGGACGGCTCTGCCTGAACCTGAAAATCGAAACCTCTGGTTCTGTAACCGTGCGGCTGCTGGAGGCCGACACAGCGCACCTTGTTGCCTCCAGTCATCCGCTGAGCGGCGACTCCATCTGCCAGGAGGTGTCCTGGTTGGACGACCTCAACTTGACCGATTGGGCCGGGATGCCGGTCTTACTGGAATTTGTCCTCAGCGGTGCCGCCCTCTATGCGTTTCAATTCGTCGAGGAGCTGAGCGTTCAGTGAACGTTTGCGGACGTGCTCGAGCGCATCTATTTTCGCAATGCGGCGCGGATTTACCCGGGGCTGGGGCAACGGCTGCGCGATAATGCGGAGACAACCCATCCCACCTGAGAGGATTCCCGATGAAACGGTATAACGCTGCAGCTGGTCTGGTGTTGGTATTTACAGCTGTTGTCCTGCTGGCCAGCAGTGGGGCGGCTCTGGAAGAGTTGGCCATTGCGGACGCGACCATCCGCCTGGATCGCTACGATCTTCCGGCTGAGGAATGGCAATGGGCCGAGGGTTGGGCCGAGCAACGTCAGTACTTCCCCCGCTACTTCAAACCATCTGCGACCATCCATCTGTTTGTCCACAACACCGGCAAAAGCCCCGAGCGAGTTACCGAACTGCTATTTCAGGGTCAGACCATGGCCGAGGCCTGCACCAGGCCGGATTTCGCCGGGCCGGTGATCTGGTATCGAACCAATCCCGAAGAGATTGCGCCGGGCGGGATGGCCATGATCTACATGCGGCTGCGTGAGAAGCCAACCGGGCCTATCAGTGTGGGCATCGCTACCGCCAGCGGCGGCCGTCTCAACGCGGAGCTGACAGAGGCAGACTTCGAGCAGCTCCGGTTGGCCTACGTTGGCTTCAGCCGCGATATCGACAAGGCCTACGTGTACGTGGAGAACTACTCCGGACGGCCGCTTGAGGTGAAGGGAATCCAGATCGATGGACGGGACGCGACCTCTGCTGCGACGATCATCAACCCGACGTTTGCGGGTGGGCCGGCTCTGCTCGAAGTGTCGCTGAACCAGCCGTTCACCTACGGCAGCTACCACTGTGTAAAGGTCACAACGCGCCAGGGCCCATTCGCCATGCACCAGATTCGCGCCCGAGATGACTTCTATCCGCTGGCGATCATCCCCGGCACCACGCCGCTGAGCGAGTACCACGCCAAATTCTTCAATACGCTCTACAGCATGGGTGGCTCACACCCCGATGAGCCGGGCTGGTGGAGTCCGGATAGCGAGTATGAACGACTCGGGTTCAGGGTGACCCGCCCCGCCTACACAGAACCGCCTGTGAAGGCGGGGGTCACCGTTCCGCCCGGAAGAATCCGCTACACGAATATCGATGAACCGGACGCTCACGAGAGTTCCACGCTCCCCTATATGCAGCGCTGCGGCGTCAACATCATGGCCAGGGTCGAACCGGTCATGAGCATGCAGCGACGCCTGGATCCCGGCCACGAGACCACGGTCATCGTCGACCGCACGTACACGCCGATGAACTGGTTCACCTACGGCGAGGTGCCGGACGTGTTGATCAACGACTGCTACACGCCCACGCGCTTCATGGGATTCGATCTGATGGTCTGCGCCCACACCATAGAGACCCTGGTGCCGGCTGTTGGGCCGCGCCCGGTGGAGATGATGCTCTGGGGCGGGATGAACACCGGGTTCCCCACTCGCCGGTCGGCCACGCCCGAAGAGAATGACATGTCGGTGCACTTCGTCGTGGGCGGCGGCGCCAAGGGCCTGCACTACTTCCTCGACTGGAACTCGTACCCGACCGTCTTTGAGGGGGGATACTTCATCGGCGCGCCCCGGACGAACATGCTGTGGAAGAGAATGGGGCGCCTGAACGCAGAGCTGATGCGTCTGGGATCGCTCCTGGCCATCGGGCATCCGTACAATATCGCCGCCAGCGATCACCCGCAGCTCTGGACGCGATCGCTGCTCTGTGGCCAGAACACATTCGCAATCGTGCTGGTCAATCGGCAGCACACCCTGCACAACAACGACACCTACACCCGCTTCCAGCATGTCTTCCCGGTGGATAGGGCCACCGTCACCATCGATCTGCCCGCATGGTTCAACGCCACGACCGCGCTAGAGGTGCGTTGGGATGCGGTCACCCCCGTGCAGTTGACCGGTAGCGGCAGCAGGCGAACGCTGGCCGTGGAGAATCTTCTGACGTCGAAGGTGATCGTCGTTTCGCGCGATCCGGATATTGCCGACAAACTCGCATTGGATCCCAGCCGGCTGGCTGCGCTGATCGCCTCCGAAGAACTCACCTATGTCACCGCTCGTCCGGCAATTCCGGACGTGATCCGTCCCGACGCGGTGATTCGCGCCCCCGCCGGAACCACAGAGATCACCCTCGACCTGACCCAGCAGGCTGCGCTTGACATGGCACACCGGATTGCCACCATTGGCGAACTCAAACTGGAGCCCGGCCAATGGCTCGGGCTGTACCCGGATCCACAGCTGGAGGGCCGCTCAGAGATCGTCTACCGCATCCACAGCGATATCCCGCTCAAGCAGGTCAGCGCATCGCTGACGAGCCAGACACCCAATCTCGCCGCATGCGCCAACAACACCATCGGCCTGTCGCTTGACGGGGTCCGGTACGTGGAAGACTGCAGCTTCAAGATGGACTGGAACGGTGGCGCAGCCGACGAGCGGTTGATCGCCGCGCTTGCCCCCGAGGAGGGCAAGACCATCACCGAGTGCTTCGTGCGCGTGCTGCTGCGCGACCCCGTAGTAGTCGTGTCTGACGAGGCGACCAATCTGGTTCGCGGTCTGACGCTGGCGTTGACCCCGGCGGAGTAGGAACTGGGGGCACCTGGTAATCTGTCGGTGCGTGTGTCCGGTTCGATGGGATGACCTTCCCCCGGACGAGAGACGCCCGCCACCGCAGAACGCGGCGACGGGCATCGAACAAACCTCGTGACGAGTCGCGCTACTTCACCAGGCTCATGGACCGCGCCAGACGCCTGCCCTCAAAATCGAGGGTGTAGAAATAGATCCCCGCTCCCAGCTCGTGCGCCTGGAAGTCGATCTCGTACCCCCGCCCCGCTTCGGCCACCTGGTCGAACAGCACGGCCACCTGCTGACCCAGCGCGTTGTGGATGCGGAGCGTCGCCCGACCGGATGCGGGCACGGTGAAGGCGATCCGCGTCTCCGGGTTGAACGGGTTGGGGTAGTTGTGGCGCAGGGTCATGACCAGCGGGACGACAGACTCCGCATCCCCCTCCTCAGTCACGGCCGTTACTCCACCCGCGTAGAGCACCAGATCCACCTGGAACTGCCCGCCGAAGACATCCAGGGGCTCGGCCGCCGCAAAGCTGCGCTGGGCGCCGTTGTAGCTGCCTGAGTAGCCGAGCCGACTGGCGTACACCCGATACTGGCCCGGCGCTACACCGGACAATTCGAAGTTGCCGTCGCCGCCAGTCTGGGCGAACGCCACGGGCTGCTCATCTGCGTCCAGCAGATACACGGTGGCATCCTCAACCGGCTGTCCGGATTCGTCCGCCACGTTGCCGTACACCGCCGCTCCGCTGTTCCCGACACCGGCGTCGCTGGTGGGGGCCGTGGCAGTTCCCTCTTCTTTGTCCTCGTCCATCCCGTCCATGGCGTAGTACAGATACATCCCCGCCAATTCGAAGTCAATCCCCTCGGTGGGCTGCTCCCCGTCCACATGCACGATTTCCGCTCGGTCAGGAGCGTAGGCACCATCGTAGTACACCCCTATGTGGTCCGGCGCAAAGCAACGTATCACGTAGTCGCCGGGAGCCATGCCACCGAGCGCGTACGTGCCGTCAGCCGCAGTGACGGCGGTATACTGGATGTCCGAGTTGGGCGAGTCGGCCGGCAGGGCGACGACTACCGCGATCCCCGGCGTGACCCCTGAGCCGTACGGAGGGGGGGCAAAACCATCGATGGCCTCGGCGGGAATCATTCCGGTATCGATGACCGGCTCCTCGTTCATATAGAGCGATATAGGGCCGCCGTACGCTGTGGTAACCGTGCCTGTGATGGCACCGGGCCCATCCTCACGCACGGACAGAGCCACATCGCACGTGATCGTGTCGCCCCCTGCCAGTTGGAACGGGGTCGTCAGCGCGTCCGTGTCGGGATGGACGTAGTCCGCCGATGCACCGTTGGCATACACAGTCAGCGTATACACCCCCTCCGGAACCCAATCCATGCGGAAACGGCCCGTTTCGTCCGTCACCGCCGTGCGCGTCGAGTACCATAGCGGCGCGCTGCGGATCACATCTCGCCCCATGGGAGTCAGCTCCACATAGGCGCGGTCCACGGTGCCACCACCGACGACGTCGGTCACCGTTCCTGCGACCACGCCGTACAGCGGCCGGACCACCAGGCCCATGTCAATGCCGGTGCGGGCTTCCCCTTCGGCCAGCACGAGGGACGTGGCGGTCTGTGGGGTGTCGGCCCCATCATACCACGTCTGTCCGTACATATACCCCGTGCTGTAGGTGGCATGCACGGCATAGGCCCCGGCGGGCAGGCGGTCGATGCGAAATGCTCCCGTGCTATCTGTCTGGCCGTACGCCCACAACCTGGCCGGCTCGATGCTCGAAGTGGGCTCATACCCCTCCGGGGGACTGATCTGGATGAAGGCCGAACCCAGAGGATTGCCGTCCTGGTCGCGCACGGTGCCGGAAATGCTGGCCGTGGCCACGCGCACCGACAGGACGATGTCGATCCCCTCCCGCCTGTCGTCTTCGCTCAGAACAATCTCCGTTGCCTGATCGGGCGAGGCAGCGTCCACGTACCACCGCTGCACATACTCCCAGCCACTCTCCGACGCGGCCGATACGATGTACGTCCCGGCCGGAAGCTGCTCGACCGCGTAGTACCCATCCTCGTCCGTGGCAGCGTTGGCCCAGACGCGGGAGGGCATAAACCCCTCCACAGCCGGCATTGCATCGACGATCACCATGCCACCCGCTGCCGCGGCATCGGAAGACGCCGCCGTGTCTTCCGCAGATGCGGATACCTCGCTGACATCGGTACCGATCTCGTTCCGACCTTCATCATCCGGGGTCTGGACCGAAACGACTCCATCCACGTACATCGAATCCTCGCGGCTCCACTCCACCGCCTCCTGCACTATCACAAACGCCTTGGCGATGGGATTCCCGTTGGCATCGGTCACCCGGCCCGCGATGGCGCTGCTCATCACCGGCAGATCCAGCGTGAGATCGATCCCCGGTGTCTCCTGGCCCGTCGTGACGGGAACAGGCGTGGCCTGGTCAAAGCTCAGGGCGCCGTCGTACCAGACATTGGCATTGTACCAGCGCGCCGAAGACTGGGCCTGAACGCGATATTCGCCCGTGGTCAGCCCGCCCATGCGGTACTGACCACTGTCGTCGGTGACGGCCCATCCCTCGCGGGCTACGGATACCCGACGCCCGTCGGGCGCGTCGTCCAGCCATATTTCGGAATCTGCAGGATACGGCATAATTCCCATCAGATACGCCCCGGACACCGGAGCGCCGTGCCCGTCGCGGACCGTGCCCGTGATCGATCCGCCCATCGAAAGGCCGAAATCGATCCGATCCGTCTGGTCGGGCTCGATTACCTCCACCAGCACGGCCTCCTCGTACGTGGACACATCCCCGTAGAACTCGGGCAGATAGTCCTGGGACCATACCTCGACCACATACCGATCCGAGCGCAGACCGGATATGACGTACCTGCCGTCCCCATCCGTCTGGGCGGAGCCGTATCTGAAGGGATTCTCAGGGGCGAAGGCGTGCACCATGGCGTCCGCAATGGGGTGGCCGTCAGCCGCGTTCGCGACCGTGCCGGCAATGCTTCCCTCCCCCGCGTTGTACCGTTCGAGCGCAAAGTCGATACCCTCCACGGTAGCGCCCTCCTGTACGTCCACGGTCGCTGCGGAACCCATGTCGAGGGCATCGTCGTAGTACCGCGTTTCGTACTCCTTGGCCATGGCGCTGACGTAGTACGGCCCTGGGACAAGCCCTTCCAGCCGATATCGGCCATCGGGCTCGACCATCGCCCTCATGACCGCGTATGAGCCGTCTGCCCGCTCTCCGTCGTCCATGAACAGGGAATCGGCCGACCAGGCCATGACGACAGCAGANCCGTACCCCTCGGGATCCAGGCCGCTGACCGTTCCGGTGATGACCCCGTCTCCAGTGGCCAGGGCAGCGATCTTGGCTGCCGGGCCGCCCGTGGACGCGGCATCGGGGGTGCGCTGGAGCAGACTGAGCACCCGCAGCGCGCGGGCCCGCTCGAAGTCGGCAAGCTCCTGCGCAGCTGCCGGCACCAGCGCACCGAGGATAGCGCCGCTGAGGGCAAGGAGCAGGGCAAAACTCGCAACTCGATACCATTTGGGCATGAGACAATTCTCCGGTTTGGTGTTGGCACACTGCCAAAAATGGCGATAGCGCGCATGAACGGCAAGACGTACAGCCGGAGAGAGCCTCTTGAACAAAGATCAAGCATCACCTCCAGCACTCGCCAGTTCTTTATAGCAAAGCACATGCCAGAATCGCCCAGTCCACCGCATCCCCCCGTCAGCCCGGCCCGACCAGTGGAAATACACAAAATACTGGTACCTGCCCACCACAATTCCTCAGATATCCGATGGCAAGTCTCAGATTTCAGTGGCTGGGGGAGTAGAGAACAGACGCGTATGCCCGGGTCGGGGTAGGATGACCTGTTGAATCCATATGGACAGTATCATCGAAATACTCGAAGATATCAATCAAACACACACCGCTTGACCCGATACCCAGAAAGTCCTTTACATTTCAATGCATTAAAAGTATCCACACAAGGAGCAAACATGTTCGACACCCTCATTCGCAACGGCCAGGTCGCCGACGGCACCGGCAACCCCACTTATTCCGCCGATATCGCCATCCAGGGCGACACCATCGCCGCCGTTGGACGCCTGCCAAACGCCGCAGCCACGCGCACCATCGATGCCAGAGGCAAGATCGTCTGCCCCGGATTCGTCGACTCCCACAGCCACAGCGACACCACCATCCTGCTCAACCCGACCATGCAGAGCACCGTGCGCCAGGGGGTGACCACCGAAATCGTCGGCAACTGCGGCTACAGCCCCGCTCCCCTCACCCACCTCAACCGCGATTC
>JGI10211J34971_10004716_pt1 | contig 10791 bp, 5 predicted proteins | sample Etolagsediment_FD_34971 | JGI IMG/M metagenome (IMG submission 34971)
TCTTTGGTGAAAATTAGAAAATAAGGTAAGGTTGATTTTTCTATAAACATCCGTTTTCTATGAAGGTTGGGGATTGAAAAATAAGGTTTTTATAGCTCCGGTTGAGACAAAAGAAAAATCCGGGTGTGTTTCTTTTAATCTCAAAATCTGACCGCCCCGAAGGAATGCCCGCTTCCAATGCAAGCCATTGGCACAAATCCGGATGAGCGAGGGTAGAACCCGGCGTTTATTTTTATACCTTTGATGCCAATGGTAAACAAAAAGCCGGTAAATTGGTCATCGTAAAATAAATTTGATAAACCAGGCGCAGCCAGGCGGCTGTGCCCGGTTTTTTCTTAAAACTTTAAAGCCATGAAATACATCGGCAAATTCCTTTTTCTTTTTTTATTAATGCATAATACTACCGGCTTCTCCCAATCCTTTTATATTGACTGGCAGGCCTGCTTTGGTGGCAGTGAGTGGGATCAGCCAAAGGATATGATTCAGGTATCAGATGGATATTTAATAGTTGGTAATACCTATTCTTCTGATGGAGACGTTTCTTCAAACAATGGTGAATCGGACATTTGGCTTGTGAAAATTGATTTTACTGGTAATGTACTTTTTGAAAAAACCTACGGCGGAACACTTGGTGAAGGCCCATATGGCATTTTTACTTCATCCGATGGAAATTATTACATCCTTGGTGTGGCCTACTCCTCCGACGGCGATATTTCCTTTGACCCTTACCCCACCAGCAATGATTTCTGGATCATCAAGATCGATGGGGAAGGAAACATCATCTGGGATAAAATTGTAGGCGGCAATGGCTACGATCAGCCCTACAGGGGCTATGCCACAACGGATGGCGGCATCGTGGCAGCCGGCTGGACCAATTCCTCCGACGGCGACGTCAGCCATTACTACGGTTCCTACGACATGTGGATGGTAAAGCTCAGCAGCGATGGAGAAATCGAAGGGGATTTCACTGCCGGCTCCAGTGGTATGGAAAACGCACAGGCTATCATCCAGACCAGCGATGGGAGCTACCTTATTGGAGGGAACTCTTTTATAGGAGAAGGAGGAAACCTAACCTGCGAGCCACACAGCAGCTGGGCAGCCGAAGCCGTATTGATTAGATTAGATACAGAGCTAAATATTGAATGGCAGGATTGTTACGGTGGAACCAACCATGAAACTATTCTTGAGCTTCTGGAAATCGATAATGGATATGTGTTTTTAGCCGGCACAATGTCAAACGATGGTGATGTTTCGGGCTCAGGTTGGCATGGTGAAAATGATAATTGGGTAGTGAACCTTAATTTTGATGGCAACATTGTTTGGCAAAAATGCTACGGCGGCTCAAAATCAGAAGGTTCTACGAATATCATAGGTTCCAATAATGGGTCATTTATTGTAGTTGGAAACACCTATTCTCATGACGGTGATGTATCAAACAACCATTCACAATCCGAGTATGAATCTGAAATATGGGCCTTTGGTATAAATGATACCGGAGAATTACTTTGGGAACGCTGCTTCGGGGGATATGGAGATGACTATATACAAAACGGTGTAGTCATAAAAAATAAACTAAATTTCGTGATCGCCGGCTATACCGATTATGGCCCCTCCTATGATGTAGGCTGTACACCGCATGGCGGAAACTGGAACGACCGGGATTTCTGGGTCTTCGAAGTCAAAGATACCACGGTAAGCTTGCAGGAGCAACCCGCACAAGTATCTGCACTAACAACCTATCCCAACCCGGCAAAAAATTATGTATGCTTTGAGCGCAAAGGCAAAACCAATAACCACCGCATGGAGATCAACATATTCTCAGCCAGCGGCCTCCCGGTAAAAGAACTCACCCTTTATCCCGGCGAAACCCTCAAAGTATGGGACACCCGCAGCATCCCGGCAGGCGTGTATTTTTACCGGTATCAGGAGCAGGATGGAGCATCGGCGTATGGCAAAGTTGTAATTAAGTGATTGAGGCATCTGTAAGTAAAAAATGATTGATGAATATCGAATATCCAATACTTTCCGAAGGCATCCATACCCGGGAGTGTTCAGAAAACTGTGTCTTGTCTAACCTCTAATTTCTACCTTCTAACTTCTTTTTTGACGTTGGAAAGTCCGCTGTGACGAGATAAATTCTACGAACCTTTCCATGTCCGCATCACTCCAAACACACGTCCGTGTGTCTCTCCAACACTCTAATCTTTACCTTCTCCCCTCTACTTTCTACCCTCTACCTTCTAACCTCTACCTCACCACTTCAACCCATTGTCCTTTTTGGCGGGCATAGGTTTTATTGTCGTACATGGCGTGGCATGTTGTTCCGGGCACATAAAACCTTCCGGTGTAGGCGGCATTCAACGAGACTTTGAAAGTTGCTGATTTGTGACTATTAAGATTAAAAAATGTAAACACCCGGTCGTCGCGGATATCCCGATAATCGTAATTATTTTCTTCGCCCTGACTGCCAGCTTCAGTATATCGGAGATTAAGTATTTCCCATCCCGAGGGGAAGACTTGCGAAAGTGCAAGATTTTCATAAGACCCCATAAGTCCGGGATTCTTGATCGTAACTACTGCTTCAAAATCTGTCCCCTGCTTTAAGTTGGTAACGTCGAGGATTTTCCCATCGATGCTAAGATATTTTACATCCATTTCAAGGTTTTTCGATTCATCGGTTTCGTTGCCCTGCAAAGGCCTGCCTGTAATTGTTTTGGTTACATATAATTTATTGCCGGCAAGATTTTTCACCGTAACGCTTTTTTCGGGGCTTTCACTCTCACCAACTTCAATCGTGTAAATGGGGTTCCCGGTATTGATTTCTTTTGCTTTGCCATCCATTTTATATTCAAAATGATTATCCCGGCTTTCGCCAGTTCCTTCGGCAAAGCGTGCCATGGAATACAAAGCAAAGGCTGCCGTTTGTGTACTTAAATAAGAAACCCTCATTTCATCCGCCATTTTACTGGCCAGTTCAAAAGCTTCCTCATCTTTTTTCATCAATACCAACACCTCAAGTACCATGGCCTGATCGCGCAGTGTTGAGCCATAAGTAAATCCGGGGGAATCGTAGGTAGAGGTTTTGGTATAGCTTAAGTTTTGCGTTAGTGCTGTAGCTGCTTCCGGTATTCCTGCCAACAGGTAAGCGGCTGCCAACCTCCAGCGCGTTGTATTTGAAAGATCAGATTTTTCGCGCAGGCGGTTCATGGCACTCAGGTTGGGCTTTCCTGCCAATGCTAAAGTGTAGAGTCGATAAGCCTGCATCAATTCATAATCATAATAGTAATGATATTGATCCCGGTCAATCGAAAATCCTGAGGCCTTGGCGAATTGCCAGTCCACCCAGCGTTTTTTAAAACCCGATGGAATGAGGTAGCCTTTTTGTTCGGCCAACAGCAGAAAATGCCAGGCGTAGGTACTCCCCCACTCCGAAATATAGCGTTGCCCCGGCCAGTAGCTCATGCCCCCGTTTACTTCCTGAAATTGCCCCAGTTTTTTGATGGCCTGGGTAATGTTGTAATTGATTTCAGCTTTTTTATTATTATCCAGTTCAGTAAGCACATCCAGATAAAGCTGCGGAAAAACTGACGAAGTAACCTGCTCAACGCATCCATAGGGGTAGCGAATGAGGTATTTCAGATTTTTATCCAAATCAAACGAAGGCATGCCCGACACTTCAATGGTGCCACTGTTTGTGCCTTTCATCCCAAAGAAATCATAATCAAGGGATTTTGTTTCATCCGGGTTGATTACCACAGTTTCCACCCTGGTAACAAAAGCATTCGGATTTCTTACGCCCAGCTCGATTTCTGCGGAAGCTGACTCTTTTCCTGAAGTTGCAGTTACCATTATTTTACCGGCACCTTCATATTGCGCCGCTTTAAGTTTGAAATAAGCCATTTGCTCACCCATCTTTTCAAAAGACAATTCAGAGAATGACTCGCCATTCATAGCCAACGGTCCATCAGTTTTTACAGAAATCTTCACGTTCCTGATATCATCATTCATCACAAACACCGAAACCGGCAGATCAAAATCCTCATCCGGGCCAATTACCCGTGGTGCTGTTGGCAATACCATCAGGGGTTGCTTTACGGGGACGGTTTCATCGGAAGATCCAAAAGCCCCATCGTGCCCGGCAACCACCATAATTTTTACGGAACCAATATAGTTAGGCATGACAAGTTCATGCTTTTGCATTTTATTTTTCTTCAACTCAAAGGGGCCAATAAATTTTACCACAGGTTTGAAGCGATTGGGTTTTTTATCCTTTTCAATTTTGTTTTCACCGTCACCACCAATGGCAAGCACTTTTTGCAATTGTCCGCCATAAGCACCCAAAACATCATCGAACAAATCCCAGGTTTTTATACCCAAAGCTTCGCGGGCATAAAAATATTGCCACAGATCGGGAGTCTTAAAACGGGTCAGATCCAAAAGTCCTTCATCAACCACCGCAAGCGTATAGGTCATGGGCTGGCCATTCTTCTCGGATATTTTAAGCGTATAATTTGCCTCAGGACGAATTTCCTGTGGAGCCTCAATCACAGGGTGAAGGATGGTTACCGGATCTTCAACCAGAATAGGTGTTACACCGTACATTCGAATAGGGAGATCGTTCAGGGTTTGGGCGTGAGGCTGCAACAGGGTTACGTAAGCAAAAACGTTGGGTGCCATTTCGCCGGTAATGTCAAACTCAAATCCATTTTGTAAATCAGTGCCATCCACCCACCAATATTTCAGGATTTCACTCCCCGTTTCGAGGGTGATCAAGGCCTTGGAATCTTTTGAAGCCGGAAAAGTAAGCTTAGCCCTATCGCCCGGATTGTAATTTTCCTTATCGGCAGCCACATTCAACACAGTTGCCCCGGCAGGATTGATTCGATCTTCGCGGCTAACATACGAGGGCCAATCGATATAAATTGGCAGGCCTGTGCTGTGGCCGGATTCAGGATCGCTGACCTGAATGAGGTATCGGCCCCATCGGGGATAGTCAATGCGAAAATTAAATGATCCCTTTCCATTTATCGTGGCGATATTTTTCTGAAAAACAACATCGGCATTTTGGCCGCTAATCCATGAGGCCAGGTTGTCATTACCCGAACTCCACCACCAGCGCCATGAAATACGATAGACCCTGACTTCGAGATTATCTGCCGAAACCGGCTTACCATTTTTATCCACAGTAACTACCTCCACAAGATGAGAGGTGTCGGTGGTAAGCATGTTTTTATAAGTACCGCCTTCGGGCACATGCACTCCTACAAATCGATTATACGGAGCCAGCGGCATCGAAAAAACATCTGTCGAAAAATCACCACCCTTTTCAAAAACACGGGTATTGAAAACCGCCTTCAACATGCCGGGGGCTCCATAATTCACATTCATGCTGAGTGGAAACGATATTTTTCCTGATGCATCCAGATTGCCAGTAAAAATGGTGTTATCGGCAGGCCAATAATTTTTGGAGGGATCATTAAAGGTAAATTTTTCAAATCCTATAAATTTATAATCCATCGAATAAAGCTTGAGATCCACCTGAGCTTTCAGGTTTGCAGCATCGGCGCCATGCAACCATTTAACATCCAGCATCCCTTTCTGCCCGGGTTCGGATTTCGATAAAATTTCCCTGTTAAAGGTAAGGTTGATTTTTAGCCGGTTGGGTTTGATGGTTTCAATTTTGAGTGACTTATCAAAGGTGGCGCCGCCCACAATAACCCTGGCCATCCAGTTCCCTGTCGGTGCGTCGGCATCCGTTACCGGATGAAATGAATAGAATCCATCGATCCCGGTTTTTTGCACCTCCCGCTTCGCCAATTGCCCGCGCGAATTGTACAATTCGAAAACCACCGGATGATCATCGGGTAATTTCCCGGCAACATCATCCATAACAAAAGTCAGGAACAAGGTATCGCCGGGGCGCCACACCCCGCGCTCGCCATACATCATCCCCTTAATGCCATCGTTTACCATTTGCCCCGAAACATCAAAGTTGCTCACCGAAAGCGACGAACCATCATCCACACGCAGCCACGATTGCTGACCTTCTTTTTGCACAAGTATAATGTATGGTTTTTCTGATAGGCTGATGGCAGCCATTCCATCATTATTCGTAACATCACTTCCGATGGCTTGTTGCTGAAAATTAAAAAACTCAACCTTTGCAGAGGATACCGGTTCGCTGCTTAAAAGATCGGTTACTGCAACAGTAAATTTGCGGCTATCCGCAGATTTGGCAATAATACCGAGATTGGAAGCCAGGAGGTTTCGCTCAGGAAATTTATCGTAGATATAATACGATTCGGTACAGGGATTATCGCGATCGCGCCAGCGGTAATTTTGGGGATAGTCGCTGTAATAGGTATCCTCCCCTTCAAAATATGATGCCTCGTTGGCTTTCATTAAGGGCAAATCCTCAAAGGCTTTGAGATCAGCTTTTTCGTCCGATCCACAATCGTAGGTAGCATATTCTTTCCTGAAAACAATTTTCACCCTGTACATGGCATTCCTGTCGCTATTGATCATCCCCGTAAGGTCAGCCGAAAAGGCATTCCATTGCCTGATGTCGGTATCAGGATTTTCATCCAGCCTCACCATTTTTCGGTAAATGGGTTTCCCAACATAGCGCAAAGAATTGTCGCCACTGTAATTGTTGTTCTGAAAAAACTGCATGATGTTATCAGTATAAATCTTATAAATCACTACATCAACCGCTCGCAGGCTAACAGATTTAAATGATAAAATGAGATTGCGCGAGTCAGGCATAATGGTGCCATTCCCCAAGATCACAACCTCAGGTTTTAATGCTTCCATGGCCACAAGGTATTCGGTGGTTTTGTCCAGCAATGTCCCGTAAATATTTCGCAGGGTATTTTCGATGATGATGGTTTCTTCGCCCTCCATCCTTTTTTGTGGAAAGATGGTCACAATGTTTTCCTTAACCGAAAGTTTAATATCATCGAAATTCCTGAACCTTATCAAACCATCAACACCCTGACCGGGATCGATGGGATCGGAAAAAACAAGTTCCACACTTTGATTTGAAGATTGCCGGGAGGTATTCACCTGCAAGAGCTTAAATTCGTCCGTTCCCGGAATTTCAATTTCAAGCTTACCTTTTTTATCCATGCCCAACGGTTCGCCCAGCCAGTAAAGTGTTACTATATAAGATTCCTCCCTTCTGGGAATATTCATGATAGCGTAGGTATATTCGGTGGGACTGTCGGCAGTAAGTTCTACTTTCAGATTTCCACCGGGTGAGGATGCGGATAAAATTTTTGAGGCATCCTCCAGGCTCATCTCATCGGCAGTTACCATTTTTCCCTCATAGCGCTTTGTTTTGATATCTGCATTGCCAACCGAAGATAGCTGCCCGGCATAAACAGAAAAATCCTGATTGACCACCGAAAAACTGAACTTGAACTGACCAAGGTTTCTGGGAACATCAATCAATTTAGCCACATCAAATGCAACGGTGTATTGCTGCCCGTTTTTCATGGCTTGCTTCGGTCTGAATTCTAAAGTTTGTGGATCGATAAGCAAAGCCTTGCCCGAAAGTGAAGGTTCGAAAGTAAACACCTCGCCAGGGAGTTCGGTTCCGGCATTAAATTTTTCCACACTTTGCGCCAAAGTTATCACCAGTGTTGATTTTGAGGAAACAAACCCTGAGGTATATCCATTGACGTATTTGCTAAATTGCGCCGGATCGCTTTGCTTTTCAGAATCCTTTCTATTTACACACGAAAAAGTAAATAATACGACCAGCATTAGGATTAAAGATTGGGTGAAATTTTTCATATCGAACTCAATTTGGTTATGTTTGTGATTTGATAAGTCGGATGAGACGCAAATTTACAATTTAATGGATAGAAAAATAGAAAAATTCAACGTCAGGGTTTATGGGATTGCCATTAACGAAAAAAACGAAATATTGCTTACTGACGAGTTCAGGCTGGGCATGAAGATGACGAAATTTCCGGGTGGTGGCCTTGAATTTGGAGAAGGCACTTCAGAATGTTTACACCGGGAATGTATGGAGGAACTTGGAGAGGAAATCGAGATCATCCGTCATTTTTATACCACCGACTATTTTCAGCCTACCTTTTTACTAAAAGAGCCCCAGCAGTTACTCAGTATTTATTATCTCATCAAAATTGAAAATGAAAAAGCCATACCCGTAAGTGAAAAAAGATTTGACTTTGAAAATGTTGATGGAGCCCAATCTTTCAGGTGGGTAAAATTGTCTGAATTAAGCGCTGAAGAACTGACCTTCCCGATTGATAAAAAGGTGTTGGAAATGTTGCAATCAGAATTGTGATTTGTGATGTTCGTCTGGCGAAAACGCTTCTTCAAATTTGGCATTAGTACGATATACGACTGACTTTTCGGTAATTTCCATGTCAATGATCTTTAGGGTGATCAAATCTGCCAACACCTTTTCAGCCACATACCTCGAAATACCAGCAATTTTTCTGAACTTAGTCAAAGTTACCTCACCATGTTTATCCAGAAAATCAAGTAATATTTTTTCCTTATCTGTATAGCGAATGGTAATTCCCTTCTGGCGTTTACTCATTCTCCACACTTTAAGCAACACCGTATTGGCCAGTAAATTTTGATCGTTAACCCTGATGTAAGCCATCCATTTGCCCTCCTTATCCGGAGCAGAGAAAGGCCTATCCGCAACATTTTTGGGAATATCAACCTCCAAAACGGCCTTGCCGTCAATTACCCACTCTTTCATTTTAAAATGAACCTCGGGCCGGCAATACATCTGTGCAGCGGCCTCCACCATATAAAATTCCTCCTCCGATCTCACACCGGCAATCACCCCGTTGTCCTTTACACCAACCAGTAATTTCCCACCATCAGTATTTGAAAATGCTGCAAGTGAGCGGGCAATTTTTTTTGAATCAGAAATTTCAAATTTAAAATCCTGCTGCTGATGCTCTCCCTGTGCTATTAATTTTCTGATATAAGAACTCACTGTAAAAATGTTTTGGTGTAAACGGATTACTTCGATGCATATTATTAAAATATGTGAAGCTTGAAACCAATATCTAAACATATCACTGTTTAAGATGTTTAATAGCTAAAATGTTAAAATATACAGTTATGAACAAAATGAATAAAAGAAACTTTCTAAAAACAGGCGCAGCATTTGGGGCAGCATCCATGGTGGGCATACCGGCATTTGGCGTAAACTCAAAAATTTCAGGAGATTTTCTGGATATGGACGAAGTGGTTAACAATAGTGGTGAATATGTACTTCCGGCACTCCCCTACCCCTATGATGCCCTTGAGCCATACATCGACGAACAAACCATGCGTCTTCACCACGATATCCATCATAATGGTTATGTGAAAGGCCTCAACAAAGCAACATCCATGGTAAAGGAAGCCACTGAAAAGGATGACTTCGGACTGATAAAACACTGGGAGCGTGAATTGGCATTTCATGGCAGCGGACATTTTCTGCACACCATTTTCTGGAATAATATGGGCCCCAAACAAGGAAAACTAAGTGACACCCTCGAAAAACAAATTACCAAAGATTTTGGCTCTTTCGATCAATTCAGAAACCTTTACTTTTCAGCATCCAAATCTGTGGAAGGTTCAGGATGGGGGATTTTGGCTTACCAGCCCCACGCAGATAAGCTGGTTGTGTTGCAAGCCGAAAAACACCAAAATCAATCACAATGGATAAGCTATCCAATTTTGGTAGTCGATGTTTGGGAACACGCGTATTATCTGAAATACCAAAATAAGCGTGGTGATTATGTAAACGCCTTCTTTGAGGTGATCAATTGGGAAGACGTTTCAAAACGTTTGGAAGATTTGAAAAATGCTTTCGCTTAAAATCAATTTTAAAAATAAAAAGCCCACAACTATAGAAAGCTGTGGGCTTTTTTTATACACTCCAAATTAACAATACACTCAAACATGTGGCTTGTCAGCAACCTTCCAATCATCAATTCCGATAGTGCAACGACAATTATTGAATGTTTTGAGGAGGCTTGATTAAAAAGATCATAATTAAATTGTACAAGACCGAAAATGCAACGCTGGATAAATTGGGCTTGCCTAAAGCTTATGAGACACATGGCTACAGGCTTCCAGACATTAACAACAAAACTGCTATTGCGCTGGAAGCGTAGCGAGGAATTTTGCAGGTATTAAAACATTTTTTTTTGTGATTGATAAAAGAGGGGCGTAAAAACAAAAGTAATGACTACAAATGCCAGCGTATAAAAAATGCCTGCGAATCTTTCATCATAAATAACCTGGCCAGAAAATAAATAGAAAACTATATTACTTTTAAGCACTTTTTATTATTGAACATGAAAATGGAAGAACAAAAATCAAAAAGGGTACTTATACTCGGCATTGGCAATATTTTGCTGGGTGACGAGGGAATTGGTGTACACACCATTAAATATTTGGAGACTCAAACACTTCCCCCACAGGTTGATCTTCTTGATGGCGGCACAGGCGGTTTTTACATTTTGTCGGTACTTGAGGAGTACAAAATACTGATCATGATTGATGCTACAATTGACGGGGCTGAGCCGGGAACACTTTCATTGGTGGAACCCGAGTTTGCATCTGATTTCCCTTCTGCCTTAAGTTCGCACGATATCGGTCTCAAAGACCTGATCGAATCGGCTGCCTTGCTTGGCCATCTGCCCAAAATTTATCTCATCACCGTTTCTATTTCACAGGATCAGGAATTGATTATGGAACTTTCTAAGGAGATTGAAATGAAGATCCCTGATATAACAAAAATGATAC
>JGI10211J34971_10004717_pt1 | contig 10791 bp, 14 predicted proteins | sample Etolagsediment_FD_34971 | JGI IMG/M metagenome (IMG submission 34971)
GTCGAACAAGAATATCCGCCAGTAGCAATTGAGAAAAAGATGCTTGGTCTTGTCTTTGATGACCTCGGTATCGATGTCATGGACAACTTTGAAGAGTTGCTTGTTGATTGGGCTGACATTATTCGTAAGACTTACTATGATGGTGGTGTCGATGAGATTATCTCAACACGGCGTCTGGTTCACATTGCGAAAGCCTACTCTATCTTTGGTGACCGTATGACCGCCATTGAGATGTGCATCAATCGGTTCGATGAAGATACCAAGCAATCGTTCCGTGACCTCTACACCAAAGTCGATGTAGATGCTACGATTGAAGAGGATGAGAAAGAGTCACAGTTGACTGATGAAGTGCCATTCTAAGGCACATAAATAACTGAAATTGTTTAAGAAAGTGCTTGACTTCAAGTGCTTTCTTACTATATAATCTACACAATGTTTTTATTATAGGAGTTTTGAGTTGGAAATCACAATCGAACTAGAGCAGTTGCGAAAGAAAAAAATCTTTGTTGCAACGCCCATGTATGGCGGTAACTGCCATGGCATGTATACTAAGTCAACTGCTGACTTGGCCAAACTTGGTGCCATGTATGAGATGGACATCAAGTTCTTTTATCTCTTCAACGAATCCCTAATCACTAGAGCAAGAAACTATTGCGTAGATGAATTTATGCGTGGTGACTATACGCATCTAATGTTTATTGATTCTGACATCGGCTTTGATCCGAATGATGTTATCACACTTGCCGCACTAGCAGACCCAGACGAACCTGATGATGAAAAGCGCATGGATATTCTGTGCGGTCCATATCCAAAGAAAACCATCGCTTGGGAAAAGATTAAGCGGGCTGTCGATAAGGGTTGGGCTGATGAGAATCCAGGTGAACTTGAAAGATTCGTAGGTGACTATGTGTTTAATCCGGATACTGAATCTTCACAAGTAAGACTTGATGAACCTGTCCCGGTGCTAGAGGGTGGAACTGGATTTATGATGGTAACAAAGAATGCCTTTAAGAAGTTTGATGAAGCATATCCTGACTATTCATATCTGCCTGACCATGTTCGCACAAAACACTTTGATGGTAGTCGTGAGATTATGATGTATTTTCAGGCATTGATTGATCCAGAGTCAAAACGATATCTGTCAGAAGATTATATGTTCTGTCAGTGGATGAAGAACATTGGTGTTAAAACTTGGATGTGTCCATGGATGAAACTACTACACTGTGGCTCTTATGTATTTGGTGGTAGTTTGAGTGACTTGGCTCAACTTGGTGCTACTGCAACTGCTGATCCTGATGAAATTAAGATGATGAAGAAATGAGTAAATTTAAATTTGATGAAGACAAGATTCTGAAAGAGGTCTATGATTATGTGGCCGCCACTTATGACGGTCACTACTCTTTCAATAAGTTCCAGTCTACTGAGTTTATTATCGACAGTGGACATGGCGAAGGTTTCTGTATGGGTAATATTATTAAGTATTGCCAGAGATATGGAAAGAAAGAGGGCAAGAACAGAAAAGACTTGCTAAAGGTCGTTCACTATGCTATTATGGCACTTTATATTGATTCACTTGAAAATAGAACTGAGGTAAATGATGATGAGAATCAGTGACAAAACTTTTGATGTGTTGAAGAACTTTTCAACTATCAATCCCTCTCTTGCATTCAAGCAAGGGAACACAATTCGCACTGTCAGTGAGCAAAAGAATATTCTTGCTCAAGCAGTTGTTGAAGAAACATTTCCACAAGATTTTGCAATCTATGAACTGAACCAGTTTCTAGGTCTTGCTAGTCTCTTTGATAATGCTGACTTTGCATTCGGTGAGATGGATGTAACAATTCGTGATGAGAATAATAAGTCTCGCTCTCGCTATACTTACACGGATCCATCAATGGTAACATCACCACCAGAAAAGAATATTGAGATGCCTAATCCAGAGATTTCTTTTTCCGTAACTGCTGAAGATTTGAAGTCTGTAACCTCTGCATCAAATCAACTGGGTCTGCCAGAAGTCGTAGTTCGTGGTGGTGCGATGGGTATCTTCCTTGTTGCAACTGATACTAAGAATCCAACATCCAATGAGTTTGAGCGTAAAGTTGCTGATAGTAATGGTGCAACTTTTCAGATGGTGTTCAAAACAGAAAATCTGAAGTTCATTCCAGGAGATTATGATGTGAAGATTTCCAAGGCTGGTATTTCTTACTTTAAGAATGTTTCTGAACATATCGAATATTGGGTAGCAACTGAAACAAATTCGGAGTATGCTGATGGCTAATCTACATAACACAGGACATATGTCCTCTAAAATTTTGCAAGCGGTTGTTCAAATGATTGATGTAAGTATATCAAGAGCAACTTGGAAGGGTGAAGAAATTGCACAGATTGCAAATCTGAGAGAAGTCTTTACAGACGCAACAACACAGGCTCTTACGGCTGAACAGGCTCTTGCTCAAGAAATTGCAAACAAGAATGATGAAGAAGAAGAAGAGTCATCAGATTTTGTGGCTTGACAAACTGAATCTATTGTGTTAGATTTAGTATTATGAACTTTTATATTATGGTGAATTATGCGTGAACAATTTCTATGGGTAGAAAAGTATCGACCTAAGATGGTCAAGGATGCTGTTCTTCCTGCATCTCTGAAAGAAACCTTTCAGACTTTTGTGAACAACAAAAACATTCCAAATCTTCTTCTGACTGGCTCTGCTGGTGTAGGCAAAACTACTATCGCTAGGGCTATGTTAGAAGAGTTGGACTGTGACTACATTGTAATCAACGGCTCTGATGAGGGTCGTTCTATCGATGTTCTAAGAAATGAACTACGAAACTTTGCATCATCAGTATCACTTGCTGGTGGTAGAAAGTATGTCATCTTAGATGAGGCAGACTATCTAAATCCAAACTCTGTGCAACCAGCACTGAGAAACTTTATGGAAGAGTATAGTGCCAACTGTGGCTTCATTCTGACTTGTAACTTTGTCAACAAGATTATTCAACCACTACACAGCCGTTGTTCTGTTGTAGAATTTAAGATTAGTAATGCTGACAAACCTCAGATGGCAAAAGAATTTTTTGATAGAGTTCAGAAGATTCTTTTACTAGAAAAGATAGAATATGAACCAAAGGTGGTTGCTGAAGTAATCAAGAAACACTTTCCTGATAATCGTAGAGTATTGAATGAACTTCAGAGATATTCTGCAACTGGCACTATTGACTCTGGTATTCTGGCTACTATGTCAGATGGAAATATAAGAACGCTCATAGATGCTTTGAAGAACAAGGAGTTTAGTGTGGTTCGTAAATGGGTCGCACAAAATGTCGATGGTGATGTAACTCCTCTGTTTCGCAAAATATATGAGAGTATAAATGATAATGTAAAACCACAAAGTATTCCTCAAGTGGTGGTAACACTAGCAGACTATCAATACAAATCTGCATTTGTTGCTGACCAAGAGATTAACTTTATGGCGTGTTTAACAGAACTAATGGTGGATACAGAATGGCATCAATAAATTATAAAGTAGAACCTTGGGGCCCATGTGTTATGAGATTTAATATGGGCATTAATGAATTAGACTGGTTCAAAGATAGGGTGAAAGATGAAAAAGATGGTCATCTTGAAAAAGAAACGGCAGAAGATGTTCTGAAATATGCATGGAAATATCTTGAAGCATATGTCAGAGTATCACAAGAAAATTGGTATGATAATATGCCTCAACCTGAACTAGATTTAGTTCTAGATAATTATCATCTAGAGTCGATGTGGATATCACGACAAAAAAAGATGGACATCAACTCATTTCATTCTCATACTGGTCATACATCTTTTATCATTTTCACTGATGTTCCTGAAGCGATTATTGATGAACAGAACAAAACTATGCAAAATGATTTGAAACATTTACCAGGTTCTCTTCATTTTAAATATGGAATGAGTCCTATGCCTGAACATCCAGAAGCACCAATTACAACACAAAAGTTTTCTCCAAAATCTGGATCAATATATGTTTTTCCAAGTTATGTTGAGCATTATGTTCTACCATTTACGGCAGATGCTACAATGACAAAGATTTCTGGAACTATTAGACATTATAATAAAAATGGTAATCCTGTCTTTGCTACAAAGAACAGATTCAAAATTGAAGATGATATTTGAACATGAATCCATTTGATTATGTAAATGCTATCAATACAACTAAGAAAAATCTCATGCGAGGCACAGAAAATGATGTCCTCGCTGAGAAATCTTATTCACCCTTTATGACAAATCGTGCTTTGTCATATCACCAAGATACAATAGGTGTTGCAAATGAAATGAACAAACGCCACGAAGCAGATAACCTCCTTCAGTTTGAGTATTTACTAAATACTGTTAGACCCAAAAAACGGTTTGCTAAATGGGTGAAGAAAGAAAATGATGAGGACTTGTCCGTAGTGAAAGAATATTATGGTTATAATAATGAAAAGGCTGTCCAGGCTCTCTCTATCCTTTCTTCAGAACAGTTAAAAACAATAAGAAAAACACTGGAAAAAGGTGGGAGTAATGGCGGTTGACATTAGTAATCTCGTAGAGGTGACACTAAAAGAAGATGATGATTTTTTGAAGATTCGAGAAACATTGACTCGTATTGGTGTTGCATCACGCAAAGACAAGACAATCTATCAGTCTTGTCACATTCTTCATAAACAAGGTAAATATTACATCGTTCATTTCAAAGAGTTGTTTGCTCTTGATGGAAAGCCTAGCAACTTTACTGATGATGACATTGCAAGACGAAATACAATTGCAAATCTACTTGCTGAATGGGGATTAATTGGATTGGTAGATAATACAAAGTCTTCTGATCCCGTAGCACCACTATCACAAATCAAGGTGCTACCGTATAAAGAAAAAGATGATTGGATTCTAACAGCAAAATATAATATTGGGAAAAAACGATAGTATGGAAAAAAGATTGATATACTCTAACTTTAGACAAGTAGAGGACTTTATGAATGCATTTGGACAAGAGGTAAAAGAAGAGCCTGAGTTTCCAGATGAATCTACACAGCAGTTGAGAATTGAGTTGATTGAAGAGGAATTGAATGAACTTAAAGAAGCGATTGAAGCCGAGAACATCGTGGCAGTTGCTGATGCTCTCACTGATATTCTATATGTTGTTTACGGTGCTGGTCATGCTTTTGGCCTCGATTTAGATAGATGCTTTGCCGAAGTTCAACGAAGTAATATGAGTAAACTTGGTGAAGACGGTAAACCAATCTATCGTGAAGATGGTAAGGTGCTGAAGGGGCCTAACTATCGTGAGCCAAATCTTTACGAAGTTTTATATTCAACATATCTTGATGCTAGAGCAAAGAAGATAGCAGAGAACTCATAAAATGGAAAATGGTTACGCTATTGTAAGAAATTGTGTATCTAAAGATATACTAACTGTTTGTGAAAATTATTTCAGAATGAAGTTCTTTGTTCAGAAAGATTTTACAACAAGCACGGACAGTCATCTTGGTGAGTTTGATCCAGTCAAACCTTTTAATCATTATGATTATTCTGATACACTCACTGAAGCACTTCTAGTTCCTTTGATGCCTGTAATCAGCAAAGCAACTGGCGTAGAAAATTTAGTTCCGACATATTCTTTTGTCAGATTTTATGAAAAGGGTCAGTATCTAGTTCCTCATAAAGATAGAATCTCTTGTCAGTATAGTATAACTCTCCCACTAGTCTCTGAGTGCAATACTCCTTGGCCTATATTTGCTGGCGGAAATGAAATTGATTTGAATATTGGAGACTTACTTGTATACAAAGGATGTGAGATTGAACATTGGCGTGAACCATACAATGGCATCTGGCAAGTTCAAGCACACTTACATTATGTGAATGCAGACGATCCTGGATATGCTCATATGGCATTTGATGGAAGACCATCTCTAGGTGTAAAAAAATCATCCCGATAGGGTTGAAATATAGTGAGACAATCACTATATAAGTCGTAAGCGCCTGAACGGGCTTATAATAACCAAAATCTTGCTTAATAGGAGATTAGCAAATGACACATCTAACTACTTTCGATATGAATCGACTTACCCCATATGCCGTTGGCTTTGACAGAATGTTCGACAATCTACAGAGATATGCTGAACATCAGAAGCAATCAACAGGCTTTCCTCCATACAACATTCGTAAAGAATCAGAGACAGACTTCTACATTGACATGGCAGTCGCTGGTCTGAGCAAAGAGGATGTTGAGGTTGAATACAAACAAGGTGAAGTCACAGTTCGCTCTACATACGATAAACTTGATGAAACTAGCGAAATGATTCACAGAGGTATCTCTATGAAGAAGTTTGACCGTAAGTTTACACTTGCTGATGATATCGTAGTGAAAGACGCAGAACTGGCAAATGGAATGCTCACTATTCAACTTGAGCGTATTATTCCTGAAGAGAAGAAGCCAAGACTGATTAATATCAAGTGAATAAATAGGGGGTGAAAGCCCCCTATTTTTTTAATAAAGGAGAAAACTATGGCCGCAGAAAATTGGCAAAAATGTTTAGAAACTATTCTTCATCACGAAGGTGGTTATGTGAATCACCCAGAAGATCCCGGCGGAGAAACTAATCTTGGTGTCACTAAGAGGGTATATGAAGAATGGGGTGGGACTAAAGATATGAAGGACTTGACAGTAGAAGATGTCGAGCCTATCTACAAGAAGAACTATTGGGATAGAGTGAAAGGTGATGACTTGCCTTCTGGTCTAGACCTTTGTGTGTTTGATTTTGGTATCAATGCTGGAACAGGTCGTGCGGCGAAGTATCTACAAGGACTAGTTGGTGCTGGACAAGACGGCGCAATCGGACCAGGCACACTAGGTAAACTTGCTGAGTATCTAGAGAATAACAGTGTTGAGGTTGCAATCGGCGAATATCAACATCGCAGACAAGGATATTACGAAAGTCTTAAAACATTTGGTACCTTCGGTCGTGGATGGACACGGCGTGTTACTGAAACTACTGAACTTGCACTTGAGATGATGGATTAACTTTTGTAACATTTGTGCAAAAAAAGTCTAAGTTCTAAATACGAAAAGAGACACCAAAGTGCGAAGATGGGTGCCTCTTTTCTTGTCTTAACAATAGGAGAACGATTATGCGTAAATCGCTCGTAGTATTATTTAGTATGATGATACTTTCAACTGCCGCTCATGCCAGAGATTATATCAGTATTGCTGGCTCATCAACAGTCCTTCCATTTGCAACAATCATTGCTGAAAAACTAGGCAACAATCCTGCAATCAAAACACCAGTCGTAGAATCTGGTGGATCATCTGTAGGTAAGAAGAATGTGTGTCAAGGTGTTGGCACTCAATACATTGATATCGGAAATGCTTCATCTCGTATGAAGGTAAAAGAACTAGAATACTGCAACGCACAAGGCGTTGATTTGACAGAAATCAAAGTTGGTTATGACGGCATCGTTGTTGCTAACTCAAGAAAAGGTCCGCAACTTGTAATCAGTCGTGCAGACTTGGGTAAAGCACTAACTGCTAAGATTCCACAAGAAGACGGCACTTGGATCGATAATCCATACACACATTGGAATCAAGTCAATCCAGACTTGCCAAATATTCTAATCAAAGTCATGGGTCCGCCAACGACATCTGGAACAAGAGCATCTTTTGTAGAGATGATTAATGAAAAGGGCTATTGTAAGACAGACGAACTTGCTAAGAAAGCACTGAAGATTGCTGGCGAGAAAGCGAAGGTTTGTCGTGCTATGAGAACAGATGGTGCATACATCGAGGCTGGTGAGCAAGACAATCTGATTGTTCAAAAACTACAAGACGATCCAGAAGCGTTTGGTATTTTCGGTTTCTCATATCTGGATCAAAACTCTGACACAATACAAGGTGCTATGCTAGATGGTGTTGAGCCTACTTTCGACTCTATTGCTGACGGACAATACAAAGCAAGTCGTGCGCTTTACTTCTATGTCAAGCACAATCATATTGGTGTAGTGCCGGGCATTGAAGAATACATGAAAGAGTGGACGAAGCACTGGACAGAAGATGGTATTCTTGCTGATGCTGGTATGATTCCATTACCTGAAGAAGAGATGGCTGAAATGAAGTCTCGCATTTCATCACTACCAAAACTAACTGCTGAAGACTTGAAATAATGTCTTGACATTCTGTATGGATTTTGATATAACTAGTTCATGAGATTCTATACAAACACATACACTCGTGGCAATCTTGTCTACATTCGAGGCTATGATAATGGTCGGCGCTTTGTAGACAAGATTCCATATTCCCCTACTTTCTATCTTGCAAACAAGCGAGACAGTGACTGGACGACAACAGATGGTGTATCTGTTGAACCTGTCGTTCAAGGCTCTATTCGTGAAGCAAGAGACTTCATCAAACGATACACAGATGTTGACGGATTTAATGTCTACGGTTCAACAATGTATGAGTATGCTTGTCTGAATGAGAAGTATGGTAATGACTATGACATTGACCATATTCGTGTAGCCAATATTGATATCGAGGTTGGCTCTGAAGAGGGCTTCCCTGAGCCTGCTGATGCTCGTCAACCTATCACTGCTATCACTGTAAAGCAGAAAGGTAGAGTATATGTTCTTGGTATTGGTGAGTATCACAATGAAAGAGCCGATGTTCGATATGTAGACTGTAAGTCAGAAGACAGACTTATCATGAACTTCCTCGATTTGTGGGAGAAACTTGACCCTGATATTATCACTGGTTGGAACATCAAGTTCTTTGATATTCCATATCTGGTCAATCGTATCAGCCGTCTGTTTGATGAGAAGATGGCGATGAGAATGTCGCCTCTGAGAAACATGAACAGACGAGAAGTCACGCAATGGCAGAGAACTCAAGAGTGTTATGAACTTGCTGGTCTAGCAACGCTAGACTATCTCGAACTTTATCGTAAGTTTACATATTCACAGCAAGAATCTTATCGCCTTGACCACATTGCTCATGTCGAAGTTGGTGAGAAGAAACTAGACTACTCTGAGTTTGCTAACCTACATCAACTCTACAAAGAAGACTATCAGAAATTCATCGACTATAACATCAAAGATGTTGAACTGGTTGAACGAATTGATGACAAGATGAAACTAATTGAGACTGCATTGGCTATTGCATATGACGCAAAGGTCAACTATGCAGATGTATTCACTCAAGTTCGTCTGTGGGATGTTCTCATTCATAACTATCTGCTAGACAAACGCATGGTGATTCCACCTAAGAAATCTAGCATCAAAAATCAACCATATGCTGGTGCATATGTAAAAGACCCGCAAGTTGGTATGCACAAATGGATTATGTCTTTTGACTTGAACAGTCTGTATCCACATCTTATCATGCAATATAACATCTCACCTGATACCTTCGTTGAGGGTGATATGCAGAATATAACTATTGAAAAACTATTGTCTGGTCAGACAGAGTATTCCATTCCAAATGACATGGTTCTTGCCGCTAACGGACATTACTTTCGTAGAGACAAGCAAGGGTTTCTTCCTGAGATGATGCAGACAATGTATGATGAGCGGGTTCTGTATAAGAAAGAAATGATTGCCGCACAGAAAGAACTTGAACAAACAAAAGATGCTGGTCTTAAATATGAAGTCAACAAAAAGATTTCAAAGTTTAAGAACCTACAGATGGCAAAGAAAATTCAATTGAACTCTGCTTATGGTGCGCTTGGCAATCAATACTTCCGTTTCTTTGATGTAAGACAAGCAGAGGCTATCACACTATCTGGTCAGTTGAGCATTCGTTGGATTGAAGAGAGGTTAAATGAATATCTAAACAAACTACTAGACACAGAGGATAAAGACTATGTTATTGCGTCAGATACGGATTCAGTATACATTACTTTTGATGAGTTGGTTAATAAAGTGCTTACGCAAAGAAGCACTGAATCGCAGAGTGACTATTGTGAGCGGGTGGTTTCTTTCCTTGACCGAGTGGCTGAAGAGAAAGTTGAACCGTTTATTGATAAGAGTTATCAAACTCTTGCTGAGATGATGAATGCCTATGAACAGAAAATGTTCATGAAGCGAGAAGCGATTGCATCTAATGGTATCTGGACAGCCAAGAAGCGATATATGCTGAATGTCTATGACAATGAGGGTGTTAGATTCTCTGAGCCTAAGTTGAAGATGATGGGTATCGAAACTGTCAAATCTTCTACTCCTGCACCATGTCGGGATGCTCTTAAAGAAGCCATCACAATCATTCTGAATCAAGACGAAGAAACTGTCCAGAAATATATCTCAGACTTTCGTAAGATTTTTGATACTCTACCGTTTGAAGAGATTGCCTTCCCTAGGTCACTATCTGACTTGAATAAATATGATAGTAGAAACAGAGACAATCTCGTTCTACAAAAAAGCACACCGATCCATGTAAGAGGCGGTCTGCTATATAATCATCTGGTGCGACAACATAAACTAGAGAAGAAGTATCCAATCATTCAAGATGGCGAGAAGATTAAGTTCTGCTATCTCAAAGAGCCGAATGGCACTGGTCAAAATGTCATCTCAATTATCAACACTCTGCCTCCAGAGTTTGACTTGAGTAAGTATATTGACTATGAGACACAGTTCAACAAAGCCTTCATTGATCCGCTCAAGGGCATCCTTGATGTGATTGGTTGGAAGACTGAGAAAGTTATGACACTAGAAGATTTCTGGAAATAGAAAGGAATACAAATGTCAGATTTCGATTTCGGTTTCACGGCCGTAACAGAAGAAGA
>JGI10211J34971_10004719_pt1 | contig 10791 bp, 11 predicted proteins | sample Etolagsediment_FD_34971 | JGI IMG/M metagenome (IMG submission 34971)
AGCCATATCAACACATCCAGCCATATGGCGGGCGATCGAAGGTAGTATGCTCAGTAAAGGGGCGAGGCTCTTAGCAATCTATAATCCTACTTCTATCCAAGGGCATGTTTACAACAGTGAAAATGATGCCCGTGTGAATCTGATTACTATTAAAGCAGATGATTTATTTGATTCCCCTGAGTATAAAGAAGATCCAGAATATTTTGATGAAGCGGGCCTTGTAAACCCTGAAGATGCCCAAGAGTTAATAGATACCTATGGTATTGAATCCGCTATTGTACAGGCCCGTATTATGGGAAACTGGCCCAAACAAACTGAGGGTGCTGCAATTGATTTCAGTGATGTTGCCAATGCCCGTGATAAATATAAAACCCAAAAAGTTGGTACTATTACCAGAATTATTTACACATGGGATGTAGCAGGTGAAGGGGTTGATAATAACATATTAGGAAGACTGATCGAAGGTGAAAACTTCAAATATAAAGAACTACTTAAATGGGGCAATATCGATCATGAAAAAAGTTTAAATAAAGTCTATGATTATATTTATGAAGAATACAAATTGATTGAACAAGCATATACTGAAAAGAAAATGAAAATGCCCACATTCATCCTGGTTGTGGATTCAGTTGGTGAGGGTTCCCATGTTCCGTCAATCATGCGAAAAAGAATGCCTTATATTTCAACTATAGGATTTAAAGGATCTAATAAGGCCAAGGTGATTAAAGAACGACGTGAACTTGTATTATTAAATGCCAATTCTGAAGCATGGATGAGAACTAAATTAATATTATCTGGAAAGGTTCATGGTTGGAAAGAAATAGCATTACAAATAACAGATCAAACATCCAACCAATTAACACAAAGAAAATGTGATTACAAATTAAGGCACAATGAACCAGATGCATGGTTTATTGAACCTAAAGAAGTGTGGAAGAAAAGAAGTCAAAACAAAAGCCCTGATGAAGCTGATGCCCTTGTTATGGGTGTGTATGCAGCATTCAGAGCTAAAACATTTAGGATGACAGCAATATGAATATAAAACACAAGGATATCATGGGACAGAAACCATGGCATATTTGGCTTTGGTATAATATGGGAACATAACCATACATGCAAATCATTGTACTTTGTGATTATGATGTGGACTTTAGTAATAGATATTAGGAAGATGTAATGAAGAATTATTCAATCTATTGTCATTGTGGCGGTGTAATGGGAAAGCACGTAATTGGTGAAGGAGATTGTTATCGTGAACGTGTGGAAAATATACCAAAACCAATTGGTAATAAGTGGTTGGTAGAAGGCCAGTTAATTACAGAATTCACCTTGCTTGAACAGAGGATGTATGCATATCATGGAAACAATGTATGGAGCAGACCTAAAGATCATTCAAGTACAAATACACTACCAGATGAAACATGAACAAGAAAACACTTAAACAATTAAAAAACATGGCTGAACACCTTAGTAACCATCCAGTATCAAGGAAAACAGCCCTGCAAGCACAGAAAAAACATGATGTTAAACATCTAGGAACTGATAATTACTACAGGCAACGTAAAAAGCCAATACTAAATGCACCTCGTGGATCATATGAATGGTGGTATGGTAAACTTAAAAAATCATGTGTCAATGGGCGTATTATGTTAGAAAGAATAGTTGAAGACCCTGATGAATTCATGAAATACATGGGCAAAAAGTGACTTACAAGGAATTAACACGATATTCAGAATAGTAACACGCTATTATAAACAATAAGTTAGTAATAGGTCTATACTACTGGGATACAAATCATTATTTCGTGTAAGTGTTATTATAATAATCTATTTTAAATGTAACTAATATAGTAATATGTTATGGTGTTAAACAGGGAAATACAATGGTATGATTAATAAATTATACACCAGAATTAAAAACTCAATGGGTGGGGGCTGGTATGAAAGCAGATCCAACAGATAGAATTACTGAGCTACTGGAAGAAAACAGCAAATTAAGGGCTGAAATATTAAAACTTACAAGGGATGCTGATGAGCGTTTTGAAATTCACACATAATGAGCAATAATAAAATATCACTTGCATTAAATACATGGAGTTAATAAAATAATGCAGCTTTTTATATGGTTGGTTTTATTCGTTTGGTTGATATTTGGAATAGTCTGCTTCTTTATTGTTACTTTACAGACTGATCCAAAGAAATTAAAATCAACATCGGATATCTGGAAGTATATGTATCATTATGGGAAGTGGCACATGATAGGATTGGTGCTATTTGCCATAGTGTTTTTTGCATTTGCAGGAGCATTGGCATTTAGTGATTACCTCATACAATAACAAACAAATTGTAACTTCACCCCAAACGAAGTCTAAAGATAACAGCAACAAAAAACAGAAAGACAAGGATGAAAAATTACTAGAGGCTCAAGAAGCCCCAATCGAAAGTAAGAAACCTGCTGAGTGATAAATTACCTAACCACAATTCGACAGGCAAACGGACTTACAAAACAGGCTCCACAATATCCCCACCTCGTTTATGACAATACCAANCCTGCATTTGGCTATCCACCATCACAAAGCACACAAGATTTTCAATACGTTTACACAATAAATCAGCACGTTTACCGTGCTGTAAGTGTTATAACAGATAATCTTGCTGCATTAAAGGGGAAAGTTTACAGGATTGACGGTGAAGATCGTGAAAATGTATCTAATGATCCACGATTCCAAATATTTCAAACCCCTAATGAATTCCAAACAAACTATGACTTTTGGGAAAACTCATGGGGAAACCTTCATGTAACTGGTGAATTATTCTGGCTGTTAGATAGGGCTGATAATCCAACACAGGTGGTTGCACTAAATTCATCCTACCTTCATATCACACCAGGTTCAGAAATGCTTGTTAAGAAATACAACTATCGAAGATTCGGTAACGATGTTGCTATTGGGCCTGAATTCATCATATTCACAAAGTTCTATAATCCATTGTCACATGTTAGAGGGTTAAGCCCACAAAGTGCTGCAGCCCGTGATATTGCATTAGATATCAAGAGTGTGACCGCCACATCCAAAACATTTGATAAAGGTGCGAGGCCAAGTGCTTTAGTAACACCTAAAGATGAAGTTGGGTTAGATGAGGGTGAATACAATCGTGTTGAAAATTATTTACGTGATGAATACTCAGGTGAAACCAACTATGGTAAGATATTACTATTGAACCAAGGATTAACTTGGGAAAAGATTTCATACACCAATGAAGAATTGCAATATACTGACATTAGAACCATGTCAAAAGATGCAGTTGAAGAAGTTTATGGTGTGCCGCCAATCTTTATGACTGACTATGCCGAAGCTGGTAAACTGGCTAATGCAGAGATACAAAGATTACTGCTATGGGATACACTGTTTCCTAAAGTCAGGAAAATGACTGAGATCATAAATCTAAATATGATGCCAATGTTGGTTGAAGATCCTCAGAATTATAAATTTGAATTTGATTTATCAAATATAAATGCACTATTAAGAGATCAGGAATTATTAAAAGAAAAGTATGATACTGGTTTTGACAGTGGAGCTATAACCCCTAATGAGTATCGTGTGGACATACTGGGTAAAGAACCAGTTGATGATCCTGCACTTAACACATATTATATTAAACAAAATCTAATTCCCTTGACTATACCTGGACAGGGTAAGCAGAATGAATTACAGATAAGGATTGAAAACTTTAAAAATTCATTCCCATTGAATGTAGATAAAATATCCACCAAACTGAATGCAGTAAAACAAAAGATGATTCAGAATATGAAAGAACAAAGAATTGTCAATATAATTAATAAGACAATTGCATCAATGACAAGAATCAATCAGAGGCAAGTTAAAAAATTTGTACCTGAATTGGAAAAACTATTCTTAGAACAGGGGAAAGAAGCATCAAGGAACTTTAGAAAAAGATCTGATGATAAAGGCTACGCAGTAACTAAAATCAGTAATGATTTGTTAAACATACAGGAATGGATCGAAAGGTTTACCAAAGTTGGGCGGCCTGTAATTGAAGATACTGTGATTCTTGGTGGGCAAGACTTATCAAAGGATCTGGATGAAACATTTGACCTTCAAGACCCAACCATCCCCGCATATGTAAACAAGGAATCAATTAGTTATGCCACAGTTGTAAACCAAACAACAGTGAATAATATTGATACAATTATAAGAAATGGGATTTCAGATCAACTTACAATTGCAGAAATAGCAAATGAAATAGAAGGTTACTTCACAAGCCAGGCAAGGTATAGAAGTGAAAGAATTGCACGTACAGAAGTTATAAGAGCTACAAACTTTGGGCGGCAAACATCCATGCTGCAAAGCTCAACAGTCACACATAAAAGGTGGGTGACGCAGCATGACAGTGATGTACGTGATACACATGCAGAATTAGATGGTGTTGTGGTGCCTGTTGGTGATCCATTCCCGGTAAGTGGGGCTTATAAAGGCGATCCAATGTACCCATCTGACATCAATGAAAGATGTTTCCATATTCCGGCAGAAAAACCAGAAAAGAATTAAATATTAGGAGTATGATAATGAAGCCCGACGAAAAAGTATTTTATGGGCATATTGTAAATAAAGAAGTAAACGAAGAAGGAATCTTTCAACCCACGTTTCGTATTACAGAATTGGCCCTAGATCGGCACGGTGAAGTAGTATTACCCAAAGGAATGGACATGGAAGGCTGGAAAGTAAATCCAGTTGTATTCTTTGGCCATAATTCATGGTCATTACCAATTGGGAGGGGTGTGGTTGAAACTATCAACCGTACAAATGAATATATAGAGGTTGATAAAATATTTGATGATGATGGTGAAGATGAACTTGCCACAATCATTAGCAGCAAACTACAAAAAGGATTTCTTCAGTCCAGTTCAATTGGGTTTATCTCAAAAGAACAATCTGATGAACCTGTAGTTGATGGTCAAAAGGGTGTCACGCATTCCAAATCAGAATTACTAGAATCCTCTATCGTACCTATTCCTGCACTGCCTTCTGCTGGCAGGGTTAAGGATGTTGCAAAAGAATTTCAAAATTTCAGACATGAATTAAAGAATGTAGGCTTTACAGAAATAGATGATGCCATTGGTGAATACATCAATGAAACCAGCATTATCAATCATGAACAGGCCACAGCTATTGGTTTTGGGCGTAAATTCTATGCACCAATGGTCAAATCAAACACTACCATGTTAAAAGAACACCGCAAGGTACTTCAAGGTATGATTGGTGATATTGATAAAATCATTGAAGCAAATGAAGTGACCAAAATTCCGGATCCATTAAGTGATAATTTTGTGTCTGAAAGTATGGAAATTGTTAATACGCTATCATTAGCAAAATTAAAGTTTAAAAATAAAAGTAGAGGAATTTAATTCCCAAGAATTAATAAGGAGTCCTTAAATGGAAAATAAAGAACTTGCAAAACAGTTAAGTGATTTTACTGAAATTCTGGAAAATGTCAGTGATTCCGCTTCTGAAACAAAACAAGTTACTGAGAACTTCAAAACTGAAATCACGAAAGAAATGGATGAAATCAAATTAAAACAGGAAAACATTGAAGCTGTTTTAATGGAGGTTAAATCCGAAGAAGAAAAGAAACAGGTATCAGTATTTGATGTGATCATGAAGCAGGTGAAAAATCCTGATATTCCAGCGATCCTGGGTTATCACAACCCCATTGAACGTGCTATTAATTGCCCAATGACATACTGGGACAATGGCAAAAAGCAGTACAAACATTCAGGCAACGGTTATGAAGTATCAAATGAAGTCATGATGCTAAATGACATGGCTGTCATGCTTGGTATATTTGGTCATATTGCTTCAGCTAAAAAGGGTAGAACCCTCGATTATGAAGCATGTGTGAAGAAAACCGACACTTACAAAATGCTTATGGCACATCTGCAGAGCCACCCTGAACTGAGTAAAGCACTTAACACACAAACATCTGGTGAGGGTTCTGAATGGGTACCGCAGGCCATGTCTGCACAGCTGATTGATGATATCCGCTTGCAGTTGAAAGTTGCTGCATTATTCCCCAATCTGACAATTCCAGCTGGAACAGGTGCATGGGAAGTACCCGTAAAAGGCGATCGACAAACTGCATACTTGATTGGTGAATCAACAGGTGATTCATCTTCCAACATTCCTGCAGGAACACCACCATCTAAGCAGGTTGTGTTCAATGCAAAGAAGATTGGTCTGCGTATGCTATGGTCATATGAGATGAATGAAGATTCTATCCTTGCTATGGCTCCGCTGGTACGTGCTGAACTGGCACAATCAATGGCTGATGCATATGAAAATATGATCATCAATGGTGACAATTCAACAACTCATATGGATTCAGATGTAACAAGTTCATCAGATGTCCGTACAGCATTCCAGGGTTTGCGTAAATATTCCGGTAATTCTGCTGGTAATGCAGCTGTTGATATTTCAACGTTGTCATTGGATGTATTGCGTAATATTGAAAAAGCTATGGGCCGTTTCGCTGCCAATCCTGCACAACGTGCATGGGTGACGGGCATCAGCGGTATGGTTGAAATGATGAAGATTGATGAAACCATTACCATTGATAAATTCGGACCTGAAGCTACTATCAAACAAGGTCAGCTTGCTATGCTTGACGGATCACCTGTGATTGTATCAGAATTCATGCGTGAAAATCTGAATGCATCCGGTGTTTATGACGGTGTAACTATGACAAAGACCGAAATTTTACTGTCTAATCTGCCCGTGTTCTGGACTGCACAGAAACCAGGTGGGGTGATGATTGAAACTGATCGGGATATTGAAACACAGCAGAATATTGCTGTAGCATCCCATCGTGTTGATTTCCAGCAATCCCGTGAACCAGGTTCAAGTGAAGCCACAGTTGGTGTGGGTTATAACTTAACTTCTTAATATTGCCCATAGATATTCTACAATTAATATGTAGGCTACTATGGTCATGAAAGGATAATAATGGATAATGCTATTGCATATTTCAACAAGTACAGATGGCCTTCCACCTATGAATTAAGCAAGATCGGTGTACCTGCTCTTGAAAATTCACAGGAAGCCATGCTTGGTTTTAAGAACTATCTGAATGCACTAGCCCTGTGTGCTGGTGGACCTAATACCATAATTCAAGCCAATGATTGTGAAACAAGCGGCGATTGGACTGAAAGCGACAATGGCACTTTTGATTATGCTGTTGGCGCAACTGGTAAAAGGGTTGGTACAAACTGTTTGAAACTTACTGCAACTGCAGCATGTGACAATTCACAGTATGTATCCACGAAATTGATCAATCGTTCCGCTAACCCTATAAAAAACCATAGAGGGTTAGCTGAAATGGATTGGCGTGATACAAGGCACATTGGGTTCTGGTTGCACACAACCAATTCCGGTGATTTTGGCACTGCTGGTGAAATGAAACTTGCTATTGTAAACAATGACACGGTAAGCACCAAAGTAAATATCCAGGCAACTGTTGGTACAGTACACCAATGGTTTGAAATTGATATGGATGATATTGATGGTGATGGAACTGCATGGGAACGTGAAGCAGTTACAGAACTTCGATTCTACTGTAACAATACCAATGCTGGTGAATTCATTTATGTTGATGATATCATCCGGTATGAATTATCGCTGAACGGTGCCCCTTATTATGGATCCATGTTCCCAATTAAATCCGGTGTTACTCTTACCAATGGCAGAATTGCACGGTGGGATATTGATGGATTGATTGATTGGACAGCTGCGGCTGCTGTTACTGACTTAGGGCCAATCTGGCTACCTAATAATCAGAATACTTTAGCTGGTAATGGTGCCCGTGATAGGTTTGCTATCATTCCTGGTGTCAAAATCGGTATTGTACGGGCTAATGCTGCCAATACTGCTGGTGACTACCTTGAAACGGTCAGTAACCGTCTTGTAACTGATGTAACCACAACCACCACAGAAAATGGTATAGCAATCGGCCTTGAGGCTGCTGGGGCACAATATGATGATATATTTGCCTTGCTTACCCCTGCTGGTGCTNCTGATTAACAAACAATGGGGGCTGGCTTAGTCCAGCCCTTTATTTAAACTTGGAGGTATTTAATGCCCATTAATATGAAATTCAAAGGCAACTTAAAAACAAAAAAGACCAGGTATATCGCTGCTGATAAAATCAAATGTGATATTAACAATCCTGAAAGTTGCACAATTAAAGTGTCTGAACAAAAGGCAGCACAACTGCTTACTGATTTCCCTGATGAATGGGAAATTATGGATAAGATCAGTAAAGAAGAAATCATTGAACGTGCTGTAAATGGATCCGGACATGCTGTACAGGTAAGTTCAACAAATGGAGTTAAACTAATATTCAGGAACGGTGATAATACACGTACTGTAACTGTGCCCAACAATTCAGTTGTTGAAGTTTTAGATGAAGAAGTTGTGGTTGAAAAGGAACCTGAAAAACCAAAACGGAGGGGCCGCAAACCTATAACAAAAGCTGATTCATCGAAAGAAATTGAAGATCAATTAGATTAAGGGGCTTCTAGCCCCTTTTTAAAAGGGATATCATGAAAAAGATTAAACTTAAATTTGTTGGTGACGTTAATAATAAAGTATTCAAGTATTCGAGTGCTGATATTATTTGTTACCGTGGCGATATTGTATTTGCAACAGAAGAAAAATGCAAACAATTGCTTAATGATTTTCCTAATCAATGGGAACTCATTGATAAACCAAAAGCAGATCCCATGATTGAAGCCCTGAAAAAGAATCCCAAAGAAGTCACTGTGAAGGAAATGAAAAAGTGGCTTGATGATCATAATATAGATTATGACAAGAAATTAAAGAAAGCAGATATCATCAAATTAGTGATGGAGCAATAAAATGCAGCGCAGAAATGTATCCAAAGAAGATGTGCAAAGATTAGGCATGTCTGGTAATACTTTTGAAAGACAAACTGCAGAAGATATTTCCAGTGCCACTCAAGTACATATTGAATTAGATGGTGGCCCAAGTGGACCAACTTACATTGAATTCTATTCTGAATCTGATGTTTATTATTTTTGGGACACTTCCCCAACTACAGCAAATGACACAAGCGAAGATTTAATCTGGCCTTCTGGGAACCATCAAAAAGTAATTCCACTTGGATTAGTGCCAGATGCAAATGTGACCAACAACAAAATATACTTGCACATTTTACAAGTTACTTCTGTAGCGAGTAAAAAATTCAGATATGCAATAGGGTAATATCATGATTACAAGACACCCCATATTTGGCGTACATGTAAATCCTTTTGGAAGTTCAATCAGCATTGAAGATTTGGATTTTGTCTCAGTCAATTATGATGTTGACCCTAAAATATTCGACGGTGCTGGATTAGATGATTTAACATCCGGTGGCACATTCAGTGCAGATAGTGCTGATAACGTGGATTATTATGTTGAAATTGACGGTACAGGTACACCGGACACATTCAAATGGTCTAAAGATGGTGGATCAACATTTGAAGCCACTACAGTTGCAATTACTGGTTTAGCACAAACACTTGATAATGGTGTTACTATCACATTTGGAGCAACTACGGGACATACATTGGCTGACAAATGGCGTTTCAGTGCTCGTAAATATGCTGTATGGACATTAGATGACCTGAAAGTAAGGCGATCAGCGTTTACCTTGCAGGATGATCATGAAGTATTATTTGATACTGGTGTAAAGGGTTGGGGTTACATCCTTGTGAATGACATGCAAGGCAATCAACAATTCAAATTCAATGCCACAACTGGTATAACCGTGATTCAGAAATCCCCATCTTCACTATTTTCTGTTACTGATATTGATGGTGATTTCTGTACACTGAAACGATCCAATAGCCTGGTATTAAAAAACCGCCTTGGATCTGCTAAAGAAATTGCATATGAAATCTTTTACCATTAAGGATTGAACATGAAAAAGATATTATTCACAATCACCCTGTTATTGGGGTTTGCCTTTGCTGAAGAAGCATACTACAATGGGCTGCTTGTAATTAATAAAAACCAGGCTGATAGCTCAATTACAATTAAGTTCTATAATCAAGCTGGTACCGACACGGTGATCATGAGAGCAGATTCAATCAAATTTACAGCCACACCACCCATATGGGACGGATTTTTCAATATTAGCAGTGATAGTATGCGATTGAAATCAACCACCGTACAAGATACCGATTTAGTACGAATTATATCCGTTCCGAGAGGTANAAAGCAAAATTCAAAGGCATTGATTACCAATGCTGGAGGTTACATTGACAAAGTAAAAGCTGTTGAATTGCAAATGACCGATACCGATTTTAGTAATGGAATTGGTTTGTATTGGAATGAAAATGAAACTATTGACCGTACAGTAGCATTTTTAGTAAATGGGGCCAGTAGAGTAATTAATCTAAGCGATTCTCTTGCTGTGATATCAGGTGGTACACTACAATTTGACAATGATTCGTGGTTTATAAGCTATAATGATGGTTCAAGTGTAAAATTAAATGTATTCAAAATTGATACGGATTCAAAACTTCAATTCGGAGTTGATCCCGTTTTACCTATGCCAATCAGTTTTCCCGCACAGTCTGGCGACAACAATTACTCTTTCGTACATGCTTTGGCTGATACATCTCAAGCAGACGGCGATTCAATTTCAGTAGTGTATTCCATCGGTAATAAGCTGATGATGAAATACGGTATGCTTGCAGACGGGACCGGGGGAG
>JGI10211J34971_10004722_pt1 | contig 10786 bp, 4 predicted proteins | sample Etolagsediment_FD_34971 | JGI IMG/M metagenome (IMG submission 34971)
TTATACCCCGCAGGAAGCCCTGGAGATCTGGAAATGGCGTCATCGGGAAATAGAATATGCCCAACTTCCCGATATTATCGGTGATTTCACCGTGGCTGGACCCACACCATTAAATGGTCTGGGATTTTCAATATCCCAGCGCTACGAGGACAGCCAGTATTACCTCCCTGCCAGTCGCAAGAATTATCTCAATTCGGTCACGCGACTTAAATTGAATTATCGACTGTCCAGCGATATCAAAGTGATGGCTTCAAGTATATACAGCTATGAATATGGCGTGGGGGGCGCCAGTGTATATCAGGCTTCTCCCGCAGTTCTGAATGGGTCGCGAGATGCCGTGTACAGCATGTCTTACATGTATAACTCCCCCACTTATCTATATGCAGAAGACGCCTACAATCCCATGCGCAATGATACCTGGGTGACGGGCTTGACCATGACCTGGGTACTCAGCCCCGATACCTTTTTCGATCTGTCTCTGGAATCCACTCAGGATAAAACAGAGCAGGAGCCCATCGAACTGCGCGACAGCACCGGAGTCAAACTGATCGGGGATACATGGTACGACGAAGGACCTCGAGGGCATGTGGAAGGAGGGGCAGAACAAAAGGATCAGATGGATCAATGCATGCTGGGAGGACTGGGGCGCGGCCAGAACCATTCCCGTTACCGGAGCTTGACACTGCGGGGCAGCATTGTATCTCAGGTCAATAAGTACCACCAACTGAAATCCGGGTTTGGAATCACCTCGGTCGAATTCACCGAACGGGAATTAATCAATTCGGGAGGGACCATCTACAGTTATGAAGAGAATCCATCCTCCTGGGTCTACTACGACGAGACACCTCTGTCCGGTTATGCCTATATCCAGGATAAACTTGAACTGGAAGGAATGGTGGCCAATTTTGGGCTGCGGCTGGATTACTATGATCCTCAGAACGATCCCTTTGACCTGGGAATTGATTTTGAAGACCCCAATGCTGAGATTCCGTCCTACTACAACAGTTTTTTCAGTGAACATGGCGGCTACGATTCACTGCGAATTTCCGAAAATGTGAGTCGTCTTGAATTCAGTCCCCGGCTGGGTATTGCCCATCCCATCTCGGATGTGGGTAAAATATATTTTAATTACGGCCATTTTTTCCAGGTGCCTCAGCCGCGGTATTATTTCAATGTCCGGCCGACAGGTGCATCCAACCGCAATGTAATCCCCAATCTGGATCTGGCCTGGCCAAAGACCATCCAGTACGAAGTGGGCTATGAGCACAACATCAACGACTTATATCTGCTGCATCTCGGTGCTTACTACAAGGATGTCTCCGATGAAGTGGAATCCTTTGAAATTCGCAGCGGCGAAATGGGAATGGGCAATCTGCAGATTGATACCTGGGCCAACAACCGCTATACCGATATCCGTGGAATTGAACTGAGCCTGGAAAAATCCACCGGTCGTTTTTTCACCTTCTTTGCCACTCTGGAATATTCGGTAAAGAGCTGGGGGCGTTCCGGCACTCTGGGCATCTTTGAAGATCCGCAGCTTACCGAAGAACGGATGGACCTCTACGAACAGGAGCACAATAACGCCGTTCCGGCAGCCTCGGTAAACCTTGATTTTCATACGCCAGCAGAATATGGTCCGTTCTGGGGACAGTTTTATCCTCTCGGAGGTGTGCGGGCCAGTCTCGTTTCTGGATGGTCGGATGGCGGCAAGGGATTATATGATTCTGCTGCTCCTCTGAATGCACGTCATTGGATGGAATATGTGGATTGGTCCAATACCGATATGCTTTTGGAAAAACGCCTTATGATTAATGAATCAGAGGTAGTTATCTACGCACAGATCACAAATTTGTTTAACCAGAAGCGGCTGGCCAATGTGCAGAATTATACCTCCTATGTATCATCCCTGCATCTCCCCTGGGAAAGTGGCACACAGCAGGGAGACGATAAATATGGGGAGTATAATGAGGATTATCTCGATCTGGGTTGGTACACCTGGACTCAATTCCTGAATCCGCGCGATGTGTTTATCGGGATTAAAATTTCTTTTTAATGACGGCAGGGAGAGGTAATGAATAACCGATTTCGTGGGACTCAATTTATCTATGCAATCATTCTCTGCTTGCTGATTGTGGATGGGCCCGTAGTAGGCGAACAGATCAATACGGGCAGTCGGTTTCATAATCTGGGTATGCTCAAGTGGCGGGTAGATTCGCAGCTCTGGCTGGATACCTCCGGCAATGATTTTACACCCATCTGCACTTGGCCACAAGGCGTTTATGATACCGAAAACTGTCAGTTCTGGTGGTTTCAAATCCTACCTGAATCCTATGAGGACTCCAGCGGAGTGCATGAAAAAATGCTGTATCAGTGGGCGGGTGTGGGCGATCTGGCAAGCCAGGGTTTTCCCTGGGGAATTTATGAGTATCGTCGCTATGCACCTCCGGATGTATGGGTGAACGGACGCGATGACAGCTATGATTTTGAGGGTGAGGTGACGGAAACACAGGTTTCAGATGTGCAAACTACCTTGCGGATGAAATCGGCTCCTGGCTTCTGGCTAACGCTGAAAACCTATTCTTTTGCCAATGAACTTCATGATGATTATGTAATCAACCATCTGAATATCAGATTTACCGGTAACTCCAGTTTTGAAAGTGATACCACCCGCGATATCTTTTTTGAAGAGGGCGATACGCTGAAGAATGTCTGGTTTTCTCTGGGCTACCACATGGTACCCAGTTTTGCCGGACAAAAAGAGATCACCGGTTCTCGCTGGGGAGGAGAGGCCTGGGATGATTGGATGGATTGGGAAGTCGTACAACCCCAGTTGCCTTCCGGATTGGATGAGGAAAATCCGGACATGCTCATGGTATATGCCTGGGATGGTGATGATACGGATGTGACCGAACTTGAAGCCGGAGGAATTCCCTTTGATGACTTTGGCGATCCCAGTTTTATCCACGAACAGAAAGGACAGTTCCTCTCCTATCAGTATCCGGGATTTACATTGCTGCATGCCGATAACACGCCCGCCGATTCTGTTCACAATCCCCAGCAACCCCAGACTCTGGCCCTGGGCTCAATATTCGATGTCTGGGCGGGTAACTATGGTGGAATGATGGCCTACGATTATATGTCCTCGGGCAATCGTCAGCATCCGCCGGATCCCCATGATCCTGCCAACAGTCATTGGCTGAAAAGTGATCACATGTTCATGGGCTGTGGACCCTATAACTTCACCCTGGGCAGTGATATTGATCTGGTCTGGTCAGTTGGCGTGGGTGGTGTGGACTGGAAATCCACTCATACCAAAGGGTTGGAATGGCTGGATTGGTATCGCGACTCTTTGAATCACACCTTCGACAATGCTGCCAAACGGGAATTTATCAGTCAGGGGAAAGACTCTCTCGAAACCGTGCTCAGTCGCTCGCGCTGGGCCTGGGATCGCATTCGCAATGGAGAAACTCTTCCGGCACCCCTGCCTTCTCCAGCTCTATATGTGCAGGATGGCCCGGGGCGCATTGAACTGGAATGGGAAGATATGAGTGCTGTGCCCGATCCCGTAACCGGTATCCCCGATCTGGATTATTACCGGATTTACCGCAAAGTAGGTGCTTATCTGGTCAATTTCAAGGAGGATGAGTTCGGGCTGGGAATTGATTATGAATTGCTGGCCGAAGTTCCCGGTGATATCACCCAGTATTATGATACTACTGCAGTTCGCGGAGAAAACTACCATTACTACGTCACCTGTGTGGATGACGGCTCCCAGAATACCAACGGTCTTATCCCGGGGATGCCCCTGGAAAGTTCCGCTTTTCAAAATCGTACCCGCACTGCCGCCCGGGCCTTTAAACCGGCACCGCTCCATGTGGACAGCGTGCGCGTCGTTCCCAATCCCTACATCATCTCGGCGGGAAACCTGAACTTTACCGGGGATAACAACCGCATCATGTTTGTGAATATTCCCGCCTTTTGTACCATCAGTATTTATAATACCACAGGGGATCTGGTCCGTCGTGTCGAACATACTTCCGGCAGCGGAGATGAAGCCTGGGACCTCCTTTCCGCATCCAGGCAGCGCGTGGTCAGCGGCGTATATATTGCCCATCTCACTCAATGTCGAAGAATCGACGGCAAATCTTTGCGCGATGTCATTGAGAAATTTGTAATCATCCGTTAACGGGATTTATCATGATACCAACAGCCTTAAAAAGAATTACTCCAGTCTGTGTCATCATCCTGCTGACCCAATTGATGCCCGCACAGCTGACCGGACCCATACCCGGTATGGACAACTCTGCGGACTATTTTGTCTACTACGGTGATTTTAACGATGACGTTATTGCCCAGAGCCAATACTATGACATGCTTATCATCAGTGTAAATGGGATTTCTCCGGAAGAGGTGCAGGATATCCGCAATGGATTTGATGATCTGTCCGGTACAGAAGACGATGTGATTGTCATCGGCTATATCAGTGTGGGAGAGGCGCATCAGAACAATATCGTCGGTGATGGCAGCGGTCCCTGTTTCTGGAACGGCAGCCAGATCATCTATGAACACTATGGGGTGGCTTCCTTTTATCTGGACGACCTGGATTACAATGGCATCCCCGATGAGAATCAAACCTGGAACAGCTATTATGTTAATGCCGGCGATCCCAATTGGTGGGCCTATAACGCTGCAGTGGCTGATGATATCCTGATCACTCACGGCTGCGACGGATTATTCCTGGATACCGTCGATACTGCCTCACCTGAAGAGTGGGGGAATCCCTACAGTTGGACCTCACCGGGTATGGCCGATTATATTGCACATCTGCGCAGCACCTATGCTGAAAAATATATTATCATGAACCGGGGGATGTTCTATTTCCATCCAGATCTGTCAACATATGCCCAGGTGGATGAGGTCCGCAACAGCATCAATGGGCTCATGTTCGAAAATTACTATACCACCTGGAACTGGAATACGGATGTGGGTGAAATCAGTGCCCATTTCAACAATAATCTCACCGAGTGGGCACCGCGACTGAATACTCAGGCCACCCTGGAAGATGGCTTTACCATAGTGGCCCTGGATTATCTCAATCCCGATCAACCGAATTATCAATCCATGCTGGAAACCCAAATCCAGTTGACAGAAGGTGATCAGGGCTGGACCACTGCCATCTCAACCGTCCTGCTGGATGAAATCCGCTGGGATGTGTACCATAACCATCTGGAGGACAATAATGCACCTACCTGGGAAAACCGCATCGGGATTCTGGCTTTTGAACGTCAGGGTGCCAATTTGAGGTTGTTCTGGAACCCGGCTCTGGACCAATCACCTCCGCTGAGTTATCACCTTTATCTGACGGATACAGATGTGAATTTTGATGCCGCAGCCCAGTACCCAGATCTGACAGCAGAAACATCCATTCTGCCCAATTTTGAATATCAATTTGACATCTCGGACCTGGATCCGGAACAGGTCTATCAGGCGGGACTGCGGGCTGCAGATAGCACACCCGCGCAATTTCTGGATCAAAACCGCGTGATCATCACCGTTCCGGCGGATACTTCTGCCTACGGCACCACGATTATTGACGGAATCTTTGATGACTGGGTGTCTGCAGTACAGTTGGATGGACCCGGGGGGATTCCGGAAACTGCCGGTGATGGGCTGGTACCGGAAGTGGATTTACTGGATCTCTGGGTTCAGGATGACGCCCTTAATGTTTTTGTCTCCTTCAGCACTGCTGGGCCTATTGGCGAGGGATATTTTTACCACGTATTTCTCGATACCGATAATGATCCCGGCACCGGCTATCACAGCAATGATTCCTTTATCGGAATTGACCTGATGGTGGAAAACGGTTTCCTGTGGCAGTACACGGGCTCGGCTGGCGAATGGTCCTGGGCATTTCTGGGTGAAACTCCCTGGGAGGTGGGCCAACTGGATCCCGCCCGCATTGAATTGGCTGTCGACCGCAATCTCTTCCCGGCGGGTGGGGAGAGTATCCAGCTTCTCTTTAATGTCAATGACCTGAACGATGCTGTCGACGATGATTTTGCTCCCGATAATTTTCTCGAAACAGGCTATCTCTATCCCCCGGCAGGAGGTGAATGTCTCGCCGGTGATGTGAATGAGGATGAAGCCGTTGATATCCTGGATATTGTGGTCCTGGTGGGATACATCATTTCAGGCCTGACGCTTGAGGGATGTGGTCCTGAAGCAGGGGATGTGAACGACGATGGTGGTATTGATGTCCTGGATATCGTTGTCCTAGTAGATTGGATTTTAAACTAGAGGCTCGACGGCCAAGGTGGCTTTCGTAGCCTGAACATTAATGGGTTTGAAACACCAACAAAGCTGTCGGTGGTTGTCCGTCAGCTTAAATCAAAACAGAGGAGAATACCGGAATGAAGAAATACGTGTCATGGGCTTTATGCGTCCTTTTAATGGTTGCCTTTGTACCAGCGCAGATCACCATCGATGGTGATATGTCTGACTGGCTGCCATATATGCAAGTGGACTTTGCCCCAAATCCGGTGGAGGAAGCAGGTGATTACCCTGCTGCTCCTGAATTGGACATGGAAAATGTCTGGATGACAAATGACGCTGATTATCTGTATATCCGCATTGATATCAATGAAAATGGTATTTTTGATGATTTACAGGAATTTGGCGGAATGATGTCCACACATGAGATCTTTTTAGACACTGATCTGGATACTGGTACCGGTCTGACCTGGGGTTGGTGGGCCACGGGAGCTGATTATTGGATTCTGCTTAACGTGCCCCACGGTATTGGCTGGGTGGAAGGCTGGGCCGGTGAAGATGGCTGGCAGGAAGCTGTGGGTATTGCCCGCTTCGTCGGTGCCAGTGGAGCCGACAGTCAGTGGGAAGATACTTTCTTTGGCTGCGATGTGGCCATCAATGACGATGATAACATGATGGAAATAGCCATACCGCGTGAAGCCATTGGTGAAACGGGAGCCTTGGAAAATACACGCGTCATGCTCCTGGGTGAGAATACTACCGATTGGAGCGGAGATACCTACCCCAATGACGTGGGTGTAGAAACCATGGATTATATCTATAATTCCAGCATTGTAGTCGACGGTGACTATGGCGACTGGGATGCGGGAATGCAATTGGATGTGGCCCCTAATCCTGAAGAAGTCGCTGGTGATTTCGGCTATCCGGAATTGGATATGATCGATATATTCGCCACCCACGACTGGGAAAACATCTATTTCCGCGTGGATATGGGTGGCCCGGTGGCTGATATCGATTTTGGGACTGAACTGTTTGAATTGTACCTGGATACGGACCAGGATAATGCCACAGGCCTCACCTGGGGCTGGTGGGCCACCGGTGGTGATTATTTCATCCCTCTGGCGGGTGACGATCATGAGATCCAGGAGTTCGCCGGTGCCAGTGGTTCAGATGCCACATTTTTGCCCACGGGCGTTCAGGCTCAGGTAGTTGTAGGTGCTGATGGTCAGTCATTCGAAATTGGTGTTCCGCGGGATGTGGTCGGTGAGACAGCACTTTTTGAAGGGACCCGCGTATTTTTCTATGCTACTGAAACCGTAACCTGGGGTGCCGATATGTATCCCAATGACCTGGGCGCAGAAACAGCCGATTATCTTTGGGGTACCGGTGGTGCAGTAGAACCTCCACCAATGCCCGATGGAGATATTCTCATCGACGGTGACATGAATGAATGGCTGCCTGAATGGCAGTTTGATGTCGATCCCAATCCTATGGAAGAAGCCGGTGATTATCCGGATGACATGAATCTTGACTTACAGGATATCTATGTGTATCACGATGCCGATTGGCTATATCTCCGCGTTGATCTCAACGATTCAGGTTCGTTTGACGCACTGCAGGCCGGGCAGAGTGTGGCCATCTATCTGGATACGGATATGTCCAATGCCACCGGTCTCACCTGGGGTACCTGGGCTGCCGGTGCAGAGTTTCAGATCGATATCAGTGCCAGCGGTGGTGTGTTACAGTACACGGGTACAGGAGCTGACTGGTCCTGGGAAACCACTGGATTTATGAGTTGGCTTGCCGCCAACACAGCTGCAAATAAAATGGAAGTAGCCATTCCTTTAGAAGCGCTCGGAGTTCTGGGCAATGGTTTGAATGTGGCTATCGTAGGCCAGAATAATGAAGCAGCCTTATGGTCACACGATTCTTATCCCAGTGATCTGGATGTTGAACTGGCGACCTACTGGTTTGTACCTGAAGGCTATTTTGTCGATGGCAATGTGGGTGAATGGCTGGCCGAGGATCAACTGGATGTAGCTCCAAATCCAATTGAAGAGATCGGCGACTTTGCTGTCGTAGATTTGGACCTGAAGGATGTCTACGCGGCCAGCGATGAGGATAATCTCTATCTCCGCGTGGATATGCACGACGATGCAGCTCTCAGCGCCTTAGGTGCTGGTCAGGCCATCACTCTCTATCTCGATGATGATATGGATGCGGCCACAGGTTTGACCTGGGGCTGGTGGGGCACCGGTGCAGATTATATGGTCACCATCACCGGAACCTGGCATGGTATCTACCATTACACCGGCGCTACAGGCGGTGAATGGTCCTGGGAAGATGCTGGTGTTCTGGCAGATGTGGCGGTAGGAGACGACAACAAACTGGAAATCTCCATTCCTCTGACTCTGTTCACCGCAATGGAAAGTGGAATCAATATTGCCCTGGGTGCCCAGCACTCCGATTGGACCACTGACACTTATCCCAGTGATTTGGGCGGTACGGTAGCCAGTTATCTGTTGCCGGTTGAATGCACCAACAACGGTGATACCAATATGGATGGCGGTACCGATATCCTGGACGTGGTCTGGATGGTGGGTGTGATTCTGGGTACGATAAGCATCGAAAACGATTGTCAGGCCATTGCAGGAGATGTGAATATAGACGGTTCAATTGACATTCTGGATGTGGTTCAGGTCGTGGACTGGATCCTCAATCCTCTGGCTCGCGCCGGTAATGCCACCTCCGCCACATTCCAACAGAATGACCATACCCTCAGCCTTTCCGCAAATGGATATATCGGGGCGGTCCTAGTTGAAATGAAGCATCAACCCGGATTCGATTTACAGCTCACTTCCGATGCCTTAATTGCGGATTCACACACCGATGGTACTCACACCACAGTCTTGGTTGTTGGGCCTGCTGCAGGAGATCTGTTTACAGGCAGTAATGAGTTTGAGATCCTCAATATTCAGGCTGCCACCGGCGATGGCTATATCCCCGTCTCCCAGGATGTACCGCAGCGTTTCGCCCTTGATCCGGCCTTCCCGAATCCGTTCAATCCAGCCACAACATGCAATTTCCAGATGTCTGATCCAGGCCAGGTCCAGATCAGTATTTATGATGTTCAGGGTCGCGTGGTTGACCAGTACAATCTGGGACAGCTGAATCCTGGATATCACGATTTTACCTGGAATGCCGCTCAGCAGGCAACAGGCGTATACTTCCTCCACCTGACAACCGGCAACAACACCGCCGTTCAGAAGGTTTTGCTGGTTAAGTAGTCATGTTCAGCGGATTTTCCCTGTGAACTCCGCTAACCAATCTTGGTGGAAAAGCGGGGTCATTCATTTGGCCCCGCACATCCTTTAGAGGGATCCCGGTTATCCCTTATATCTCTTAAGGAGGTGCAACTGAGCATCATCAATGTCCGTGCCCCGGGAAGAGTATGTCTCTTTGGCGAGCATCAGGATTATCTGGGTTTGCCCGTCATTCCCGCTGCAATTGACAGATATATTACCATCCAGGCAGCTCCCCAGACGGCTCAATTTCTGTCAGTGGAAATGCCCGATATTCAGCAATTCAGGCAATTGAGTCTTGATTCCGTTTTCCGGGAACTGGCTCCACGGGATTATCTGTCTTCCGGTATGAAGGTTTTGCAGGAACGGGGTATCCATCCTAAAGGTGGGTATGAGGTGCTGTTGCAGGGGAATATTCCCATCAGCGCCGGCACATCCAGTTCCAGCGCCCTGGTGGTGGCCTGGCTGGTTTTTTTGTTGGCAGCCAGTGATAATCAAAATCTCATTGTGGCTGAAAAACTTGCTCAATTAGCCTATTCTGCCGAAGTTCTTGAACACAACGAACCTGGTGGGATGATGGATCAGTACGCCATTGCCTACGGGGGAGTAATTCTCATTGAGTCTCTCCAGAATCAATTTAAAGTGACTCGGTTGGCTCAAAATCTTGACGGACTGGTTCTTGGGGATTCTAAGTCTCCGAAAGAAACCATCAAGGGACTGACCCACAATCGAAGTTGCGTGGAAAAAGCTGTCGCTGAAATACGAAGGTTTATATCAGATTTTCACCTGGTGAATGCAGTCCCGGCTGATTTGCCCTCTCTTCTGGATCATGTCAATCCAGAATTGCATCCGTATCTGGTGGCAACAGTGGAAAATCATGCCATTACCCGTGCAGCAATTGAAGAGTTCAAATCCGGCAATCCGGATATGCGCAAGCTGGGCAACTTGATGAACCGTCATCATAGCCAGTTGCGGGATCACTTGAACATCAGCACCAATAAAATAGAAAAAATGATTGCCGCTGCACTGGATGCAGGAGCACTGGGTGCCAAGATCAATGGCTCAGGCGGAGGTGGCTGTATCGTTGCCCTGTCGCCTGGAAGGCAAAAAGCAGTTGTTGCCGCGCTGCAGAATTTGGGTGTGGAAGCCTGGCCGCTGTCAATAGCTGAAGGTGGCAGTCTGTTTTGAAAATGATAACCTCTATATCAGCCATT
>JGI10211J34971_10004723_pt1 | contig 10783 bp, 10 predicted proteins | sample Etolagsediment_FD_34971 | JGI IMG/M metagenome (IMG submission 34971)
GTTAGAGGATCGTACATCTGAGGATCGGCAGGGTGTTTCCAATGTACGTCCTAAGGCGCGCCGTAAAACGATTGGCGAACATGCTGACATTATCAAGGGTGATGTTGCGTATGGCTTGGGGATTTCTAAGGATAAACCTTATGGCTATGATGAGCGCACTGCGCAGTCGCAAAGGATGGCGCAGTCTGAGCAGATGCAAGCAATGCAGCGTGAGATTGATAGGCCTGCTGAGCGGCCAAAGGGTGCGCGTCCTGCAGAGGCTCCTGATGCGGATACGGCTGACGGTGCGTCAGAAGCTGCGGTTCCCGGCGCTGATGAGCCGTTAAAGGGTGCAGCCCCAGAGGGCCGCACAGAGGCTGCTGCCATGACTGCTGGCAGAAGGGGTCGTAGAGGCACGATATTAACGGGGCCGCAGGGATTGCTTGCTGATCCTGACACAACGCGTCCTCGTCGTTCTTTAATGGGTTTGATTAGATGATGATTAAAAAGCAGCCTCAGAATATTGCTGGTATGATGGGGCAGATTTCTTCGCAACCGGCGCAGGGAGTAAAGGCGGCAACGATTGACCCGTTGGAACGCCTACAGCAGCGCATGGTGGGTCGCACCCAAGGTGGGGCCATAGAGGGCGTAAAGAAAAAGAAAAGTATGCTGAATAGCTTTAGGATGGTGTAATGGCGCAAGTTTCTCCGATAGTGACGCAGCTTGAGCGTCGATATAAGACGTTGCAGTCTCAGCGGTCTAACTGGGAAAATCATTGGCAGCAGCTAGCTGATTATATGCTGCCGCGTAAGGCTGATATTACGAAAAAGCGCACGCAGGGTGATAAGCGCACTGAGTTGATTTATGATGGTACTGCTATTCATGCGGTAGAATTATTGGCGTCTAGTCTGCATGGTATGCTTACCAGTCCTAGCACGCCTTGGTTTTCTATGCGTTTCCGCGATCAGGAACTGCAGCGCAGTGATGAGGCGAATGAGTGGTTAGAGAGCAGCCTTGATCAGATGTATCAGGCGTTTAATCGGTCTAATTTCCAGCAAGAGATCCATGAGCTTTATTATGACTTGGTGGTCTTTGGTACTGCTGCCTTTTATGTAGAGGGCGATGGTGATGGGCTGCGGTTTAGTTCTCGGCATATAGCGGAGATAATGATCTCTGAGGATGCAGAGGGCCGCGTTGATACGGTATATCGTAAGTTTAAGCTAACGGCGCGTGCGATTGTTATGCGTTTTGGCGAAGAGAACTCACCGCGCACTGTGCTGGTTGATCAAAAGAATGACCCGTACAAAGAGCATGAGATCATACACGCTGTGTTTCCAAGGGCAGAAGCCAAGGGAAAGATGGCGAAGAGCAAGCCTATTGCATCTGTTTATTATCATCTCGCTAGCAAGCAGATCTTGAGCGAGGGTGGCTTTGATGACTTCCCGTTTATGGTGCCGCGTTTTAATAAAGATAGCGTAAGCAGCTATGGCCGATCGCCAGCAATGACTGCGTTGCCAGATGTTAAGATGGTCAACAAGATGTCAGAGGTGACAATCAGGGCTGCGCAGAAGCAGATTGACCCGCCCCTTATGGTTCCAGATGACGGGTTTATGCTGCCGGTAAGAACAACGCCAGGCTCGCTGAACTTTTACAGATCTGGCACGCGTGATCGGCTAGAGCCATTGCAGATTGGTGCAAACAATCCGCTGGGTTTGAATATGGAAGAACAACGGCGCAATGCTATCAGGCAGGCGTTTTATGTTGATCAGTTGCTTTTGGGTGAAGGCCCATCAATGACAGCGACTGAAGTGTTACAGCGCAACGAGGAAAAGATGCGATTGCTTGGGCCCGTTCTGGGGCGGCTTCAAGCGGAACTCCTTCGTCCTCTCATATCTCGCTCGTTTGCGTTGTTGCTCCGGGAAGGTCTTCTCCCCCCTGCCCCGGAGCTTTTACAAGGTCAGGACATTGACATTGAGTATGTTTCGCCGCTTGCGAAGGCTCAGAAGCTAACAGATCTGCAGGGAATGTTGCGCGGGTTTGAGGTGCTAACGCAGATCGGTGAGGTTGCGCCTGTGCAGGATTACTTAGATCCTGATAAGCTGGTGCAATATCTTGTTGAGGTTACTGGTATGCCAGCGCGGGTTATTCGCAGCAATGAAGAGATTGCGCGGATACGGCGGCAGCAGGCAGAGCAGGCGCAGGTTATGGCGCAGCAAGAGCAGGACATGATGCAAGCGCAGCAGGCGCAGCAGGTTGCTCCGCTGGTCAAGGCTATTAGCCAATGAACAAAGTAGAAGAATTGAAATTAGCGTATCGTCGCACGTTTAATACAGAGGACGGTGAGCAAGTAATGAGTGATCTCAAGAAGCGTTTTAGCTTTGAGACAACCACGTTTTCGGGCGATCCATATCAATCTGCATTTAACGAAGGACAGCGCGCAACAGTGTTGCTAATCGCCCGGATGCTGTCCGACGAGAAGGAACCACAATGAGCGAAGAGGCAATCCAAGACACTGGATCTCAAGAAGTCGCAGAGGCGGCACCGGCTAACTTTCTGGAAAGCTTACCAGAAGATTTACGGTCTGAGCCGTCATTAAGAAATTTTGCTGATCCTGCTTCACTAGCAAAAAGCTATGTACATGCGCAGCGTATGATCGGAGCGGATAAGGTGCCGCTGCCGGGCAAGAGTGCTACGCCTGACGAGTGGCGCGCTGTATATCAAAAGCTTGGCGCACCAGATCAGGCTAGTGCGTATGAGCTACAGTTTGAGAGCGCTGACTTTAGTGAAAGTGAGTTAAGCGGGCTAAAGGCTGCAGCGCTTGATGCGGGGTTAAACAATACGCAGGCCCAGCGCATTGCGGCGTATCTTGAGGAAACGCTAACGGGTGCTAGGGCTGGCTTTGATGAGGCTGCGGAAGATCTGAGGCACCAAGGTGAGCAAGAGTTGCGTCAAGAATTTGGCCGAGCGTTTGAGCAGAAAGTTGAGCTTGCTCAGAAAGCTGCCCATACATTGCTTGGCGGTACTGAGATCTTTGATGAGATCACATTGGCAGATGGTCGTATGTTGGGAGATCATCCGCAAATCGTTAAGATGTTTGCCGGTTTGGCTGAACAGATTGGTGAAGACAGTCTGGAAGGCGCGCCGACAGAAATGATTATGACCCCTGACGAAGCATCACGGCAAATTGCTGAGATGACTGGACGCGGCGGGCCATACTGGGATAAGATGCACCCAGAGCATGAGAGCTATGTACAACAGGTTCTTACGCTCCGAGAGTATCTATAGTGGATAACCGCAAGGCCCACGCATCATGCCTGTGTGTCAGGTGGAGTGACTGCCCAAGCAGTAAGCATTGGCCCCGCAAGGGATAACCACGCGCAGCAATCTGTAACCTAAACTGTAGAAAGGTGAGACAATGTCTTCACAAATCACTACGGCTTTTGTCAATCAGTTCTCCGCGAACATCCAAATGCTCTCGCAGCAAATGGGTTCACTGCTGCGTCCTGCAGTTGATGTGGAAACTGTGAATGGCGAGAAAGCCTTCTTTGATCAGGTCGGTAGCGCTGCTGCTGTTCTGAGAACTACTCGGCACGCGGATACACCGCTGATCGATACACCTCACAGTCGTCGTATGGTGACGATGTCTGACTATGAATATGCGGATCTGATCGATGATCAGGACAAAGTTCGCTTGTTGGTAGATCCGACTTCGACATATAGCCGTGCTGCTGCTGCAGCTATGGGCCGCGCAATGGATGATGTGATCATCTCTGCTGCTCTTGGCAATGCAAAGACTGGTAAAGACGGTTCAACAACTACTGCTTTTGACAGCAACAACACTATCGGTGTGGGTTCTCCTGCCGCTGGTTTGACGCTGGCAAAGCTGCTGGAAGCCAAGGAAATCTTGGATGCCGGTAATGTTGACCCATCAATCCCGCGTTACATCGTTGTAGCTCCTAAGCAGATCTCTGATTTGTTGGGTGATACCACTGTAACATCGAGTGACTTCAACACTGTTAAGGCTTTGGCTCAAGGCGAGCTAAACCAGTTTGTTGGCTTCACATTCATCACATCAAACCGCTTGGGTGTTGACTCATCCAGCTATCGCCGCGTAATTGCTTTCGCTAGCGATGGTATCAAGCTTGCAATCGGCAAAGAGCCAACTGCACGCATTGATGAGCGCGCTGATAAATCTTACGCAACGCAAGTCTACTATTGCCAATCTGTGGGTGCTACACGCATGGAAGAAGCAAAAGTNGTCGAAGTGTTGTGTTCTGAAGCGTAAGGAGAATAGGACATGGCTACTGTTTANTCAGTTCAACAGACTAATGCGACTGCAGATCCTGTTGTTAAAAACCCATCGAATGTTCTTGGCGGGCGTATCCGCGTAGCGCATGGTGTGTACGAAGCATCTTCTTTGGCAGATGCATCAACCATCCAAATGTTCGTATTGCCTGATGGGGCACGTTTGCTGGAAGGCTCACTGGCGCATGACGCGCTGGGCAGCGGCACCACTTTGTCAGTAGGATATGCTGCGCATACGACTGCTGCCGGTGCTGCGGTTTCAGCTTCTGCTGCTGCTTACAAAGCTGCTGCTGCCTGCCCAAAAGGTAGACATCTTGGCAACGCTGGCTTTGGGCTCAGGCACAGTGACAGACACCAATGAAGACGGTGTTATCATCACTGCTACCAACGCGGGCACAGCAACTGGCACCATTGAGGTGACCATCAAGTACGTGGTTGACTAAGACCTACAGAGCGGGGCGGGCAACCGCCCCCTCTTTTTACATGGAGATGCTTAATGTCTAGCGTGATTGATATTGCCAACAATGCTCTGAACCTAATCGGGGCGTCTAACATTATTAGCTTAACTGAAGACAGTAAGGCGGCGCGCATTGTTAATCAGCGATACACGAGCATCCGCGATGCAGTCTTTCGGGCGCATCCTTGGAATTGTTTGATCCGCAGGGCTGAGCTAGCAAAAGATACTGTTGGCCCAGTGTATGGTTATGAGAACTCTTTTCAGCTTCCTGCAGACCCGTTCTGCTTGCGCGTGTTAGAGTTTAACAACGGCACTATGGGATACCCGCAGGATAACATGAAGAATGCGACAGGCGGGCCTGTTTTTGTCATTGAGGGCAGAAAGCTTCTGACAGATGAGGGCACTGCTAAGATTAAATACATTGGCAGGATTACAGATGCTGCTGAGTATGACGCGACATTAACTGATACGCTGGCCGCACGGCTGGCGCAGGAAATCGCATATGCAATCTCTGGGTCTACGACAATGATCCAGCTTATGGCTTCTTTGTATGACAGCAAGTTAAAAGAAGCGCGGTTTGTGGATAGCACAGAGGGTGCGCCGCAAAAAATCGAGGCCAGCGACTTTATTGAAGCGAGGTTCTAATGGCGCGATCTGCTCCAGCGTTTAGCTCTTTTACGGCGGGCGAGATCAGCCCAAAGTTTGAAGGCCGCATAAACATTGAGAAATACAAAGAGGGCTTGGCCGATCTAACGAATATGATCGTTATTCCCTCTGGCGGTATTACGCGCAGGCCGGGTACAGAGTTTCTGGGCGAGGTGAAGAGCAGCAGCGTAAAGACGCGATTGTTTCCATTTCAGTTCAAGTCTTCTGACACGTATGTTCTTGAGTTTGGCAATCAAATTATGCGCGTGTATCGCAATGGCGCGCAGGTTCTGGATGCGTCTGACAAAACAATAACAGCGGTTACGCAAGCCAACCCCGGCGTTATTACTAGCGCTGGGCATACGCTAAGCAATGGCGATGAGGTGTTTGTTACCGGCGTAGTTGGTATGACAGAGCTAAATGGACGCAACTATCTCGTTGCAAACTCCACAACGAATACATTTACGCTGACCGATTTGTTCGGCAATGCCATAGATACAACGTCATTTACTGCGTACACATCTGGCGGCACAGCGACAGAAATCTTTGAGATTGCCACGCCGTATGCAGAGGCAGACCTGTTTAACATACGCTTTGTGCAGTCTGCGGATACAATGTATTTGGTGCATCCAAGCTATGATGTGCGTAAGCTGACGCGCACAGATCACAATGCATGGAAGTTTTCCATCCCAATCTTTCAAGGCCCACTTGAGGCGGCTAAGAAAATTACAGCAATTACCAAGGCTAATCCCGGCGTTCTAACGGTAACGGCGCATGGCTATAGCAATGGCGATGAGATTGCGCTGTCTAGTATTCAAGGCATGACAGAGATTGACGCGGCAAATTACCGGGTTGCAAATGTTACGGCCAATACATTTACGCTGCAAGATGAGGCTGGCGATGATGTAGATACAACGTCATTTACTACGTTTGATCCCGGCGGCGGTGCCGAGCAAGTAATTACCGGCGCTACGCAGGCCAACCCTTGTGTAATTACAAGCAATGATCACGCGTTCTTTGATGGCGATACGATATACATCCAGAACGTAGTGGGCATGACAGAGCTTAATGGCAATCACTACATTGTTGATGGCGCTACAACCAATACGTTTAAGATAAAGACATTGGCAGGCGTTGACGTAGATAGCACGGGTTTTACGGGTTATACGTCTGGCGGCACTGCAGAGCTTACGCTGTCGAGCGTGCAAGAGATCAATCCAGTTACGCAGCCTTTATCTGGTGCCGATAACCGGCCAAGCGTTGTGACGTTCTTTGAGCAGCGTCTTGTTTTTGGCAATACGAATGAAAGCCCGCAAACGTTGTGGTTTAGTAAAAACGCGGATTACCAAAACTTTGACACGGGTACGGCAGCGGATGATGCGCTGATCTATACGATTGCCAGCAACCAGGTAAACGACATTCGTTACTTGTCTTCTACGCGGGTGATGACAATTGGAACGTCTGGCGGTGAATATGTGCTATCATCAACGAGTGACGGGCCGATCACGCCTACCACTACGCTGATTAGAAAATACAGCAACTATGGATCTGGCAATGTAGAGCCGGTGCAGGTTGCGGATGTTACGCTGTTCTTGCAGCGCGGTGATCGGAAGGTGCGTGAGTTTAAGTATGCCGGCGATGTAGATGTAAACGCCTACGCCGCGCCTGACATGACCATCTTGGCCGAGCATATCACCAAGGGTGGCTTGACGCAGTTTGCTTATCAGCAGGAGCCTGACAGCATTGTGTGGGCATTGCGCGCTGATGGTACGCTTCTAGGCTTGAGCTATCGCAGAGAAGAGCAAATCGTTGCATGGCACAAGCATGTGGTCGGCGGTGCGTTTGACAGCGGGCAGGCCGTTGTGGAAAGCATTACGTCATTGCCAACAGAGGTTGGCGAGGATGAGCTTTACATGGTTGTGAAGCGCACGATTAACAGTGTTACGAAAAGATATGTTGAGCGTATGAAGACGTTTGACTTTGGTAGCGTTACGACTGGTGCATTCTTTGTTGACAGCGGTTTGGCGTATAGCGGCGCGGCAACAACTACGCTGAGTGGCCTGTATCATCTGGAGGGTGAAACGCTGACGGTGATTGCCAACGGCGCTGCGCATCCTGATGTAACTGTATCGGGCGGCAGCATTACGCTAAACTATAGCTCCACAACTGCAGCTATTGGTTTTGGATATAGCAGCAATATGCAAACAATGCGTATTGAAAGCGGATCTGCTGACGGTACAAGCCAAGGCAAGCCAAAGCGTGTGCATGGATTGACTGCGCGTTTTTTTGAAACTGTCGGCGCTGAGATCGGCAATAGCTCTAACGAAACTGATCGGATACCATTTCGCAGCAGTGCAGATGAGATGGACGAGGGCGTGCCGTTATTTACCGGCGATAAGAAGATTGAGTTTCCCGGTGGCTTTGACGATGATGATCGTTTGTATGTAAGGCAAAATCAGGCGCTGCCATTAACAGTGCTTGCATTGTTCCCACGTATGAATACGTTTGATATATGAGGCTAGATAGATGAGCATATTTTCTGCCATATCTTTAGGCATGACGATCTTAGGTGGCATTCAGCAGCGTAACTCTGCGAATGCTGCAGCCCGCAGGGCGCAAGAAGCTGCTGACTTTAACGCTAGCCTGATTGAGCGTGACATAGATCTGCTGGGCAGGCAGAGAGATATTATCAACGCTAACTTTTTAGTTGAGCAGGATCGGGCGCGGGATGCGTTTGAGGATGAGGTGCAGGGCGGTGTGCGCTCTGGGTTTTCTTACGGTGGGTTTGATCTAAGCAGCGGCACGCCAATGGATGTGCTGCGCGAAAATGCCAGAGAGTTTGACTACACGCAAAAGGTTGCGCGCTTTAACAATGCGATTACTAATATGCAGATTAGCGATGCGCAGGAAGAAGCTGAGCTAAATGCGCAGCTTGCTCGGATGGAAGGCGGCGCGCAGGCTGCTGGTCTTAGAGCGCAGGGCACGCGCAGCTTGATTAATAGCTTGGGAACAGCATCACAGGATATTTATGCTGCTGGCGGGTTGAAAGGGATCTTTGGATGAGAATACCAGTTTATCGTAGTGAGATTGCCGCAACCAGCGAAGCTCCTGGTAGAAGCATTGGAGCGCGTATGCGCGGCAGTGTTTTGGCTCAGGCAGAGTTACAGAAGGGCGAAGTGCTTGGTGAGGTGCTTGGTCAGGTCGGTGCCTACGCTAAGATGCGTTACAAGGTGGCAGAAGAGACTAAGCTAAATGAGGGCTTGCTTGCTGCAACAGAAGGCTTAAACGTGGCGGCAAGAGACTTTGCGCGCTCGGATCAGCCTTACAATGTATTAGATGGCGAAAACCCTCTATGGAATGAGGAAAGCCAAAGCATCCGCGACAAGGTACTAGAGGCTCTGGGCCCGAATAGATTTACCCGCAGGGCGTTTGAAGAGCGCTTTGGGCAAATGGAGCTTGATGCCCGGTTTAAGTTGCGCGGCGTGTTGGACGAAAAGATTGATGCGGCCAATCAGGCTGCGCTTGCTTCTCGGCAGTCTGGTGTCGTTCAACTGCTGTCTGATCCTGATGCAACAAGGGAAGACTATGACAATGCGCTAACGGGCGTTGCTATCGATCAGGGGCGGCTGGTTAAGGCAGGCGCAGCAAACGCTGGCGTTGTAAAGCTTAGCAATCTCAAGATGAAAACTGACATTGCTGAGAATGTTGTAGGCTCATATGTGGGTGCCGATCCGATTAGAGTGTTGAACCTGATCGGCGCGCTAGAGCAGATTGATGCCGGTGAGACTGATCCAGACAAGACGGGTGACTTGCCGAATGGGGGTTATCCGCTTTACACGCTGCAGAACCTGCCGAGAGATGATGCTGTTGCGGTGCTGGACAATGCGCTGAAGGTTGCAACGCGCTTTGCCAATGCACAAGAAAAGCTAGATAAGAAACTAGAAGATTATAGGAACTTTGCCATAGAGCAGGCTGCAAACAGATTTACATATTTCTCTGCAGGATTTGAACCCGGTCAAACGGTTAAAGCTATTGAAATTACCGATTACATCCCAGATTTAAAAGATAAGTTTCCAAACCCAGATGCAGAAATTTTAGCATCAACAGCGGCTGAAGAAATGAAAAAGTTTTTATATATAAACAATGCTGTAACGCCTACGATGCAGGCCAACTTTGACAAGTACGAAGACGAGCCAGTGTTGCGATTTGCAACGACAAGTAATGAAACGGTTTATGAGAACTTGTTTGTTAAGAAAGATCTTGGCGAGCTAACGGCTATGGATGTGCAAGAAAACAGAGCTTTGCTAACAAGGGCTGACTTTAAGTTTTTCTTGGACGCAGTTGCGACAGAAGAAGATGATGCTTTGGTTACAGTTAAGCGGATTGCCAAGGCTACATTTCAATATGATGAGCTTAGCGCTGGTGATCCAGAACTTGGCCGAGCGTCAAAGGCTGCGTATTATGCTGTGGTGCAAGAGCTTGAGACAATGGTTGCTGAGCGGCGGTTTACGCCTGACGCTAGAATGACACCGCAAGAAATTAATGCTGCAGCCAAAGAGCTAATTGCAGGCCAGCAAGAGTTTTTCGTAGTACAGCTTAGATTAGACTATGAGGGTTATCTTAAACGTATTCAAAAAAAATATTCCTCATATGGCTTAGAATTTGATTCAGTAAATCCTTTGGAAAGCTTAGCCGAATGGTGGGGTAGTCTTTCTGAGGGGGAGCAAAACGCGGTAAGTGACCGTAGTTACAGTGATGTAAAAAATACATTGCAGCGTGAATACATAAACAAAGGAGTTCTTAACTAATGGCTGACCTCCTCCAAATGGACACCGACGAAGAGATTGACAAGTACGATGAGGCTACGCTGATCGCCAGCAATCCCCCGCCCTTGGCAACGACAAAGAACAAGAGGGCTGTGTACAATCCTTTGAACGGGCGCAATGACGTTTTGGTGCCGTTGTCTCTCGGCGGTTATGTCAAGCTTGGTGAAGAGCCGGTGGATCGATTGGCAGAGGTGCGAGAGTATGCAGACACGCTGGATCGGCCATTTGACATGGCTGACTATGAGGCGGCTGGATTTACGCAGAAAGAAGTAGAAGACGCTGGTATAATCCCGCAAGGGCAAGAGCCCAGCATACGCACAGAACCTTTGCGCGAAGGCGAGGAACTGCGTATGCGCCGTGAGGGCGCTGCAATGGTAACGCCAGATGACCCGACAATGCGCGAAGATCTTACGCGTCTAACCTTTGAAAACACTGAGGGTGATTTGCGCCAGATCTTTGAGGTGCTTGGGATTGATAGATCTACTGCGCGCAAGATGGCAGAGGGCTTGTGGGGCAATCCAGAAAGCACACGCGATCTAGGCTTGGGCATTGCTGATTTTACACCGGCAGG